>Ga0208575_1000037_pt1 | contig 8746 bp, 7 predicted proteins | sample ForSoiNitroNN397_FD_187884 | JGI IMG/M metagenome (GOLD analysis project Ga0208575, IMG submission 187884) | Forest soil microbial communities from Willamette National Forest, Oregon, USA, amended with Nitrogen - NN397 (SPAdes) | ecosystem: Environmental > Terrestrial > Soil > Boreal forest/Taiga ... | reverse complement strand
AAGCCGAAACGATCGGCTAATCGCTTCAGGCGTGCGAAATAGGCGCGCGAGGCCACCGCGCCTTGCGGATTTGCCGGCGAGGCGATGAAGATCGCGACGGTTCTCGTCAGCGTGGCGTCATCGAGCCCATCGAGGTCGGGGAGAAATCCGTTGGCGAGCGTCGTCGGCAGATAGATCGCCTCGCAGCCCGCCGCGCGCGCGCCGGCGGCGTAAGCTGGATAAAACGGGTTCGGTATCAGGATCGCAGGTCTGCCCTTGCGTTCGCCGGCATAGCGGGCGGCGGTGAGCGCTGCGAAAAACAGGCCTTCGCGGCTGCCGTTGAGCACCAGAAGCTCCGTCTCTGGATCCACCCCCCGCGGCAGCGCGAACCGGGTGGAAAGCCAGTTCGCAGCCGCCCGCCGGAACGGCTCGATGCCCTTGGCGATGGGATAGTGGCCGAAATCGCCGATGTGTTTGGCGAGCACCGGGCCGACAAAGGCCGGAACCGGGTGCTGCGGCTCGCCTAACGATAGCGTAATCAATGGTTTGGCTGGCTGATACGGGGCCAAAAGTTCAGTCAGCCTTGCGAATGGCGACCGCTCGCTTTCCTGATTGCCGGAGCCCTGCGGCGCGCGGGATGAAGCGGTCATTGCCATACGTGAAGCGCCAGCACTGTTGGGGCGGCCGGTCACCCTAAGACCGGCCTGAAACGGATCAAATCACCATAGATACGGCGAGGTTAAGACACGATTAACCATCGATCAAACACCGGGTTCCAGGCTTGATCGAGGCCACCGATCCAACGGAAGCGGCCTGCGCGCGTACACCAATACCGCACTCAGGCCGCCATCGGCCAGATCGGCGCGTTTCGCTGAATTGATGAGGCATTTCATGCGCCCGGGCAGCCAAGTCCCTACCCCTATACCATGCCCTTTGGACAGAATGTGGACAAAACATATAGATCGCCATCTGCGGGTCACCAAGCAGGCTGGGATCGGACGTGCCGACTTTCAGAATCACCGCGGCCAAACTCGCGCCGCCGTGTGGTTGGATGCGCGCCGCATTCGGCTATTAGCGTTCGACACTATTCCAACATTGCCGTCGGGCGATCATGAAGGTTCTAATTACAGGAAGTGCCGGTCACCTTGGCGAGGCCTTGGTCCGCACGTTGACAAAAATGCAATACGAGGTCGTCAGCCTCGATATCCTGGAGTCTCCATTTACCACGCACGTGGGCTCGATAACGGACCGCTCTTGCGTGAGGCACTGCATGAGTGGCGTGCAGGCGGTCTTTCATACAGCCACCCTGCACAAGCCGCACATCGCTACCCATCCAAGGCAAGACTTCGTCGACACCAACGTTACCGGTACGCTCAATCTGTTGGAGGAAGCGGCAGCGGCAGGCGTAGCATCGTTTGTCTACACAAGCACGACCAGCATCTTCGGCGATGCCCTTGTGCCGCCACCTGGAGCCCCTGCCACGTGGGTGACCGAAGAGATCACGCCGGTGCCGAAGAACATCTATGGTGTGACCAAGGCCGCAGCGGAGGATCTCTGCCAGCTGTTCCATCGAAACCAGGCACTCCCCTGCATCGTGCTCAGAACGTCGCGCTTTTTCCCAGAGGAAGACGACAACAGGGATGTGCGGGATGTCTACTCAGACGATAACGTCAAGGTGAATGAATATCTCCACAGGCGCGTCGAGATCGAAGATGTCGTGACCGCGCATTTGTTGGCCTCTGAGCAAGCGCCGGCGATCGGCTTTCGCAAATACATCGTCAGCGCAACCACGCCCGTCCTGCCTGACGACCTGCCCGCCCTGCGGGCCGACGCACCGCGGGTCGTGCGGTTGCGTGTTCCGGAATACGAAGCCGAGTACGAACGCCGAGGCTGGAAAATGTTTCCAAGCATCGGACGGGTTTATGTCAACGGCCGCGCGCAACGTGAGCTTGGCTGGCAGCCGCGGTATTGCTTTGAGGACATCATCGGCCGTCTGAAAGCAGAGAACGATTTGAGAAGTCCTCTGGCGCGGGTGATAGGATCAAAAGGATACCATGCCGAGGCGTTTCCCGATGGGCCTTATCCGGTCGAATAGGTTCGTTGTGGGCACCGCCGACGCTATCCTGGACACGCGTCATCGTTTCGGCAGACGCTCGAAGCTCGGCATGCCGTCGGGGATCTGATGGAAGGCCTGCTTATCGATGGTGTAGATCGCCATCTGCGGGCCACCAAACAGGCTGGGATCGTCGAACGTGCCGACTTTCAAAACGACGGCAGGCACGGCCGTTGGCCGCGTGACCAGATGCGTGCCGCATTCGGCGCAGAATTCCCGCGTCACGGGTTTTTCAAGATCGCTGCGCGCAAATCGCTTGGGCGTTCCCTTGGTATAGCTGAAGCCATCCGGCGACATCAGGACAAACATGTTAGGCGAGCCGCCGGTAATATATTGGCATTCGCGGCAATGGCATTGCGCCTTCATCATCGGCTCGCCCTCGGCCACATAGCGCACCGCGCCGCAATAGCATCCGCCTTCTAGCTTCATGGCCTTCTCCCTGTGCTTGTCGTCGGCTATTTCGGCAGGAGTGGCCGGTATTGGCAATGCATTTTCGCTGTTTTTGGAAAAAGAAAGGGGCTCCAACTTGCGCTGGAGCCCCTCAACGGTCCGGGCATTGCCGGGTATGTGCCCAAACCGTAGTTCTGGGCGCGACCTCGTGAGATCGCGCCCCGGGAGAGAACTTACATGTTGTAAGCGCGCTCGGTGTGCTCGGTGATGTCGAGACCTTCACGTTCCACCTCGACGGTGGCGCGCAGGCCTACGATGACATCGACGACCTTGTAGAGGATCGCCGAACCGACGCCCGACCAGACCAGCGTGGTGCAGACGCCGTAGGTTTGCGAAAGCATCTGCGCCGCGAAATCGTAGTCGGCGATCTTGCCGGTGGTGTAGTCCATGATGCCGGCGCCGCCGAGCGCCGGATTCACCAGGATGCCGGTTCCGAGCGCGCCGACGATTCCGCCGATGCAATGGACGCCGAACACGTCGAGCGAGTCGTCGTAGCCGAGCGCGTTCTTGATCACGGTGCAGAAGAACAGGCAGACCACACCGACCACGAGACCGAGTACGATCGCACCCATCGGACCGGAGTAACCGGCCGCCGGTGTCACCGCCACAAGTCCGGCCACGGCACCCGAGATTGCGCCGAGCACCGAGGGATGGCCCTTGATGATCCACTCCGCGAACATCCACGACAGCGCCGCCGCCGCAGTCGCGACGAAGGAGTTGGTCATGGCGAGCGCAGCCCCGCCATTGGCTTCGAGGTTCGATCCGGCGTTGAAGCCGAACCAGCCCACCCACAGCAGCGAGGCGCCGATCATGGACATGGTCAGCGAATGGGGAGCCATCAGGTCCTTGCCGTAGCCGGTCCGCTTGCCGATCAGGAGCGCGCCGACGAGACCGGCGATGCCGGCGTTGATGTGCACCACGGTGCCGCCTGCGAAGTCGATCGCACCCTTCTTGAAGACCCAGCCGGCGTCGGCGTTGACTTCATCGAGTTTGGCCTGCGCCGCCGTCTTGGCCGCCGCGTCACCCGCTGCAGCAAGCGCCTTGACCGCATCCGAGATCGCGTCCGGTCCGGCCCAGTACCAAACCATGTGCGCGATCGGGAAATAGATCAGCGTCACCCAGAGCGGGATGAACAGCGCCACCGCCGAGAACTTCATGCGCTCGGCGAACGCGCCGACGATGAGAGCGGGGGTGATCGCCGCGAAGGTCATCTGGAAGCAGACATATACCAGCTCCGAGATGTTGGCATCGACACTGAATGTCGCCGCCTTGGAGTCCGGCGTCACGCCGATCAGGAAGGCCTTCGAGAAGCCACCGATGAAATCCGACCCGCCGGTGAAGGCGAGGCTGTAACCGTAAAGCGCCCAGATGATGATGACGATGCATACGGTGTAGAAAACCTGCATCAGCACCGAGAGCATGTTCTTGGAGCGGACCAGACCGCCATAGAACAGCGCCAGGCCGGGAATCGTCATCAACAGCACCAGCACTGTCGATGTCAGCATCCAGGCGTTATCTCCCTTGTTGACGGTTGGCTCGGCGTAGGCGGCGGTCGCGGCGAACATGCCGACTGCGAGAGCCGCCAATCCCGCGCTATAGGGACGTTTGAACGTCATTTGTTTTACTCCTGATTGGAAAGGTTGAGCGCGAAATCAGAGTGCCGCGGCATCGGCCTCGCCCGTGCGGATGCGAACCGCATGGTCGAGATTGATGACGAAGATCTTGCCATCGCCGATCTGTCCGGTTTTTGCAGCCGATGTGATGGCGTCGATGGTCTTGTCGACCTGGTCCGAGGCGACAGCGACCTCGATCTTGATCTTGGGCAGGAAGCTCACCGCGTATTCAGCGCCGCGATAGATTTCCGTATGGCCCTTCTGCCGGCCATATCCCTTGACTTCCGTCACCGTTAGACCGTGAACGCCAATGGCGGTCAGGGCGTCACGGACTTCTTCGAGCTTGAATGGCTTGATGATCGCCATAACAATTTTCATGGGTCCTATCCCCGCTTGGGCCCGGTCCAGACACGACCGGGCGTTCTCGACTGAGGTTCACCACGCGGAGAAAGTTCACTACGCGGGCACAGCCAGTCCCCATAGAATCAAATGCCGTGCCAGATCAGCCGTGTTCCCTAACGGATTATGAACGCGGACCTTTTCGAGGTTTGCCGAACTTGGACGCACCTGCGTTATTCGGTCGCGCCCAAAGTCTAGTCATACGTGAGCAAATAATAGGCGAGACAGGCTGTCGACATAATCGTGCACACAGGGAGGGCAGCGTAACGGTATCTGGATGGGCAATTTTGTTGCAAAGCCTCGCGGTGTTGCGAATCTTGAGGCCTTCCCGCTCAGATTCCTGCGAAGCCGTTAACGGTACGAACGCTGGCATTTCAAGACAGAGCCTATCCCGCCGGATCACGCCAGGGTCGCCGCGACACCGTAGAGCTAGGTCAGCAGTTGCACCGGATTGCCCTCGATCAGGCCGGAGATTGCACCCATCGAAGCCGTGGGCAAACACCCCGGCCAGCAGGATTGCGGTCATTCCGCGACGCCGTCGACGCTGATCTTGCGGATTGCCGGCGTGGCATCCTTGCCGGATGCGATCCAGGTTTCCACAAGCTTAAAGCGCGTCGCTATCGGTTTCGCCGGTACGGATCCGCAACGCGTGATCGATCGGTGTGACGAAGATCTTGCCATCGCCGATCTGGCCGGTGCGCGCGCTGGAGGTAATGACCGCAACCGCCTTGTCGGCGAGACCAGACGCGACGGCGACTTCGATCCGCAGCTTCGGCAGGAAATTCACCACATATTCGGCGCCGCGATACACCTCGGTGTGCCCCTTCTGGCGGCCGTAGCCCTTGACCTCGGTCACGGTCATGCCGCTCACCCCGATGGCGGTCAGGGCCTGGCGAACCTCGTCAAGCTTGAATGGTTTGATAATGGCAACAACGAGCTTCATGGTCAGGCCTTCATTTCCAAAGATTCCGAAAAGTGGGTCGCGCCCCGATTTGCGCTCCAGGCAAGTCTGGCATCTTTTTGTGCGAATGGCACAAAAACTTGCAAGCCGATCCGAAAAACGATTGCGGTACCTCGCTTCCGCTCGGTAGCCTGTCTGTACAGACGCCGGCGTCATGCGCCAAAATGCGTTATTGCCAGCGGCCTTGTCGGCCCGCTCATCCGTTACCACGCCTAAGGGGATGAAATGTCAAACCGATCCTGGTTTTTTGCGTCCCAGGGCCAGCAGCAAGGTCCTTACCCCGAAGCTCAGCTCCGCGCACTCATCGTCAGAGGAACGGTCACGGCGGATACGCTGGTCTGGAGCGAGGGCATGGCGGATTGGCAAAAGGCCGGGAATATCCCCGGTCTTTTTTTAGACGTTTCTGGGGCGCTGACGAGCACGGACGGTCAAGGCGGCGGGGCGCTTACGATCGACGTTGGACTGTGGGAGCTGCTCGGCCGAGGTCTGGTGTTTGTGATCGGATTTCTGCTGGTGATCCCGGCGCCCTGGGTGGCGACGAGCTTCTACCGCTGGATCATTTCCCGCCTCCGCGTGCCGCAGCGGCCCAACCTCGCCTTCACCGGCCAAGTCGGCGACATCTGGTACGTCTTCGGCGCGTTGGCGCTTTTTTCGTATGCCGGATTGACCGGTGTCCGCTCCCTCCGACTTATTCTCATTCCGGTTCAGGGCTTTCTGTCCTGGATGACGGTGCGATGGATCGCTGCGAATTTCAGTTCGAACGGACGTCAGCTTCCGATCACCTTCAAGGGCAGCGCGTTGGCCTATGTCGGCTGGTACGTCCTGATGTATCTGTCTTTCATCACCATCATTGGCTGGGCGTGGGTGATCACCGCATGGATGCGATGGATCTGCCGTAATATCGAGGGCACCCAGCGCGAGATCTTATTCGTTGCGACCGGATTGGAAATGCTGTGGCGGACCCTGGTGTTCGCCGTGGGCGCGGCGTTCATCATTCCGATTCCCTGGGTGATGCGCTGGTACACCACCTGGTACGTGTCGCAATTTGCGCTCGTTGAAAGAGCCCCGTAACGCAACATGCGGCGGCGTTGTCATTTGCGCTCGCGCAGCGAGCCTTCCTGCGCCACCGAGGCCACCAGCGTGCCGTCCTGTTTGAAGATCAGGCCGCGGGTCAGGCCGCGCCCGCCCTGCGCGCTCGGCGAGTCCTGCGCGTAAAGCAGCCATTCGTCGGCCCGGAACGACCGATGAAACCACATCGCGTGATCGAGACTAGCCGGCATCATGCGCTTGTCGAACAGGGTGCGGCCGTAGCGCGCCATCGCCGCATCGAGCAGCGAGAAGTCCGATGCATAGGCCAGCGCGCACATATGCAGGGCCGGATCGTCCGGCAGTTTCGACGCGGTCCGGATCCAGACGTGAATGCGGCCGTCGTCGATCTTCTGGCCGAAATAACGGCCGAGTTCGACCGGGCGAAGCTCGATCGGGCGGTCGGATTCGTAATAGCGGCGGATGAAATCCGGCATCTCGCGGAACATCGGCTGTTTTGCAACCTCTTCGGCGGTGAGTTTTTCCGGCGGCGGCACGTCCGGCATCTTGTCCTGGTGGTCGAACGAGCCTTGCTCCTCGACATGAAACGACACCATGATCGAAAAGATCGCATTGCCGTGCTGGATCGCGGTGACCCTTCGGGTCGAATAGCTCTTGCCGTCGCGCAAGCGCTCGACCTCGTAGATGATCGGAATCTGCGGATCGCCCGGCAGGATGAAATAGCAGTGCAGCGAATGCGGCAGGCGCCCTTCGACGGTGCGGCACGCCGCCACCATCGCCTGCCCGATCACCTGCCCGCCGAATACCCGCTGCCAGCTCGTCTTCGGGCTGGAGCCGCGAAACAAGTTCACCTCGATCGGCTCGAGATCGAGAATGGAAATCAGGTCAATCAGGCCTTTGGACATGGAAGCGCTTCCGGTTACTGGTCATTCCGGGTTCGAGGCCGTTGGCCTCGCCCCGGAATGACGATCTCAGGGCCAAGAGCCCTTGCTTCGCCTACCTGTTTCGCCCAGCTATAGTCCTGTATCAAGCGTACTCTATGAGCTCCGTGAGTAAGGTTTAGCATGTCGGCACAGCGAAGCATTGTCATTGGCGGCGGCGCATTGGCGGGGCTGGCGCTGGCGCTGGCGCTGCGTCAGGGCCTTGGTGCTGATATACCGATCATCGTTGCCGATCCGGCACTGGGGCTGCGGCCAAGCCGCGATCCGCGCGCCACCGCCATCGTCGCCGCCTGCCGCCGGCTGTTCGATGCTATCGGGGTGTGGGATCAGGTCGCCAGCGAGGCCCAGCCGATCCTCGACATGGTCGTGACCGATTCCCGGCTGGAGGACGCGACCCGTCCGGTGTTCCTGACCTTTGCGGGGGATGTCGAGCCGGGCGAACCGTTCGCGCACATGGTCGAAAATCGTCATCTGATCGATGCGCTGGTCGCGCGCGCGGAAGGCCAGGGCGTCGATCTCAGAGCCACCGCGGTCACGAGCTTCGATGCGCGCAGCGATGGCATGGATGTAACGCTCGCCGACGGCGGCGTTATCGCGGCAAGCCTGCTAGTGGCGGCCGACGGCGCGCGCTCGAAACTGCGCGAGCGTGCCGGGATCGCCACCCATGGCTGGGACTACGATCAGTCCGGCATTGTCGTCACCGTCGGCCACGAGCGCGATCATCACGGCCGTGCCGAGGAACATTTCCTGCCCGCCGGGCCGTTCGCGATCCTGCCCTTGACCGGACAACGCTCATCGCTGGTGTGGACCGAGAAGCGCGGCGAGGCGGCGCGCATTGTCGAGCTTGGCGAAGAAGAATTTCACGGCGAACTCGAACAGCGTTTTGGGCTGCATCTCGGCGAGATCAAGGCGCTCGACAAACCGCGCGCGTTTCCGCTCGGCTATTTCGTGGCGCGCTCGTTCATCGGCGAACGGATGGCGCTGATCGGCGACGCCGCGCATGTGATTCACCCGATCGCCGGCCAAGGTCTCAACATGGGCCTGAAGGACGTCGCTGCACTCGCCGAAGTGGTCGTCGATGCCGCGCGGCTCGGGATGGATCTCGGGCAGGCCGATGTGCTCGACCGCTATCAGCGTTGGCGACGCTTCGACACCATGGCGATGGGGCTCGCCACCAATTCGCTGAATCTGCTGTTCTCGAACAAATCGACGCTTTTGCGCACGGTGCGCGATATCGGCCTCG
>Ga0208575_1000036_pt1 | contig 8798 bp, 8 predicted proteins | sample ForSoiNitroNN397_FD_187884 | JGI IMG/M metagenome (GOLD analysis project Ga0208575, IMG submission 187884) | Forest soil microbial communities from Willamette National Forest, Oregon, USA, amended with Nitrogen - NN397 (SPAdes) | ecosystem: Environmental > Terrestrial > Soil > Boreal forest/Taiga ... | reverse complement strand
TAGATGATGCGAATTGGTCCATTTGTATGGTTGAGTAAGTTATTGGATGTGGATAATTTGGTAATACCTGGCAAGTCTGCTCAAACGCTGTGGCAAATGCTTTTATGCTGGAGTAGCGCCGCTGTGGGTCTTTTGACAATGCCGTTAACACCACTTGCTCAATCTCAGGTGATATTCCCAGTATTCTGCTACTTAAAGGGGGAGGAGGGACAAACATGTGTTGGCTGACTATCTCAGTAAACGTACCATTGAAAGGACGATCCCCGCTTACCCATTCATAAACTACAATCCCCAACGCGTATTGATCACTGGCTGGGCGAGATCTGCCTTGCAACTGTTCAGGAGCCATATAGGGAACAGTTCCTCCCATTTCCTTTGTACTACGTGAGCCAGTGCTTTGAGCGATCAAGACGAGGCCAAAATCGCTGAGTAAAACCTGGTTGTTTGTGCCCAACAACATATTCTCTGGTTTGATGTCCCGGTGAATGAGCTTCATGTCATGAGCAAATTGCAAAGCATCGGCGGATTGCTGAAGATAAGGCACAATGCTCAGTGGTGAAAGGGGGATGCCTTTAGGATGGCGTTGACGCAGTGTACCATTAGGAGCGTATTCCATAACCAGATAAGGGATGTTTTCTTCTACACCGAAGTCAAGTACGCGTACGATATTAGGATGGGAAAGTCTGGCAATTGTACGAGCCTCGTTACGGAATTGCTCTAAATTATTACCTACTAACCGCGTCTGGAGAATTTTTATTGCAGCTTGTGTGTTCAGGTGAATATGCTCACCGAGGTAAACATCGGCGAAACCACCCTGGCCAATTAACTTGATCAGACGATAATTGCCAAATTGTTGTCCTAAATAGCCACTCATTTTGAATTCTCCTAAAAGCTTCCAACTTTTACCTGATTAATAATATGGCTGAGTATGTCTGTTTTTGAGTATAGAGGAATTGAGAACCACTTCGTTAAAGTGAATAACTTTTTAACATCTACGATTGACCGAATCATTTTTTGCAGATGAAGTTGGTATTAGCACGGTAAATTACGAGTATGATTCGTAAGTATTTTAGTATGTTTCTTATAGTCTTTGAAATAAGTTTATCTATCTTGCGGCTTCTCTCTCAAAGAGATATGCTTGATTAGGAGATATATACCCTATATGTAAGGAGAAGCTAATTTTCATGGAAGAACGTAAGTATCTTGATTCTGCACAACAATCTTCTGCAACAGGCGACATGGATCCCGAATCATTTCGAATGTATGGACATCAAGTTGTGGACTGGATTGCGGATTATTTAGGTCACGTCGGCGACTATCCTGTGTTAGCTCAATCTGCTCCGGGTGATATTCGTCAGGCATTACCTGACAAGCCACCAGTGCAGCCAGAGTCAATGGAGACGATTCTTGCTGATTTTGAACGAATAATAATGCCAGGGATTACTCATTGGAACTCACCTGGTTTTCTGGCATATTTTGGTATTACCGGCTCGGGTCCTGGTATCCTGGGTGAAATGCTTTCAGGGGCGCTTAATGTTAATGCTATGCTGTGGCGCACATCTCCAGCGGCTACGGAACTGGAGCAGGTGACGCTTGATTGGCTGCGTCAGATGCTTGGTTTGCCGCATCCCCTGTTTGGTGTTATCAATGATACAGCATCTACAGGGGTATTGTATGCCCTGGCTGCGGCGCGTGAAGCTCTGCCCCTGCATATTCGCCAGCAAGGGATTGCTGGCAGGGCTGACGTTCCTCGTCTACGCTATTATGCCTCGCAAGAGGCTCATTCCTCGGTAGATAAGGCGGGTATTGTGCTCGGTGTAGGTCAGGAGGGATTGCGTAAGATTGGGGTTGATAGCGAGTATCGTATGGATGTTGGGCAATTGGAGCAAGCGATTCGAGAAGATATCGCTGAAGGCTGGCAGCCTTTTGCGGTAGTTGCCACCGTTGGTACAACTTCTACCACAAGTGTAGACCCTGTTCCTCAAATCGCTGATATATGTGAACGTTATGGCTTGTGGTTACATGTCGATGGCGCATACGGCGGTTCTGCCGCAGTTGATCCTGCAATGCGCTGGACAATGGCAGGCTGCGAGCGGGCTGATACGATGATCGTCAATCCACACAAGTGGCTATTTACACCAATCGATTGCAGTGTATTTTTTACACGTAAGCCAGACGTGGTGAAAGCCGCGTTTAGCCTTGTACCTGAATACTTACGCAACTCTGAAAGTACAGGTGAAGAGGTGCCAAATCTCATGGACTATGGTACTTCTCTTGGACGTCGCTTCCGTTCGCTGAAGCTCTGGATGATTATGCGTTATTTTGGACAAGAAGGGCTGGCAGCAAGGATTCGGGAACATGTGCGTCTGGCTCAACTTTTTGCTCGATGGGTTGATGAAGCGCCGGCTTTTGAACGTCTGGCTCCTACCCCGTTCAGTACAGTTTGTTTTCGCGCTCATCAATCAGGGATTGATGATGAATCGAAATTGGAAGCGTTGAATGAGGGCATTATGAACTATATTAATGCACAGGGTCGGTTCTTTCTTTCGCATACGAAGCTGAATGGTATATATACCATACGTGTCGCTATAGGTAATTTACGTACCACGGAGACGGATATCCGGGATTTATGGGTTGAATTACAGACATGTCTGAAAGATATATCTTTCAGACAATGATAGAATAGTACTGATCTCGGAACTTGAAGATCGCTACGTCGTCTGGAAAAGTTCCCTAGCAGAGGAGAGTGAGATTTGAATATCCATCCCGGCCTTGAGCGTGGTCCTATTTACCTCGATTACAATGCGACTACTCCTGTTGATCCAGTGGTAGTCGAAGCTATGTTACCCTATCTATCAACACATTTTGGGAATCCTTCGAGTTCGCACAGTTATGGGTATGTAGCCCACCATGCAGTTGATTCGGCGAGAGCACAGGTTGCACGGTTACTTGGTTGTACTCCAATGGAGATTACTTTTACTGGAGGAGGTTCAGAGAGCGATAACCTGGCAATTCGCGGAATAGCTCTTGCTTATCAACAGAGAGGTAACCATATTATCACACAGGTTACGGAACATCCTGGAGTGCTAAATACATGTCGCGCGCTTGAGCAGTTGCATGGGTTTCGTGTAACTTATCTGCCCGTTGATAGAAGTGGGCGTGTCAGTACTGAGTCAGTAGAAGCGGCAATTGACGATAAGACTGTACTTATTACGATTATGCATGCGAACAATGAGACTGGAACACTGCAACCTATTGCGGAGATAGCGAGGGTAGCTCGTAAGCACGGAGTGTTGTTACACACTGATGCTGCCCAGTCTGTAGGCAAAATTCCTGTCCGTGTTGAAGATTTGGGCGTTGATTTATTGACAGTTGCCGGACACAAGCTTTATGCACCTAAAGGAATTGGAGCGCTTTATACAAAACATGGCCTACAACTTGAGCCGGTCATTTATGGTGGTGGTCAAGAGTCGGGTCGCAGATCAGGAACTGAGAATGTTGCTAATATGGTGGCGCTTGGCACGGCTTGTTTGTTAGCTCAAGAGCAACTTGCAGAAAGCCAGGTACGTTTACAACGCCTGCGTGACGAGCTACAGAGACTGATGGAAAAATATATACCCGACCGCGTACACCTGAATGGGCATCTTACTGACCGTTTGCCAAATACGCTCAATGTTAGCGTGGATGGTGTTATTGGTGAGGAAGTTCTGGCTGACACGCCTGAAATTGCTAGTTCAACGGGATCAGCGTGCCATGAAGGTAATACTGACCCCTCGCCCGTCTTAATGGCGATGGGTATGTCGAGAGAACGAGCGCTTGGTGCCCTGCGGTTGACACTCGGAAGGTGGTCGACAGAGGAACAAATAGAGGAAGCTGCAAGATTACTTGCTAGAAGTATGGATTCTCTGCGAATAAAACGGTAAAATAGAGAAGTTAAAACAGGTATATATATTTGGAGGAGGAATCCTATGTTGTGTCCAAACTGTCACGAAGGATATATGGCAGATGATAAGTATTGTCATCGCTGTGGTACTGATCTAACGTTGCCCTCAAAAAGCCTTGTGCCAACTCAATCCAATCGTCCGACATTATTACAAAATCCACAATTACCGCGCCTGGCAGCTGGTGTAGGCGCTCTTGCTCTTGGAGTAGGTTTAGAGTTGCTGCGCAGGACTCTATTAGCTCGTATAACGCGGCTGCCTCGTTCAGCCTCAAATTATCTTTCCGCGCCGACAACTGATGCAATGCGAGAAATATTCTCAACACAAAGTGACAAGTCATTGAAATTGCCAAAGGGCTATGAGATACACGAAACAGCCGTGTATTTCAGGAGAGTGATACGTCGGGAAGCTTAAAGTGGAGAATAATAAAAATGGCTTTATTACTGCGTGAAGGGGATGTGCTTTCACTTTTAGAGATGCATGGCAACATTATTGTACTGGAACAGGCTTTTGGTGCATGGGCGCAAGGAAACGCGGTAAATCGCTCTCGAACTCGTATTGTGCAGGATAATGGCGTGATGCATCTTCTTGCAGCAGCTGTGCCATCGTTAGGTGTAGTGGGTTTCAAAACGTATACCGCCTTTCGATCGGGAATGCGATCTGTTGTGATGTTGTTTAGCTCGCTGGATGGGCGCTTGCTTACGATAATAGAGGCTGATTTCCTCGGCCGTATGCGTACAGGTGCGACGAGTGGGCTGGCTACTAAATACCTGGCACGCCCAGATGCATCGGTGGTAGGTCTGATTGGAGCAGGTAAACAGGCATATACACAAGTATTAGGGGTGTGCGCTGTACGCCAGGTGAGAGCTGTTTATGTCTATAGCCGTCGCCTGCCTGAATGCGAGAAATTTTGTAATGAATTAATGCACCGACTTTCTATCGAGGTGAGACCTGCGCCAAGCGCTAGGCAGGCGATAGAGGAAGCAGATATTGTGATTACAGCTACAACGTCACCTGAACCTGTGCTACCTGGTGACTGGTTAAAGAGTGGAAGTCATATCAATGCCATTGGTTCTAACTGGGCGAATAGACGTGAACTCGACTTCGCGACATTACAACGCAGTAGGGTGATTGTGACAGATTCGCAAGAACAAGCGCATGCAGAAGCAGGTGATTTTGTAATTCCTGCTAACGAGAGGCTATTTGATTGGAGCAAAGTGTCCGACCTGGCAGATGTGGTTGCTGATCATGGGCCAAAGCGTGAGTTAGCGAGTGATATTACACTGTACAAAGGAGTGGGTATCGCGCTCGAAGATGTTGCAACAGCGGCCCACGTTTATACTTTAGCTCGAGAGCGGGGTGTTGGTGAAGAAATTAATTTGTTGCAATAGAGTATGTTCGTGCAGAAGATTGTTCCTATGAATGAGTTGGATACTAACGGTCGTTTATTCCGCATGGTTATCATATTACTTCTTCTAGTGATATGTCTTTCATCATGCGCACCTGGTGCTGGCATTTTTTCAGGGGGTAAATGGCAGCCAGGTGGGTTACAACACCAGCATATTCGCACGCTCACGGTAGATCCAAATAATCCTCAGATTATTTACGCTGGTGATTCTCAGGATGGGGTATTTGTGAGCACTAATGCGGGAATAAACTGGAGTCAGCAAAGTACTGGATCAGCTTTGCCAATTGCGATCTATGCGCTTGTTTTCGATGATCCAGGAAAAAAGCTCTATGCTGCAACAGATAAAGGTATTCTTGTTAGCGCCGATGCTGCCAAACACTGGTCGGATGTGAGTGGACTGCCCGCAGATAGTTATACCGCATTGGCGTTTGATTTGAAGGCTCCGAGTATTATCTATACGGCAACCGAGCATCACGGGGTATTTGTGAGTACGAATGAAGGCTCTTCCTGGACTGCTGCGAATAGAGGCTTACCTACAGGAATTATTATTAATGGTTTAGCTTTTGATTCTGACCTGCATCAACTGTGGGCTGCTACAAACCTGGGCATTTACCGTTCCAGCGATGCTGGTATGCTATGGCAGGCCTTGAATAAAGGCCTGCCTCCGACTGTAGTTGTGAATACTGTACTACCTGCTGCTACCAGTGGTGGCGATCAGAGCCTGGTATTTGCTGGTACAAATCGTGGCTTTTTCCGTTCACAGGATAATGGAGCACAATGGTCACCAAGTCAAGTATCGCTCTCTGGAACAAGCGTCAATGCAATATTAATTGACTACCATAAAGTTACAACGGTGTATGCAGGCACCGGAATAGGTGTGTTGCGCAGCGATGATAATGGACAAAACTGGTCAGGTACTGCTAGCGGTTTACCGGGAGATCAAGCTGTACAGGCGCTTGCCATCGGTGCCAATGGCTATAACCAACTCTACGCTGCTACTAATGGTATCTATCTCTTCCCTGGGAACAATAGTGCATTCGATCCATCTCAGATTTTTCCCGTATTGTTGATTCTAGCTTTCTTTTTCGCGCTCTATCGATTTACCTCACGAGGGCGAAAGCGTTCACAACAGATACTCAAACCTGAGAGGATAGTCGAAACAAAACTACCTTCACCTCTCGATTTCTCTCAAACAAATGTACTGGATAAGACACATACTAACGGCAGATCACCAGACGCTCAAAAGCCAGAAGGAGATAATAGAGACAACAAAGAAAAGGAAATCTAAGGCTTGTTCAGCAACCATTTTAGGATGGCCTGACAGTTGTTTTCGTGTGCCCATGTATAAAAGGTCCGATCAATATTACGTGTTGTCTTGCCTACAACTTCATCAAATGGATAGTTGATGAGTTCGGAGACATGAACAAGCCCGGTTTCTCCTGGTCGCCGTTTTTGCAGCACTGCCTTACAACGTCTTTCGATCTCACGTATGTATGCGAGATTTTGTTTTACCTGGCCAGGACTGGTGGTCTTACCATGTGAGCAGAGAACGTATTGTGGTTGCAATGCGATGAGTTGTGCTAGAGTGGTAAACATATGCGGAACGCAATTGGCTCCTTCGATAATAGGCACCGGTTCTTCAACTGCGTCAAATGCTAGCAGCAGGCGTAGTTCGGGCATCCATGCCACGACCTGGTCAAGATGGTGACCAGGGGCGTGCAGTATTTCGATGGTCAAATTACTGTCATGAATGGTAAAGCTCTGCTTGAAGATGATTGTAGGCGGTAACAGGAAAACGTTCTTAAAAGTTGAGCTGCGTTGTTGAAAGTCTAGCAACTCGTTATGTGCCTCTGCTGATTGCAGTCGTGTCAGACAATGCTCATGAGCAATAATTGGAGCAGCATTTTCTCCAGTGAAGTAGCAATTGCCCCAGGCATGGTCCCAGTCTGCATGGCTATCGATACAGAGCAGTGATCGTCCGCGGAGTTCACTGCTAACTGATTGAATCATAGCAGAGACGTCTTCTGGGCAGAGTAACGTATCGAGGACAACGATATGTCGATCTGTAATTACAACATAAGCATCAACTTCCATCCCTTCGAATTCTTCCAGACCATGAAACGTACGTCGAAATACACGTACACGCTCATCGATACTCATATCAAGGACAGGAATAATCTCATTTGACGAAGGCATTGACAACCTTTCTGTACCAAGCGTTAGTGGTGGGATCCAATAAAAGCTACAACGAGATAGAGCACAGAGAGCGTGACGAAGATCAAAATGATAGAACCATAGCAGGTAAGCGTCCAGGCGCGGCGGTTGTTCAAGGCCTGGCGCAACTGCTCCGGCATATCGGGAGGGTCAAGTTGTATGTCGGGACTGAGTTCAATAATATGGGGTAGCATTGTGCGAAAGTCACGCGCATTGGACATGCCCTCAGCAAGAATGATAGTTGTGTCGTCGTCCAAATCTGCCATCAAAATCAGTTTAGAAGGGTTTGGATCACCTGGAATCAAAGTCAATCGTTTGATAGCCTGGAGCTGGAGATGTAATTCTTTATTCTCTTCCTGTCCGGTAACCACCAACTCGTCGGTATAAAGCTGTAACTCTTTTCCCAATCCGAAGCGCACTGTGCTTATGGGGTATTGCTTGAAACTTTGGTTTTCACTCATTCGCAATCTCAATGTTCAGATAATACATGCTTATTTCTGTATGGTTCAAATTGTACAGCAATTCTGCTTCTGCGTCGAGAGATGAGTTTTGTTGCAATTGTGACCTTGACAGGATAGATAACTAAACCTTACAATTCAAAAAATAACGTTGAAAATTGCAAATAGGAAGAGTAGTATACTTTTATGGCTTGTATCGGCTTGCTGGAGGATAATTCCCGTATAGCAAAACTCTGTGTTACAATGTTGAATCTCGCTGGCCATGAAGTCATACTCTATGAACATGCCGAGGAATGTCTCAATGCCCTGTTTGCTGTACCGACAGGGTATAAGGGCAATACTACCCAGCTTTTCCAGGAACCCATGAAGACATCTCTGCCAAATTTGCCGGTGGAAGTACTTGTTCTTGACCTGCACTTACCTGATATGAATGGTTTTGAGTTATTGCACCATCTTCAAGCTCACCCCAACACTCGATCTCTGCCTTTGATCTTTTGCACGGCGGCCACGGAAATTGAAGTACAACAAGCGCTCATTATTGCTCCTCGTGCGAGGGTGGTGTGGAAACCATTTAAACTGCAAACTCTTACCTCTGCAATATCTGAGGCATTACAAACTTCATAAGATCGATACCTATTTTAAGAAAGGAAATAGTTATGGTAACGATCAATTGGACCTCGCTCGACTCACCAACCAGCGACAATCCTCAAGCAGTTCTTTCTGTAGGTAAGAATGCCGATGGATGCCTGGAAGTCTTCACTGTTGCCTCCGACAACG
>Ga0208575_1000034_pt1 | contig 8908 bp, 9 predicted proteins | sample ForSoiNitroNN397_FD_187884 | JGI IMG/M metagenome (GOLD analysis project Ga0208575, IMG submission 187884) | Forest soil microbial communities from Willamette National Forest, Oregon, USA, amended with Nitrogen - NN397 (SPAdes) | ecosystem: Environmental > Terrestrial > Soil > Boreal forest/Taiga ... | reverse complement strand
CAGCCCGTCATAGGTCTTGCCGACCAGCTTTTCGAACGGCGCGCCCTTCAGCACGCCATCGACCAGCTTGCGCCAGTCGTCATAGCTCGCCGGCGCGAAATCCGCCGCCAGCCGCAGGTCGTCGGTCGCAGATGTCATTCGGCAGGTCGCTCCATCGAGCCGTGTTAGGTCGGAAATTGCCACGTGCCGACCGCCAAGCCAAACGGTTGTTTGGGGTCCTTTTGGTTAACCTAAGTCGGGTAACCGCAGGATTCCCTCGGTCGACAGCTGTGCCAGCGCAGCCGTGACGCTGCGTCCCGCGATGAGACGATCCGGAACGATCTCCGCCAGCGGCACCAGTACGAAGGCGCGTTCGAACAGCCGGGGGTGCGGCAGCGTCAGTTCCGGCTTTTGGACAGAAACGTCGTCATAGGCGATCAGATCGAGGTCCAGGGTGCGCGGCCCCCAACGCTTTTCGTTGGCGCGATCGCGACCGAACTTGTTTTCGATTTTGTGCAGCGTGAACAGCAACGCGTGGGGGTCGAGGCTGGTTTCGATTTCGATGCAGGCATTGATGAAGCGGGCCTGCTGCGCATCGCCCCAGGGCGGCGTGGCGTAGTCCGACGATCGTGCGACGAGCGCGCCTTGGGTCATGCCGCAGATATTGGCGATGGCTTTCTGAAACGTCGCGCGGACGTCGCCGACATTGCCACCCAGCGCGATCAGAACGTCAGCCACGGGACGGCGCTTGCCGGCTGCGCGTCAGGACCACGCCAACGTCCTCGAAGATCGCGGCGATCGGGGCATGCGGCTTGTGAACGGTGACCTTGATCGCTACGACGCGCGGAAACGCCGCCAGGATGGCATCGGCAACAGCGCCGGAGGCGCGTTCCAGCAATTTATAATTGGCGTCCTTGAACGCCGCCGTCGCGGTCGCCACCACATTGGAATAGGACACAGTATCGGCGAGGCGATCGGTGCGCGAGGATTCCGACAGATCGGTGGAGAGTTCGAGATCGATGACAAAACGCTGTCCGACCTCGGTTTCATGTTCCATCACGCCATGGCGGGCGTGGATGACGACGCCGGTGATGAAGATCATATCAGTCATCGCCTGTCCCAAATCGCCTTTGCCACCCGCAGCGCCTGTACGGTTTCCCACACATCATGGGTGCGGATGATGTTTGCGCCGGCCTTTGCCGCCACCAGATGGGCCGCGATGGAGCCGCCAAGGCGCTGATCCGGCTCCGACGGCGTCACCGAGGCAATGAAACGTTTGCGCGAGGCGCCAACCAGCAGCGGCAGGCCGAATACGCTGAGTTCATCGAGCCGGGCCAGCGCCGTCATGCTTTGTTCCGGGGTTTTGCCGAAGCCGATGCCGGGATCGAGCACGATGTTTCCACGTGAAACACCCGCCTTCGCGGCGATCTCCAGCGACCGCGTAAAGAAGGCGGCGATATCCTTCATGATGTCGATGTCGGCATCGACCTTGATGCGGTTGTGCATGACGATGACGGGCGATCCGCGCGCCGCCAAGAGCGGGGCCATATCGGGATCGTACTGGAGGCCCCAGACATCGTTGGCGATCGCGGCGCCGGTGTCCAGCGCCCAGGCCACGACCGCCGATTTCATGCTGTCGATGGAGACGGGAACGCCGAGCGAAACCACCTCGCTGAATATTGGCCGCAGACGACGCAGTTCTTCGTCGGCCGGGACCGGTTTCGAACCATAGGGCCGGGTCGATTCCGCGCCGATGTCGATGATGTCGGCGCCCTCGGCGATCATACGCCGGGCCTGCGCCAGCGCCTGTTCCGGCGCGATGAACTGGCCGCCATCGGAGAAGGAATCCGGGGTAACATTCAGCACGCCCATCACAGCCGGATACGGCCGGGACAAAAGGGCAGGCAACACCGGATGATCTGCCGGGGTGTCCGCGGGAACCGGTCTGGACGTGGTCGCCATCATCCGGTCGCTTTGCGCGGTCCGTGGATGGGAGTCAAGATGCAGGACGCGCCGGAAGGTTCCCCAGCCAGGCGCCGTTAAGCGGTCCAACGGGTGATCTTGTCCGGCAAGAAATCCCGCTTAGCAAGAAATCCCGCTTAGTAAGAAATCTTGGGCTGAAGTTTGCGGGCCTTCGCGATCAGCTGCTCGACGGATTTCTCGGAAGGCAATACGCGGACGAGTTTGCGCTTCGTATTCACCTCTTTCATGTTCTGCGCCAGGCGCGCCGGATTGCGAAGCGCAAGTTCGCGAACCGTGGTGACGCCGGCGGCGCGCACCAGTCCGACCTTTGCCTTGCCCATGCCGGGAATCCGCATGTAGTCAGAGAAATTGGCCCATTCGAGCAGTTGCTGCTCGCTGATGCCGGTTTTCGCCGCAATCGTTTTGCGCCCTTTTACAGTCCGGGTGGCCTCAAGCAGCCCTTCCGTGGTGCGAATCCCAAGCGATTTCAGTTTCGAAGCGGCGAAGGCCGTCAAGCCCTCAATCTCGGAGATTGGATATGTCATGGTACTCATTAAAGGTGCTTTAATTAAAGGTGCTTTAAGCGAACTGACTGAGGCCCGGTGTCCCTGCGATGATCTCGCCCATCTGATCAGCTCCAATTTTGTCGCGACCAAATCGGAAAAGTTCACGCGCGATGTTCTGGATTTCGCCCATGCCCAAACCTAGTCCCATCAGCTTGGTGCCGAGCGCCATCAGACCACTGCCCATCAACCCAGTGAGACCGCCGCTGTTGCTGGAAGCCGCGATCGCGGCTTCCGCACCCGGAATCTTGTCGATCAATGCCTGAACTTTATCGGCTGGCCCTTCATTGCGAAGGAACCCAAGAATAATACCGATGGTTTTTTCAGCCACAACATTATCGATGCCGGCCTTTACGGCCAGCCGTCCAATCAATTCGTCCATATTGCCCTCAACCGGTTAATTACCGGATCCTTGCCCGGGAATATCTTGACCTTCCGCGATGCCAATTACAAGCGATGAGCGCACTCGAAGGCGCGATCGCGTGACAAGTGTTGCACCAATGCAAGAGCAAGCACAAAATTCGTAAGAAAGTTTGTCGCAGCAACCAAATTCGTCGAAAACTTTCGTCGACTGATCGAACACGGCCGGTCGATCTCGTGGCGACGAACCGGGCTTCCATACCCCGAATGGCGTTGACCGGTTTCAATCGGCTTGCAACATGCGGTATGATGATGGCGCGAACCCCGATGCGCGCGAAGAGGCGATGCAATGGCTACATCCGATAACAAGATGGCCGATACCGACGAGAAGATTTTCATCGGCAAGGGTGAACAGCCCGCCTGGCTGACGCTCGGGCTTGCAAATCACCATGGTCTGGTCACCGGCGCTACCGGAACCGGAAAAACCGTTTCGCTGCAGGTGATGGCGGAGGGATTTGCGCGCGCGGGCGTTCCGGTGTTCGCGGCCGACATCAAGGGAGACCTCTCCGGCATCTCCGAGGTGGGCGAGCCCAAGGATTTTATCCTCAAGCGGGCCGGCGAAATGGGTCTCACCTTCCAGCCCGACCAGTTTTCAACGGTGTTTTGGGACGTATTCGGCGAGCAGGGTCATCCGGTGCGTGCCACGGTCACGGAAATGGGACCGTTGCTGTTGTCACGGATGCTCGATCTGAACGACGTGCAGGAAGGCATCCTGAATGTCGCGTTCCGTGTTGCCGATGAGAACGGTCTCACGCTGATCGATATGAAGGATATCCGGGCGCTGCTGGATGCCATCGTACCGGACACCAGCAAAAAGCCGGCGGATGGCGACAGCGACGCACTGGCTCCGATCCGCAAGGCCGCGCAGGGTTTCGGCAATGTGACCAAGGCAACGGTTGGAACCATTCAGCGCCAGCTGCTGGTGCTCGAAAACCAGGGCGGGACCCATTTCTTCGGCGAGCCGGCGTTGACGCTGAAGGATTTCATGAAGACCGACCGCGACGGCCGGGGCATGGTCAATATTCTGGTCGCCGACAAGCTGATGCAGAGCCCGCGCCTTTACGCGACCTTCCTGCTGTGGATGCTTTCCGAGTTATTTGAAGAGCTGCCTGAAGTCGGAGACCTCCCCAAACCCAAGCTCGTGTTCTTTTTCGATGAAGCGCACCTGTTGTTCAACGATGCACCGAAGCCGCTGATGGACAAGATCGAGCAGGTGGTGCGGCTGATCCGTTCGAAGGGCGTTGGGGTTTATTTCGTCACGCAAAACCCGATCGACGTGCCGGACAAGGTGCTCGGCCAAATGGGCAACCGCGTGCAGCACGCGTTGCGGGCTTTCACTCCGCGCGACCAGAAGGCGGTCGCAGCGGCGGCGCAGACGTTCCGGCCCAATCCGAAGCTCGACACCGCGCAGGTCATCATGGAACTCGGCAAGGGCGAGGCGCTGGTGTCCTTTCTCGAAGGCAACGGCACGCCGGCGATGGTCGAGCGGGTCATGATCCGCCCGCCTACGGCGCGGATCGGACCGATCACGCCTGAGGAGCGCAAGGCGATCATGGACAACAGCCCGCTGAAGGGCAAATACGATACGTCTATCGATTCCGAATCCGCCTATGAGATGCTGCAGAAGCGCGTGGCCGGAACCGCCGCGGGCGGAACCGCCGGCGGCGGCGGAGGTGGAGGAATTCTCGCGCAGATCGGCGGCATCGTCGGGACGATTTTCGGCACCAACGTATCGCGCGGCAGGATGTCGACCGGCCAGCTTATCGCGCGAAGCGTCACGCGCTCGGTCACCAACAAGGTGGTCGGCGGCGCGGTTGCCGATCTTGGCAAATCGATGGGCGGCTCGATCGGCGGTTCGGTCGGCCGCGCGCTGGTGCGCGGCGCGCTCGGCGGGTTGTTGCGACGATAGAGGCCTTGGATTCTTTCGCCCGTCAGGTACTGCGAGGTGATCTCCCTTTGAATTTTTCGGAAAGTTGCGTGTGCTGAGATATCCGTCGTGGCGAGCCCCGCTCGATATTCTTTTTCTGGTCTGCTGTATCGCGCTGACCGCCGACGTTCTGGTTCCGGAAATCTGGGGGAACGGAAAGACAAAGGACTATCCGCTCTGGTTCTGGGCCGGGCAGCAGGTCCTGCAGGGGAGGGATCTCTACCCCAGCGATCCCAACGCCTATTTCGAATTCATCTATCCGCCGCTTCCAGCGGTTCTGCTCGCCATACCCAGCTATTTCGGCAAGATACCTCTGTATATTTGCCTGTCTGGTCTCAACGCGGCCGCCTGGTGGATGACGGCTCAATTCTCCAACGCCATGACGGGAGCGGGCCGGATACCCGGCCCGTGGCTGGCTGCGTTGCCGGGCTTCGTCACCGTCACCTTCGTTTTCGACATGTTCGATCTCGGGCAACCCAATCTCGTTCTGCTGGCGTTGATGCTGTTCGGGTTCTGGCTGCTGCAGCACGGGCGCCCGTGGATGTCGGGAAGCATGTTTGCGCTGGCTACCGCGATCAAGGTTTTCCCGGTGGCGGTGTTTCCCTATCTGCTTTGGCGCAGGCAATGGGCGTCGGCCGCAGGCATGATTGTCTTTCTCGGAATTTTTCTGTTCGTGGTTCCGGCTCCCGTGCGCGGCTATCAGCACAACGTTTCCGAACTGAAGACATGGTTTGCCGGAATGGTTGGCTCAAGCTCGGAGCAGGGGTTTGGGCAGCGCGCCGAGCAGAACTGGTCATGGGTCAATCAGTCGATCATCGCGGTGACGCATCGGCTGACGCGACCGGTCAATTACAACCAGGATAATCCGGCCAAGCCGCCGCGTTTTATGAATCTGCTCGATCTCGATTTCAAGACAGCGAACTGGATCGTGCTCGCCATATCGCTGGCGATCGGACTTGGATATGTCGCGGTCATGCCGGCCCGTTCGCGGACGACACCACACTCGGACGCCGAGGAACTTGGCATCCTGTTCTGCCTGATGACGGTGGCGTCGCCGTTGGCCCGGCAGTATTATTTCATATGGCTGTTCTTCCCGATGACCGTCCTGATCCACCGGGCAGCCTACGATTCGCGTCATGTCGTGCGGATCGGCACTTGGGCCGTGCTGGCGATCGCGGGGCTGCTGATGTGCCTGTCGTTTCCGGCCTTTCCCAATGACCTGCAGGCGTACGGGAACAACCTTGCTGCCACCGCCGTAATCGCGGGGGGATTGGTCTGGCACATCCTGCATCCGTCAACCGATGGTGCGGGCGTGCTACAACCGGATACGAAGGGTAATCCCAGCTAGCCAAGGAAAGACAAAAATGTCCAACGCGCCGCAACTACAACCGGTTCTCGACCGCATCGATGCCGATTTCGACAACAGTCTCGAACGGCTGTTCGCCCTGCTGCGGATCAAGTCGATCTCGGCCGATCCGGCCTTTGCCGGAGATTGCAAGGCGGCGGCCGAGCATCTTGCCAGGGATATCGCGTCGCTCGGCTTCGCGACGGAGGTCCGGCCGACGGCCGGTCATCCCGCCATCGTCGCCAAAACCAATGGCTATGGGAAGGGGAACGGGCGACCACACGTGCTGTTCTATGGGCATTATGACGTGCAGCCGGTCGATCCGCTCAATCTTTGGCATCGTCCGCCGTTCGAGCCGGCCGTTACCGACCATGCCGACGGGCGAAAAATCATCGTTGCCCGCGGCGCGGAAGATGACAAGGGTCAGCTCATGACCTTCGTTGAAGCCTGCCGGGCCTGGAAGTCGGTCACGGGTTCGCTGCCGGTCGACGTCACCATTGTCATCGAAGGCGAGGAAGAGATCGGATCGAAGAATTTCGTTCCGTTCCTTGAAGCGAACAAGGACGACCTCAAGGCGGATTTCGCGCTGGTCTGCGACACCGGCATGTGGGATCCGAATACGCCGGCGATCACCACCTCGCTGCGCGGACTTGTGTACGAGGAGGTCAAGATCAAGGCCGCCAATCGCGATTTGCATTCCGGCATATTCGGCGGGGCTGCGCAAAATCCGATCCGGGTGCTGACCCGTATTCTCGGCGGCCTGTTCGATGAGGACGGCCACATCACGATTCCCGGTTTCTATGACGGCGTGAAGGATCTGCCGCCCGATATTCTCGCCCAATGGTCGAAGCTCAACCTGACGCCGGAATCCTTCCTCAAACCGATCGGGCTTTCGGTGCCTGCCGGCGAAAAAGGCCGCCTGTTGATCGAGCAAATCTCGTCGCGCCCGACCTGCGACGTCAATGGCATCATCGGGGGCTACACCGGCGAGGGTTCAAAGACGGTGATTCCGGCGGAAGCCTCGGCCAAAATCTCGTTCCGGCTGGTGGAGGGGCAGGAGCCCGGCAACATCCGCAAGGCCTTCCGCGATTACGTCACCGCGCGGCTGCCGAAAGACTGCAAGGCCGAATTTGGCGACCATTCCAGCGCGCCGGCCATTGCACTCGATTGGAACATGAAGCCGCTCGCCGCCGCCAAGCGCGCGTTGACCGAGGAGTGGGGCAAGGAAACGGTCCTGATGGGTTCTGGCGCATCGATCCCGATCGTCGCGGATTTCAAGCGCACGCTCGGTCTCGACACCGTGCTGGTGGGTTTTGGGCTCGACGACGACAACATCCATTCTCCGAACGAAAAATATGACCTGAAGAGTTTTCACAAGGGCATTCGTTCGTGGGCGCGGATACTTGCGGCGCTGGCCGACGCGCCGCGGTAGAGGCTGATACGTGGGATACCCATCGCCGAAACTCTCGATTCGATTTTCAAACAGCCAAAACAATTGCAGATAAGCATCCGCGATCCCACGGCGCGATGCGCCCGAGGTTTGCATTTATCTCTCGCCCAAAAGAGGGCGTGGGGAACGCCGGATGCCCGCTGCACCCGCAGCCTCGTGTGCGCTTTGCATTGGTAAAAAGCACACGAGTAAACGAGTACACCGGAATCACCCGACGTTCCCGCACGCAATGGTTTTACGGTTTACTTCGTGCTCTCCCCGGTGATCGGGCTTGTTTGACACCGTCATCGGCGGATATGGCGTGCCTAAAGCCCGGTCGGGCCCGACATGCCTCCGCAAACTTGACGCCAACCACTGAGGCGTCAGGACCACACGACTTCGCCGTACGCTGCAATCGTCTCTCGTCCGCTCGCTTGGTAATCGCTCACAGGCCGAAACCCGCCCTGCAATCCCGTCGCGCGCAAAACGCTGCCGCGTCCACCGCATCCCACCCCGCGTCCGTGACGATCGCGATACGCCCCTCTCAGTGGGACGGGATGGCGCGAATGTGTAGAGATGATTTGCCCGACGGGTGAAGTGAAATATTTTTGCAAAAGGGGCTGGACAGCCAATTCACTGATTTGCCCGTCGGGCAAATCAGCTTGATCCGGTTCAATAAATTCGCCGTTGCGCGCAAGTCCGAAGGGCGGGGCGGAGCCCCGTCGCCGGCCGGTGAGGTCAGCAAAAGCTGGTTCAAAGCCTTCGCGCTCGGGGATTAAAGCAACCGCAATGGATGCATTCGAAGGCATGGGCTTCGTGGCAAAGCGAAGGACTGGCTGGGACGCGGGCCGGAATCGTCAGCGTCTGGCACGACGAACAATGACGTTACTCGGCCGGCATCTCTGGCATCCGCCCGCGCGCGCTCCAATCGGCCAATTTTCTTGAACCCGATCCGCATACCAGCTGTTTTCAACTCGGAACACTCTTCAGGGTAGCGCGTTGATTGCCACCGACCAGAGGACATCATCATGGCTGCCAGCAATCGTGCGATCATCCATTCGGCCGGGTGAATCCTTTGGTTACCTGTTGCGCCGCATGCTTTCTGGTATCCTCACTCAACCGAGCTGCTGTTCGATGTTGCTTGGGGGTCGAACAGTCACATGAGCGCTCAAAAGAAAGATCTTGCCCACGAAGAGCTCCTCTCGGTACTGCAGACGGCCAAGAACCGTCTGGAATACTTGACGCAAAACGACTGGATGCTGATCGTCGATCGCGCCAAGCGA
>Ga0208575_1000033_pt1 | contig 8920 bp, 8 predicted proteins | sample ForSoiNitroNN397_FD_187884 | JGI IMG/M metagenome (GOLD analysis project Ga0208575, IMG submission 187884) | Forest soil microbial communities from Willamette National Forest, Oregon, USA, amended with Nitrogen - NN397 (SPAdes) | ecosystem: Environmental > Terrestrial > Soil > Boreal forest/Taiga ... | reverse complement strand
GGGGCGTCGGTCGCCGTCATGGCTGCGCAATCGTGATGCCCCAGGGCAGTTCGCCGACCTGGATGGTCTTGATCACCTTCTGCGCGACCACGTCGATGATCGAGATGTCGTTGGACACGCCGTTGGTCACCAGCAGATATTTTTCATCCGGCGTAAAGGCCATGTGCCAGACCCGCTGGCCGACCAGAAGGTATTTGGTGACCTGATGGCTGGCGGCATCGACGATCGCGATCCGGTTGGCCGGGCCGAGCGCGATGAAAGCGGTCTTGCCGTCTCGGGTCATGCCGATGCCGACCGGCTGGATCGCCTCGCGCCGCAGGCCCGGGACGCTGAATGTAATCTTGCCGGTAACCTCGTGTTTTGCCGGGTCGATGATGGACACCGTGCCGCCGATCTCTGAGGACACCCACAGTTCGGAGCCGTCGCGCTTGAATTCGGCAAAGCGCGGTCGCGAATCGACCAGCACGTTGCCGACAATCTGGCGCGTCGCGGTATCGATGAAATGCGCCATGTTGGTGGTCTCTGACGTATTGATCAGAATCTTGCCGTCCGGGCTGATGGCCATGCCCTCGGGCTCGACGCCGACCTGGACGTCGCCGACCCGCACGCGCTTTTCGAGATCGATGACGGTGACCGTGTTGTCGTTCTCGTTGGCGACATAAAGCACCTTGCCGGCGGCATCCTGCACGAACAGTTCGGGATCGGGACCGGAGGGCAGGGTGTCCACCACCTGCTGGGTCGCTGCGTCGATCACCTGAATGGTGTCGTCGTCGCCGACCGCGACCATCACGAACTTGCCGTCCCTGGTAAACTCGATGCCACGCGGCCGCTGGCCGACCTTGATCGTCTTGGTGACGGCCCATGTGTCGGTATCGATCACCGAGACCGTGTTGCTCTTCTCGTTCGACACATAGGCCATGACCGCCCCGGCGGGCGTGGCGGCCGCAAGCCAGGCGGCCGTTCCGGCAAGGAGACAACGACGCCACATCCGCAATCTCTCCATTTTCAATGCAGCTTGCATTTGGTTTCGGGACGATCGACGCCGAGCGTATCGAGTTCCGAGACCTGGTGCAGGAAACCTTCCTGCGGCGAGACCGAAACCACCATGCGTCCGTCCGCCAGCAGGATCGGCTGACGCAGCTGCAGGTTCCAGTCCCGCAGCGTCAGCCGCTGGCCCTTGAAGGCGGCGACGGAAAAATCCGGCCCTTTGAGAAAGTCGAGCAACGATTTTGGATTCCCGGAATTCGTGCGCGACGCCGCCTCGCCGATCATGCGCGCCGCGGTCCAAGCCTGCATGTCGAGCGCCGTCATATGCCGCGAATTCAACTTCAGAAAGCGGTTTTGCATCTGCACCGCGCCCCACTGATCCTGGGCGGCGTCCCAGCTTTTCGGAACAAGGCCAGCGGATCCGGCCACCGGCCGCGGGTCCCAGGTTCGGTAGGGCAGATACGCCGCAAACACCTCGCTCTCATCGGCTGCGACGAGAACATCATAGGTGGGGGCCTGCTGGGTGAACACGGGCATTTGACGCTGGATCAGGGTCACGCCGCTATCGGTGCGGCGCGCGCCGCCGGTATCCTCGAATGCCCGCTCCTGGACGATCTTCGCGCCAAAGCGCGAGGCGGCGCGTCGCAACGCTTCGGCAAACAGCTTATCCTCTTCATGCGATCCGACGACCAGCAGCCAGCGCTTCCACTGCTTCCAGACAAGATATTGCGCGAGACCATCCGCCAGCATCGAGCGCGTGGGGGCCGCATGGATCACGTTGGCGCGGCAATCCTCTTCGCGCAAGCGATCGTCGATCGAGCCGGCGTTAAACAACACGGTTCCGCGGTCGCGGACCGCGTCGGCGGCCTTTAGCAGCGCATCCGCGGGGAGATCGGCAATGATGAAACCGACGTTGCGATCGGCGAGTGCAACCGCCGCCTTGGCTGCATCGTCGCCGTCCTTCAGCCGAACCTCTTCCAGGGTGAAGTGCTGATTCAGGAACTTGCCGGTGGTGTTGTTGTCCTCGATCGCAAGGCGGGCGCCCGCCAGGCCATCGTTGTCGGCCGGCTGCCCGACCAGCGACAGTGTCGGCTTGACACTGCCCTGATGAAGATAGCCGATGCCGATTTCGACAGGATCGGCCGCAAGCGCGCTGCTGGCCAGCACACCCAAGCCGATCGCGCCAGCCAACAATCGGATCATGTTTCCTCCCTGACATTCCTCCTCGACGGGACCGACGATGGAGGGACTTCCGGCTTGAACCATGGTCAAATTGTCCTACGATGCAACCGACATTTTGTCGCCGTGCCGCCGCGGATTTCGCGGATCCCGATCATGAAATATCTTTCGGCCCTCGTCGTGGTGATCCTGATGGCGTCAGTGCCGGCGCGCGCCGACCCACCCAAAGTCGCGGTGTTTGATTTCGAACTGGTGGACACCAGCCTTCAGGGCGAAGTGGATGGGCCGCGGACCGACGAACAGCGGCGGCTGATGAGCACCGGCGATCAGCTGCGCAAGGCATTGGCGGAATCCGGAAAGTTTGCGGTCCTCGACATCGCGCCGGTCAATGCTGCGGCGCACGGCAGCAATCTGCAGTCCTGCGGCGGCTGCGACGTGCACTACGCACGTCAGCTCGGCGCCGATTTCGCGATCACGGGTGTGGTTCAAAAGGTTTCGAACCTTATTCTGAATATGAATGTCTACATACGGGACGCCCGAACCGGACAGGTCGTCACGTCGATGAGCGCCGACTTTCGCGGCAATACCGACGAATCCTGGTCCCGCGCTGCGAGCTATCTGCTGCGAAATCGGCTGCTCGCGCCCAACTACGGCGCGGCGCAACCGCAATAGCGGTTCGGGCGAGCGCTCAAGTTTGCAACCGCGCGGCATGCCAACGCAGATGATCTTCCATGAAGGTGGAGATGAAGTAGTAGCTATGGTCGTAGCCGCTGTGGAGACGAAGGACGAGGGGGATTTCCGCCTTCACACATGCGTGCTCGAGCAGTTCCGGGCGAAGCTGCTCCACCAGGAAGGGGTCGGCATCGCCGCAATCGACGAGAAAATCGGAAAACCGGGCACCGTCCTCGATCAGCGCGACGGTGTCATGCTTGCGCCACGCTTCCCGGTTATCGCCGAGATAACCTCCCAACGCCTTGATGCCCCAAGGTACTTGCGAGGGCGCCACGATTGGCGAAAAAGCGCTGGCGGCGCGGTAACGATGGGGGTGGCGCAGCGCGACGGTCAGCGCACCGTGGCCGCCCATCGAATGACCGAGAATGGATTGCCGTTTGGAATCGGCGGGAAAATGCTCGGCGATCAATTCGGGCAATTCTTCGGTCACATAGCTCCACATCCGGTAATTGCGGGCAAACGGCGGTTGCGTGGCATCGACATAGAAGCCGGCGCCAAGCCCAAAATCATAGGCGCCGGCGGGATCGCCGGGCACGCCATCGCCGCGCGGACTGGTGTCCGGCGCGACAAAGATCAATCCCAGTTCGGAGCAGGCCCTTCGAAATTCACCCTTTTCCGTGACGTTGGCGTGGGTGCAGGTCAGACCCGATAGATACCAGACCACCGGCAGCTTCGCGCCATCCGGATGCGGAGGGACATAGACCGAAAAGGTCATGCCGGTTCCGGTCTCGCGGCTGACGTGCTTGTAAACACCCTGCGCTCCCTCATGCGATCGATTGAGGGACACGGTTTCGATCGTCATGATGTTAGTCTCCAGTGCAGCAACGACGCGAAGATGGCAACGGGTCCGACGTGATCGCAGCCTCGCTGGCGGCGGAGATCGCCGCCAGCGAAAAGCTTGCGCAAGGCTGCCGGATCAGGCCGCTTTGGATTTCGCCACATGGGTGGCGATCGCATCCATCAGGGCCGGCGACAGGCAATCATAGGGTTCAAGCCCGAGTTCCTTGAGACGCGAACGGATGCCGGGCATTTCGTCCGGTTTGACGCCGGACTCGATCACGGACGACACGAACGCCGCGAATCCCGGCGCCGCTGAGCCGGCTTCCTGGAACAGTTCGGGATGGATGAAGTCAAGCCCGTAGAACGGGTGCGCCTTGTTCTCGATGCGGCCGTACATATGCGTGCCGCAGACCTTGCAGGCATGCCGCTGGATCGCCGCCGCCGCGTCGATGATGTGCAGCTTGTCGCCGTTCTCGAGCACGGTCACGCTGTCGCGTGGCACGACGGCGACCACCGAGAAGGTCGCCCCTTCGGGCTTCCAGCATTTGGTGCAGCCGCAGGCGTGGTTGTGGGCGACATCGCCCTTGATGCCGACCTTGACCGGCTTGCCGTCCTTGCATTTGCAGACCAGGGTTCCGCCGGCAAAGCTGCCCGAGCCCTTCTTGACGCCGCTGTCAATCGATGGATGGAGATGAACAGTCATAGGCCTATCCTCCTTGTGTTTGGCGCTTTTGATTTAGAACACGACGACCGAACGGATCGACTTGCCCTCGTGCATCAGATCGAACCCCTTGTTGATCTCCTCCAGTTTGAGGACGTGGGTGATCATCGGATCGATCTCGATCTTTCCGTTCATGTACCAGTCGACGATCTTCGGCACGTCGGTGCGGCCGCGGGCGCCGCCGAACGCCGTGCCCTTCCAGACCCGCCCGGTCACGAGTTGGAACGGCCGGGTTGAAATCTCCTTGCCGGCTTCCGCGACCCCGATCACCACCGAGACGCCCCAGCCGCGATGACAGGCTTCCAGCGCCTGACGCATCACGGTGGTGTTGCCGGTACAGTCGAAGGTGAAATCGGCGCCGCCGTCGGTCAGCGCGACCAGATGCGCAACGATGTCGCCATCGAGCTTCTTCGGATTGACGAAATGCGTCATGCCGAAGCGGCGGCCCCATTCCTCCTTGGAATCATTGAGGTCGACGCCGATGATCTTGTCGGCGCCCACCATCCGCGCGCCCTGAATCACGTTGAGCCCGATGCCGCCCAGCCCGAACACCACCACGTTGGCGCCCGGCGTGACCTTGGCGGTGTTGACCACCGCACCGACGCCCGTCGTCACGCCGCAGCCGATGTAGCAGCTCTTGTCGAACGGCGCGTCCTCGCGGATTTTTGCCACCGCGATTTCCGGCAGCACGGTAAAGTTCGAAAACGTCGAGCAGCCCATATAATGGAAGATCGGCTTGCCCTTATGGGTGAAGCGCGTGGTGCCGTCGGGCATCAGCCCCTTGCCCTGGGTGGCCCGGATGGCGGTGCAAAGATTGGTTTTTTGGCTGAGACAGCTTTTGCACTGGCGGCATTCGGGCGTGTAAAGCGGGATGACATGATCGCCCGGCTTTACCGAGGTGACGCCCGGTCCCACCTCGCGAACGACGCCGGCGCCCTCATGGCCGAGGATCGAGGGAAAGATTCCCTCGCTGTCGAAGCCGTCAAGGGTGTAGGCGTCGGTGTGGCAGATGCCGGTCGCCTTGATTTCGACCAGAACCTCGCCGGCCTTCGGGCCCTCCAGATCAAGCTCGATGATTTCAAGCGGCTTCTTTGCTTCGAACGCGACAGCGGCACGTGTCTTCATTCTAAACTCCACTTTCGCTTTTCAAGATACCTTAAGAACATATCGTCACCCCTACACCACCGATCGTCGGCGCATTCGAAATGATCATCACTTGCCCATGCAGGAATCCTCGGCCTGCTGCGCGGCGGGAGGCTTGTCTTCATGCTTCGCAGGCCGCACACGCCCGGTCGCGTCGTTGGCGCGGGCGCGCAGATAGACGTAGAGGTCGTCCATGTAGCAGGCGACGTTCGGATTGTCGCCGAAGGCCGGCATGACGTTCTCCTGCGAACTGCTGACGTTCTTGCGGCCGCTGGCGACCACGCCGAGGAAATCTGGGTAGCTCATCGTCTTGAGTGAGTCCTTCAGCGCGGGCGCGTAGGTCGATCCCATGCCGTCGGGGCCGTGGCAGACGTGGCACTCCGAGTGATAACGGCGGTATCCCGAATAGGTGTACCAGTCGACGGTGCCGTCGGATGCGACCTTGAATGTCGGGCTTCCTTCCTTGTCCAGATATTTGCCGTCCTCCGATTTGACGGCTGTCGGATCGACAGCGTCGTCGGCGAATACTGTTCCTGCAGATGCCACGAGGGCCATCGTGGCAGCCACGAGCCAGATTTTACGCAAAGTGCTTTTCCTTAAGCGTTTTGATGACAGACCAACCGGCGCGTGAAGCATCTCCACGCGCCGGAACGGTTCTGATCAGCTCACTGCGGCAGCGCGAACACCGTCAGGTTTCCACCGAGTGCTGTGTAGTTGCTGAGCGCTGCGTAGCCGCCGACGGCGCCAAGACCCGCGGTCGGATCGGTCAGACCGGCCGCCAGCCCGATGCCGGCCCAGCCGCCGACGCCGGACAGCACCGCCACATACTGCCGGCCGCCCTGCTCGTAGGTCGTGACGTTGCCGATGATGCCGGACGGGGTCTTGAACTTGTAGAGTTCCTTGCCCGTCTTGGCGTCGACCGCCTTGAGATAGCCCTCGAGCGTGCCGTAGAACACCACGCCGCCGGCGGTGGCGAGCGCCCCCGACCAGACCGAGAACTGCTCCTTGTTCGACCAGGCGATCTTGCCGGTCTTGCCGTCCCAGGCGATGAAGTTGCCCATGTTGGACTCACCCGGAGGCGGATACATCGACAGCGTCGCCCCGACATAGGGCTGGCCCGCGGTGTAGCTCACCTTGAACGGCTCGTAGTCCATGCAGACGTGGTTGGTCGGCACATAGAACAGCTGCGTCTCCGGTGAATAGGCCGCCGGCTGCTCATCCTTGGAACCGAGCGCCGCCGGGCAGATCCCCTTGTTGTTATGGTCTTCGCCCTGCTTGTCGGTCGAATATTGATCAAGAACCTTTGGACGGCCATAGGTCGGGGAGTTCTTGTCCATATCGACGCCGGAGGTCCAGTTGACCTTCGGATCGTACTTTTCGGCGACCAGCAATTCGCCGGTGGCGCGGTCGAGGGTGTAGCCGAGCCCGTTGCGGTCGAAATGGGTTAGCAGTTTTCGCGCGGCGCCGCCGACCTGCTGATCGCTGAGGATCATTTCGTTGACGCCGTCATAGTCCCATTCATCATGGGGCGTCATCTGGTAGACCCACTTGGCCTGCCCGGTGTCGGCATCGCGCGCGAAGATGGTCATCGACCACTTGTTGTCGCCCGGACGCTGCTTCGGGTTCCAGGTCGAGGGATTTCCCGAGCCGTAATAGACGAGGTTCAGGCCGGGATCATAGGCCATCCAGCCCCATGTGCAGCCACCACCGATTTTCCACTGGTCGCCCTGCCAGGTCTTGAGGCTGGAATCCTTGCCGACCGGCTTGCCGAGCACCGTGGTTTTCTCCGGATCGACCATGATCTGGTCGTCCGGTCCTTCGGAGAACGCCCGCCAGACCTGCTTGCCGCTCTTGAGATCGTAAGCGGTAACGTGACACTGGACGCCGAATTCACCGCCGGAGATCCCGATCAGGACCTTGTCCTTGACCACCAGCGGCGCCGAGGTGCCGGTGGCGCCCTTGCTCGGATCGCCGTTCTTGGTCGTCCACTCCACCTTGCCGGTCTTGGCGTCGAGCGCCACCAGCGTGGTGTCGGCCTGGTGCAGGAAGATCTTGCCGTCCCCGTAAGCCACGCCGCGGTTGACCGTATCGCAGCACATCACCGGGATGACGTTCGGGTCCTGCTTGGGCTCATACTTCCAGACGATCTTGTTCTCGTCGGAAAGGTCAAGAGCATAGACCTTGTTTGGAAACGGCGTGTGGACGTACATCGTGTTGCCGACGATCAGCGGTCCGCCTTCATGACCGCGCAGCACGCCGGTCGAGAACGTCCATGCCACCTGAAGCTTGCCGACATTGGCGGCAGTGATCTGATTGAGTTTCGAATATCGCGTATTGGCGTAGTCACCCGCCGGCATCACCCAACCCTTGGGGTCTTGCGACATCTTGTTCAGTTCGTCATTGGCAGTAGCGGCACCTGCGGCGAATGTCGCCATAGCGCCAAAACAGGTTGCAAATAGCACCTTGCGCATCACAAAGCCTCCCATGTGGTTTCAGTTTTTATTTGGTTTGGTATGTGCGGTGGGCACATGCCCACCGCAGTTCTTGCAGCGGGGATGTCTTGTTCCGACAGCGCATCTCAGATTGAGCGACGTAGCGATGCTGCTGCGACGGTTTCTTCCTCCAGATCTGAGCCCTGGGTTTCCGTCGAAACGGTCCACTCGCTCTATTTTCCTGCGTAGTTCTATCCGGTTCGCCAACAGGAAACTTGCCCAAGAGGGAAGCGGGTTTGCTCGAAAGCGAAACGCAACGAACATTTTAGCTGCCGGCCGGTGTTTTCGGCGGCGTTGCCTTCAACCTTCGTAGCATCAGTCCTTGTGCAGCGCGCTCCGAACGGTACCCGCGCAAGACGACGTTCAGGTTCCCCTTGACGACGCCGAAACTAAATCGGAGGATCATCAAATGGATGTCAGGAGGAACGCTGCTTCGGGTTGCAACGACCGCTTGCAAATTGAGGTAAATGTCGCTTCATCGTGACCCGACGCCTCTAGCGCCGAGCAGTGACGTTTTGATCCCAAATCCAAATCAGTGGCTGGATAATGTCCCATACCGTCCGTTCACTTAGCACCTCGGGATTGTCGCCAAAGAAGCAGATCCAGTGCTGGACCGATGCGCTGACGGAGCTTTGCGGACAATTTGATGTTGATCCGCTGGAGGCCTCGTCGCTCGAAGGACAGATAAACTATACGACCGTTTCGCGGCTGAAACTCTGCCAGATCGAGGCGAGCCAGCATCGGCTTGCGCATCCCCTTTCGCGGGCAAAATCAGGCGAACATCCCTACGTCAAAATACTGTTTCAGACATATGGGATTTCTCATTTCGAGCAGGGCGGCCGCCGCATCGAACTCGTGCCCGGCGATTGTCTCGCCTATGACGTAT
>Ga0208575_1000031_pt1 | contig 9005 bp, 11 predicted proteins | sample ForSoiNitroNN397_FD_187884 | JGI IMG/M metagenome (GOLD analysis project Ga0208575, IMG submission 187884) | Forest soil microbial communities from Willamette National Forest, Oregon, USA, amended with Nitrogen - NN397 (SPAdes) | ecosystem: Environmental > Terrestrial > Soil > Boreal forest/Taiga... | reverse complement strand
TTTCGCGCACCGATCTCGTGATCACCGGCATGATCGTGATCGGCGCCTGCGGATTTGTCACCGACCGGATCATCGTCGCGATCAGTAATCGCCTCCTGAGCTGGAGTCCGCAGCACCTTGAGTGACGAGCCGTCTCCCATCATCCTGACCATCCGCGGCGTGACCAAGCGCTTTGCGGTTGATGACGACGAGGTCGAAGCGCTGGCACCGGTCGACCTGACGATTCCGCAAGGAGAATTTGTCTGCCTGATCGGGGCCTCGGGCTGTGGGAAATCGACGCTGCTGCGCATTATTGCGGGTTTCGAGCAGCCCACCACCGGCGACGCGTTGGTCAACGGCAACGCCATCACGGGACCCGGCAGCGACCGCGGCATGGTATTCCAGGATTATGCACTGTTTCCATGGATGACGGTGCGGGAAAACATCAGCTTTGGACCGCGGCAACGCAAATTGCCCCACAACGAGATCCAGAGGATCACCACCGAATTTGTGAAGATGGTGGGACTGGAACGCTTTGCCGACCGTTATCCGAGCCAACTGTCGGGCGGGATGAAGCAACGCGTCGCGATCGCACGCGTGCTTGCGAACGACGCTGATATTCTGCTGATGGACGAGCCGTTCGGCGCGCTTGACGCGCTGACCCGCGAGCAGCTCCAGCACGAACTCCTGCAGATCTGGTCGCGCACCGGCGTAACCACCATCTTTGTCACCCATTCGGTCGAGGAAGCGGTGCTGCTAGCGGACCGTGTGCTGGTGATGAGTGCCGGACCGGGACGGATCGAAAGCGATTTCCGCATCAAGCTCGCCCGGCCGCGCGACGTGTCCTCGCCGGAGTTCAACGCTCTGCGCCGCGACATCGCGCGCCGGCTCACCAGCCATCTTGTGCCGTCTCGGGAGCGGCTTGCTGTTACGTCTTCGGCGGATCCCATATCATGACGCGGATCGGCGTCGGATCAAAACCGTTGCAGGGATTGTTGACCTGGGGACAATTGGAGATGACGAACAGCACATTCATGTCCGCCGTCACATCGATGTAACTTCCGGGGGCCGAGATGCCATCGACGACCGTAAAAGCTCCGGAAGGGTCGATCGGCACATTCATGAAGAAATTCAGGTTTGCGACGATGTCGCGCTTGGTCAGTCCGTGCTTCGACAGCTCGAGAAGAAAATTTTCGCGGCAGGCGTGCTGGTATTTTGTCGCTTCCCCGAAGCGGACTGCATTGCTTTCGCAGGAGCAACAACCTGCCGAGGTGTCGTGTCGGCCGCATGAGTCCGCGCTAATGTGTGCCATCACGCGGCCCCTGTTCGAGACCAGCCGGGTTCCGAGTTCGATATAAGCCGATCCCTGAACCCGCAGCGTATCCTGCGCACTGTAACGTTCCGCCGGATCATCGGCGCAATAAAGCAACGCATCGACCGCTTGCTGCCCTTCGCTGTCGACGATCCGCAAGGTCTGCCCCTGCTCCAACACGCGCGACCACGGCCGTTCCGCCGGAACGTCGTGGGAGTATACGGCATCGGAGCCGTCTGGAATCGATAACGGGCCTGCGGGATTGGTCACTAAAACTCTCCTCAGGCGTAGAGCCCATCCGTGAATACGAAGGCGCGGACGATTTCCGGTGACGTTGTCCTGCAGGGATCGTCATGCACGGGTGGCCGCGCGCGGTGCCTGATCAACGTGATCGGCGAGGACGCAGCGGGCCGCGCCGGATCAAGCGGATGGGCGCAATTCGACAGCACCAGCGCGAGATTCATCTCGGCGCGCAGATCGACGAAGTCGCCTGCCCGCTTCCGGCCTGAATCCCACAGGAAGCGGCCCTCCGCGTCGACCGAGACGGGAGCAAAAAACGTCACACAGGGCGGAATGTCCCGGAGGCTGAGCCCGATCTTGGCCGCGGCGGCAAGGAAATTCTCCTGGGTGTTGCGCGAAGGTGTCCCGAACGCATCCAGCGTTGAGGCCGGCGTCGAGCCTCCAACCATCAGATCATGGGCGCCGCTGGTATCTTCAACCAGCGACAGCAGTACACGTCCCATGTCCGACAGGATGACGCGGCCTTTCGAGATCGCGGCGCTCCACTGTATCTTGACGGTGTCGGCGCAATTGATGCGCTCGGAGGTATCTTCCTCGCGCCAGCCGATCAGCGAGACGCTGGAGCGGCCAGAATCGTCGACGATCCGCAGCGCCTCGCCACGCCGCAACCGAATCGTGGCGTACCAGCCGGCGGGGACCTGTTCGCGGCTGATGACGGTGTCCGGCGCGATCGGTGCGCCATCCAGAGCGGTCGCCTCGGGCAAGCCTTTTGGGGTTAGTTCCTGCCCCGCCGCCCGAAGTTTTTCGTAGCGCCGCCGATTGGCCTCGGCAATCTCCTGCTTCGTTTGCGCCATCGTCATGCTCTCGCCCCGGCCCTGAACCGCTCTTCGGTGATTGTAAAATGCGCCTCGACGGGTTTTCCGGCCGTACCGTTGATCGGCAGGATATCCTGCGGACAGGCGGAAAATGCGATCACCAGATCCATCTCGGCCCGCAGCCGAACGTAGCCGCCAGGTATCGGTCGCGGCGGAGCCGCGAAACCGAGCGTACCATCCGCCGCCCATGGTATGTTCATGAACAGGTTGAGCGGGCTCGGCACTTCCGCCGGCACGAGGCCAAGTTCGGCCATCCCGGCAAAGAGATTATCCGTGCAATTGTCGTGATAGTCCTGCACGCCGAGAAAGGCGTAGCGGTAACGGTCGCAGGCCGCGATCAGCGTGTCGTGAATTCCGCCGGAGGTGTCTTCGGTCAATGTCAGGATCGGCCGGCGCCTGTTGGTCCGCAGGACATCGCCAGGCCTTGGAACCAGATGCAGGCTGTGCGCGCGGGTATGCTCGTTCGACATGAACTCGCCGAGATCGGCGCGGTTGAACGCCCAGGTATCGACCACCTGTTCGCCGTGGGTATTGATGACGGTGACGATCTGCCCGGCCGATACAAAGACGGCCTTGCCACGCCTTGCTGGAATTTCGATTGGCGAGTCCGTCATGCCAGGCGCCTCACGATCTGACGGCGATCATGTCGATCTCGACAATCCCGCCGCGGGCGAGGCCCGTCACCCCCACCGTGGTCCGGGCCGGACGCTTGTCGGCAGCGAAACAAGTCGCGTAGATTTCGTTCATCCTGGCGTAATCGCGGTTGAAGTCGGTCAGGAAGATGCGCACGCAGACCACGTTGGCGAGCGTCAAGCCGCAGCCTTTGAGCACGCGGCTTAGATTGTCCATCACCTTGTGCGTCTGCGCCTCGATGCCGGGCGGAATCGGCAGAGAATCGTCGTCTGGATCGGTCGCGAGTTGGCCGGTCACGAAGACGAACGCTCCGGCCTCGACGGCATGGCTGTAGGGCGCGACCGGCTTCGGCGCGTCGGGCAACAGATGGAAGATCGGATGCATGGTGGACGTCCTCTTGGCTCAAGTTGTTCTCAGCGCCTGCCGTTCGCGATGTCACCAGCATAGCGCTGGAGAAACTGGCGCGCGCGTTCGGTTTCCGGATCGGAGAAAAAACGCTCCGGCGATCCGGTTTCGACCGCCCGGCCGCGATCGAGAAACAGTACTCGCGTCGCCGCTTCGCGCGCGAATCCCATTTCGTGGGTGACGATCACCATCGTCATGCCCTCGCGGGCGAGATCGCGCATCACGACCAGCACTTCGCCGACAAGTTCCGGATCGAGCGCGCTGGTGGGTTCGTCGAAAAGCAAGAGATCCGGGCGCATCGCGAGCGCCCGCGCGATGCCGACCCGCTGTTTCTGCCCGCCCGACAGCCTCGCCGGAAAGGCGTCGCGCTTCTCGCTAAGCCCGACCTTCGCGAGCAAGGCCAGCGCCTCGTCGCGAACCTCGGCCTTCGGCCGCTTCTGGACCTGAACCGGCGCTTCCATCAGATTTTGCAGCACTGTCAGGTGGGGCCACAGCGCAAAATGCTGAAACACCATGCCGATGCGGGTTCTGATCTGCGACAAATCGCGGTCGCTCATGATGATGCCGGCACCATTGATGCCCACCCGCTCTCCGTTCAAGTAGATTTGCCCGGCGTCGGGGCGTTCAAGCCAGTTGATACAGCGCAACAATGTCGATTTGCCCGAGCCGGACGGTCCAAGCACGCAGATTGTCTCACCCTTGTCGACCTGGAAGCTGACGTCGGAGAGAACCTCGACATCGCCAAACCGCTTCGACACCCCGGCGACATCGAGAACCTTTTTGATTTCTGCCATCGCTCGTCCCTATCGACGTGCTTCGGCAACGCGGCCGATCGAACTGACCCCGGCCTCGATCACGAGACAGAGTCCCCAATACAGAAACACCGCGGTAATGAAGGCCGCGAACGGAACGTAATGCCGCGACTGGATCGAGCTCGCGGCGTGCGTCAGTTCCGGCAGTGCGATGATGGTCAGGAAGGCGCTGTCCTTGATGATCTGGATCATCTGATTGCCGATCACCGGCCCCGCCGATAACAGCAGCGGCGGAAGGATGATACGGCGAAACAGCTTGATCTCCGAAAAGCCGAACGCGATGCCCGCCTCGATCGGTTCGCGCGGTTGCACCACCCAGGCGCCGCGCAGAATCTCCGCCATATAGGCGGCATTATAGATGGTCAGGGCGGCCAGTCCCGAGGTCCAGTTGTCCAGCCTGACGCCGAACGACGGAAAGCCATAATACACAATGTAGGCAAACAGCAGAAACGGGACACATCGCATTCCGTCGACGAACACGCGGGCCGCGCTGGAAACGGCCCGTTGTTTCGACATCAGCGCGGGGGTCAGGATGAACCCCAACAAAAGTGCTGCGATAGCGGCGAGCGCGGACAATATCGCCGTATTGGCGAGCCCGCTCAGAAGCAATGCGCGTTCGTTCCAGACAATGCCGAAATCGTGGATCATGCGGCAGCCTCGGCCGCGGCCTGGCGCCGTTCGATCCAGCGCTGCAGCGACACTAGCGCAAACACGATCGGCGCATACAGCGCTATCGCCACCAGAAATGGCGGCAGCGGCTCATAGGTCTCGGCGCCAATCCGCACGGCGGCGCGGGTGATGTCGACGACCCCGACAACCGCGAGCACCGGCGTGACCTTGATCAGCAGCGACATCTCATTGACGAGACCGGGAAGGCTGACGCGCACGATCTGCGGCAAGACGATCCTGCGAAACCGTTGACCGGCGCGCATGCCGACCGACTGCGCCGCCTCGTACTGATCCTTTGGAAAACTCATCAGTGCGGACCGCCATACCTCGCAGTTGAAGGCCGAAGTGTTCATGACCAGCGCTACGATCGCTGCCGAGATCGGATTGATCGGCACGCCGATATTGGGAAGGGCGAAAAACAACAGCAGCAACAGTGTGACCAGCGGGGTGGCGCGCAACATGCTGACGTAAAGCGTCACGAACCCTGCCGCGATCGGAACATTCGCCCACCGGATCAAGGCAAGGCCAAGTCCAATCGGCAGCCCGATCAGGATGCCGACAAGCGACAGCGTCACTGTCACGATGGCACCCTGAAAGATGGCCGCGATGTCGCTCCCGCTCATGACAGATCATTTGCTGCCAATGGGCCGTCAGAATTCCGGCTCGAACGCAACCGGCAGATCGGGGAATGCCTCGCCGAACCATTTCTTCTGCAGCTCGGCAAACCTGCCGCTTTCCTTCTCCTTGGCAATGAAGCCGTTCAAGAAGTCCAGCAGTTCCTTGCTGTCCTTTGCAACCGCCCAGGCGGGGAACGATTTTCCCGAAACTGCCTGGCCGAGTTCGAACACCGGCTTCTCGGCCACCAGTGTTTTCAGATTGATGATGGTGTTGACCACGTAATCGACCCGGCCGAGGGCCAGATCCTGATAGGCCTCGGGATAGGACGTGTACTCGACGACCTTGCCGAGCTTTCCGCCATCCTTTTCCAGCATCGCGCCGAGTTCGGGAAGACGGGCCAGCAGCGCGCTGCCGGCCTGGACGCCGACGGTCTTGCCGCTCAGATCCTTGATCGAGGAAATCGACTTGTCATCCTTGCGTTTGACATAGTAGTGCGTCGCGTCCGCAATCGGGCTTGTAAACGCCAGCGACTGCTTGCGTTCCTTGGTGATGATAGCCGCCGTGATGGCGACGTCATACTTGCTCGTGCTGACGCCGGCCAGGATGCCGGTCCAGGGCAGGATTTCCTGTTTGATCTCGAAGGGCGCATATTTGCGCAGATCTTCGATCAGTTCGTTATCGAAGCCAGTCGGCTTGCCGTCCTTGACGAATTCGAATGGACGGAAATCATCCTCCGTCGCCACGATCAGGCCGCGCTTCTTGATCTCATCGAGGCCGGCGGCCCGCGCGTTCCCGATCAGCATCGGCATGACGAACTGCGCCACCAGCAAGGCGAGCATCAAACGTCGTGACAGAAAATTGGAGCAAGTGAGCGGATACATAGTCATGATGAATCTTCCTCCGTTGATGTGGTAGCCAGTCAGTAGTGGTCGGCAAAATCGGGTGGTGGGGTCGCCGGTTTGCGTGATCCTTTCAATCCAAACTGAATCCGTGTGAACGCAGATAGGGCGGGAACGCCGCGCCTTCGGCCTTGGCGGCCTGCCGAGCCTTGTCTTCGGACCAGCCATAGAACGCCGCCTCGCCAAATTCCGCGTTGGATCGGTGTTGCTCACTGGGAATGGCGTGCAAAGCATCGCGCCGGTGGTCGTAATCGTCGATCGCGTGCGGCAGCGAGCTGTCATCATAGCGATCGCGGTGGGTCGTCACGAGACGCGGCAGCCGCAGACTGACGTAACCGTCGACCTGCGGATAGCCAAGGCAAAGTCCTGCGACCGGAAAAACCAGATCGGGCAATTCCAGGATGGCCGCGACCTTGTCGATCTCGTTGCGAATGACGCTGATCGGACAGACGCCAAGGCCTGCGGACTCCGCGCACAGGATCATGGTCTGCATTGCCAGCGCGGCATCGACGCTTGCGTTGAAGAACCCTTCCAGCGTGCCGTTCTGGACCGGTTTCCCGCGCAATTCGCCGATACGCTGCAGCCGCCTTGCGTCCCCTAGAAAAACGAAGAACACCGGCGAAAGCCCGATCCACGGCATGGCCGGGAATAGTTTTCCGATCGCGGTGCGCTGCGCCGGATCGCTGACCCGCAAGATCGATGCCTGCTGGAAATCCGACTTGGCCGAACTGCTCAAGGCCGCCGCGACGAGCAGATCAAGCAGGCCGTCACTTGGAACAACATCGCTGTAACGGCGCACCGTCTTTCGCGAGAGGACCCGTCGGATGAAATCGTTCTCGGCGGCCCCCTCGCCTGACGGACCGCCATCGCCAAAGCGCCGCTCGATCACGTCTGCATAGGCGGGCATCAGTACGATCCCCGACCGAAGTCACAGGGCAGGCACGTCACCGGCACATCGACAATCCGTGCCGGCTTTCGGAAATTCGAGACATCCATCGCCAACTCCACTCAAGGTCACAAACCCTGGAAACAAACCCTGGAATTGGCATAGACCCGAGCGATGCCAATTCCTGGCCACTGAGGTCTCCGGGGATTTTATCCCGCCGTGCCCTTGTGTAGATTTCTCCCGCCCAGGTGGCGGCTCTTGGACCAGCCATCATGACGGATGCGGAACCCTAGTCACCAACTCAATGACTGGTTCCTGAGCAAATGACGTGCCACACCGGCCGCCCACTCGCGACCGCTTTTTTCGCCTCAACGGCGCGGCGATTCAATTGGGTCGAGCAGGCTAAGTGTCTGGGGATTGCGGGAGAAAACTGCCTCCGCGCCTGACCAAAGCAGTTTGAATGAAATGCGAAGTGTACTTCGCAATGGCCGGCTGTTCGCGGCGGGCTCCGTGCGGCTTTTTGCAACTGCCTTTTCAGAGGCACGATGCACAGATTGTAATCGGCGGTCCCCACCCGGCATTTGGCGGCTCAATCGAGAGCGGCCGGCGCATTTTTTTGATCGGAGCTTGCCGCCACGATCCGCTGCATCATGGCGATAAAGCGTTTTTGGTCAGCCTTGCTGAGGTCGGCCACCGTCTCACGGTGCGCGGCGCGAGCCTGCGCTTCCATGCGGCGGAGCAATATTGCTCCGGCTTTTGTCAGCCGGCAAATTTGCGCCCGGCGGTCCCGGGGGTGGATCGAGCGCTCGATAAAGCTACGGGATTGCAACCGCTTAAGTGCGCCTGTGGTCGTTGTGCGATCGAGCGCGACATCATCAGCCAACGTCGTCTGGTCCGCGGTTCCGCGCTGCGCAAGGGCCGAGAGAAGGCTATACTGCAGCGGCGTAATCTCAAAAGCAGCGCAGCTCTTGTGGAACAGCGCGACGTGAATTTGGTGCAGCCGCCGGATCAGAAATCCCGGCCTCTGGTCGAGCGGCCAGGAATTACCGGTCTTTCGCGCTGGCTTCCTGGCCATTTTCAATCACTCTGTCCTTGCCCATGCTGCATGAATTTGATGCAATCTATGGCACGAATGTTGCTGCATGAAAATACGATATGAGAATACGATGAAAATACGAAGCATGCTTCGTATTTAGCTGGCAGCTCGAGCGGCGCGCCGGCGATCGGGAAAGGAGATCGACCATGTCTGTGAGCACCACATTTGATCTGCTTCTGCGCGGGGGCCGCGTCATCGATCCGGCTTCGGGCGTCGATGGCATCAAGGATGTCGCTATTCGCAACGGCAAGGTCGCCGCCGTTCAATCCGACATTTTGCCGACCAGTGCCAGGGAGATCATGGATGTGACGGACAGGATCGTTCTGCCCGGCCTGATCGATACCCATGCGCATGTCTATCAATATGTGACCGGTCGTTTCGGCGTCAACGCCGACATGGTCGGCGTGCAGTCCGGGGTTACGACCCTGGTCGATCAGGGCGGCCCGTCCTGCATGACTTTGCCGGGTTTTCGGCACTTCATTGCGGAAAAAGCCCTGTCGCGTACTTACGCCTTTCTCTCGGCCTATCTGGTTGGAGGCCTGGAAGGACACTATTATCCCAATCTCTACAGCCCCGACTGC
>Ga0208575_1000029_pt1 | contig 9173 bp, 4 predicted proteins | sample ForSoiNitroNN397_FD_187884 | JGI IMG/M metagenome (GOLD analysis project Ga0208575, IMG submission 187884) | Forest soil microbial communities from Willamette National Forest, Oregon, USA, amended with Nitrogen - NN397 (SPAdes) | ecosystem: Environmental > Terrestrial > Soil > Boreal forest/Taiga ... | reverse complement strand
TATCGTGGCGTGGTGCGTTCGTCGTCCTGGCATTCCTGAGCCTTGGCTGGGTCCTGGTCTGGTTGTGGTACTTTCGCGACATACCGACAGCGCCGCCGCTGACCGCGGAGGAACTTGCAACACTTCCCGTGCGCAGCCGAGGCGATGCGACCGAGCCGGTGCCGTGGTTCAAGTTATTTCGCCGCATGCTGCCGGTGACCGCGGTCGATTTTTGCTACGGCTGGACGCTGTGGCTGTTCCTGAGCTGGATACCGTCGTTCTTTTACCAGAACTATCAGCAGGACCTGACGCGATCGGCATTCTATTCAGCCGGCGTCTTCCTTGCCGGCGTGATCGGCGACACCCTGGGCGGCGTGGTGAGCGACCGGATCCTGCACCGTACCGGCGACCGGGCTGCGGCGCGGCGTAACGTCATCGTCGCCGGCATGCTCGGCGGCTTCCTGTTCCTGATTCCAGTGATACTGGTTCACGATGTCAACGTTGCGGCGATCTCACTCGCCGCGGCATTCTTTTCCGTCGAGCTGGTGGTCGCGCCGATCTGGGCAGTTCCGATGGACATTGCGCCAAGATATTCCGGATCCGCGAGCGGCATGATGAATTTCGGCTTCGGGGTTGCCGGCATTATTTCGCCCTTCGTGTTCGGCTATCTGATCGATCGGACCGGAAGCTGGACCTGGCCATTTGCCGGCTCGATTGGTCTATTGTTGCTCGGCGCCGGACTTGCGTTTCACATGCATCCGGATCGGCCATTTGAGGCGACACCTAAAGGCGCCTGGAACGATTGAACGTTCGCCTCGTTTGCCACGATTAAGTATCGATTGACCTGGCGGATTCGGAAAACGCAGCACTTCGAGGCGGCGCGGCCATCGAAGCCGTCCGAAATTCACCGGCAAGCATTTACGCTGCTGCGGCGAGCGCTCGGGGGTTCAGAACGTATTCCTTGAGGACGTTGTCTGCCGCGTCGACTTCGACGAGCGATACGTCATAGCTCCAGAGATCGGCGAGGTGCTGAAGCACGCGTTTGGCGTCCACCTCGTTCAATTGGGCGCCTTTCACGACCGCATGGCGCAACATCAGGCGACGATTTCCGGCAAGGTCGACGTCGACCACTTCGATGTTCGGATCGATGTACCCGACGTCGTACTGCCGCGCCAGTTCACGACGAACACGGCGATAGCCGCGTTCGTCATGGATGGCATCGACCCGGATGCCGGCGCGTTGCTCCGGATCGTCATGCAGATGAAACAGCCGCAGATGCCGAATTAGCCGCGGGCTGAGGAACTGACTGATGAAACTTTCGTCGCGGTAGTTGGCCCAGACATTACGCAGGACCGCCATCACATCACCGGTGCCGGCGATGTCCGGGAACCATTGACGATCCTCGTCGTCAGGGCTGGAGACGATGCGCTCGATGTCCTGCATCATCGCGAAGCCGAGCGCGTAAGGATTAAAACCCGAAAAGCGCGGATCGTCGAAGTCAGGCTGAAAAACCACGTTTGTGTGCGACGACAGGAATTCCAGAAAATTGCCGTCGGAAAGCCGGCCCTGCTCGTGCAGCCGCGTCATGATGCGGTAATGCACGTAGGTCGCGGTGCCCTCGTTCATGACCTTGGTCTGACTCTGAGGATAGAAATACTGCGCGATGTGCCGCACGATCCGGAGCAACTCGCGCTGCCATAGCTGCAGTCGCGGCGCGGTCTTTTCGAGGAAATACAGCAGATTTTCCTGGGGCAGCCCGAGCAGGTTGCGGCGCCGCTCCGAACTCAGCAATTCCGCGCTCTTGGCGGGGCCAGTCGGAACGGTCCGCCACAGATCGTTGAATGCACTCTCCTCGTGCTGGCGGCGCTCTCCGGCGCGCTTTTCTTCCGCGCGAAGATCGAGTTTTTTCTTGCCGGGATAGCGATCGATCCCATGCGACATCAGGGCGTGCGCCGCATCGAGCGTCTGTTCGACCGCGAGCCGGCCGTGCCGCTCCTCGCACTGCGCCACGTAGCTTTTGGCGAAATCAAGATAATCGAGAATTCCCTCGGCGTCGGTCCATTGCCTGAACAGATAGTTGTTCTTGAAGAAATGGTTGTGGCCGAACGCCGCGTGGGCGATCACCAGCGTCTGCATGGTCGCGGTATTTTCCTCCATCAAATAGGAAATACACGGCGAACTGTTGATCACGATCTCATAGGCGAGGCCCATAATGCCTTTGCGATAGAACGCCTCGTGATGCGCGAAATGCTTGCCGAAAGACCAGTGCTTGTAGAACAGCGGCATGCCGGCCGAGGAGTATGCATCCAGCATCTGCTCGGCGGTGATGACCTCGATCTGGTTGGGATAGGTGTCGAGCCCGAGTTCAGATCGCGCAATCTCCTCGCAGGCGTCGTGGATGCGCTGCAACTTCGTGAAGTCCCAGTCCGCTCCCTCGAACAGGCATCCGGCAGTCGCGGTCATGGCGCCTTCTCCTGCTTGCGACGACGGTGAAACAGGTCGTGAAAGACCGGAAAGATTTCACTGCGGTCGCTGACCTTGCGCATCGACAGCGGCACCCCTTCTGCGCGCAAGCGCTGATACAGCGTCCAAAGCGATGAATCGGGCATATCGAACGTGCTGCCGCCGGTCTCGCCGACTTCCAGGTAGGCGAAGAACTGGCTGACCGGCAGTATCATTTCGGTAAGCAGCCGGCTCACGGCAGCTCCGTCCGAACCGGAATTGTCTCCGTCAGAGGCCTGTGCGGCGTAGATGTTCCAGTCCGCGGGGCGAAACCGTGACCTGACGATCTCGTGCATCGCCTGCAGCGCACTCGATACCAAGGTACCGCCCGATGCCGGCCCGTGAAAGAAAGTATCCTCGTCAACCTCTTCCGCGCGGTCGGTATGGCGAATGAAGACGATCTCGACGTGGCGATAGCGCCGCGTCAGAAACACGTAGAGCAGCATGTAGAACCGCTTGGCCAGATCCTTCATATGCTCGGACATCGAGCCGGACACGTCCATCAGACAAAACATGACGGCCTGGGCTACCGGCTTCGGCATGGTTTCGAAGCGGCGGTATCGGATGTCGATCGGATCGATGAACGGAATCCGGCGCAGTTTTGCCTTTAGCGCGGCGATCTCGGCCATCAGCTCGATGCGGCGGGCCTCGTCGCAGTCTGCGAGTTCGGCCTCAAGCTCCGCGATCGTTTCCGGCCGCGGTCGTCGCAATGCCACCCGCCGCGCCAAAGCGAGCCGCACCGTGCGGCTCACCGAAATGTTCGCGGGCGAGCCGGTGGTCGCATAGCCGGCCCGGCGAAGTCCCTCGCTTTCGGCTTCCGCGAGCTTCCGCTTGGCAAGATCCGGCAATTCGAGGTCGTCGAGGAACAGGTCGACAAACTCGTCGCGGCTGAGAACGAAACGGAACGCATCCTCGCCATCACCCTCGCCGGGATCGGACGCTCGTCCGCTGCCTTGGCCCGAGCGAGGAAGTATGTCGCCTTCGATGAACTTCTTGTTACCGGGAAGCACCATGTCACGGGTGCCGCCTTCGCGACGAAAGCGCGGTTCATTCATGCCGTCGAGCGGGATGCTGACCTCGCCGCCTTCCAGGACATCCTTGATGTCGCGGTCCTGCGAGGATTTCTTGACGGCACCCTGAACCAGCGCCTTGGCACGACGCAAGAAACGCTGGCGGTTCTCAAGGCTCTTGCTGCCCGGATTCAGGCGCCGATCGACGATGTGCATGGCCACGCTTGCATCAGCCTCCTCAGCCGGCTTGTTTCACCCTCATGTACCATTCGACGAGCCGGCGAACCTGACGCTCGGTATAACCGCGCCCTACCATGCGCTCGACGAATTCACCGTGCTTCTTTTCGGTCTCGCCGTCCTTTTTGGAGCCGAACGAGATCACCGGAAGAAGGTCTTCCACCTGGGAGAATATCCGCTTCTCGATGACCTCGCGAATCTTTTCATAGCTGGTCCAGGACGGGTTCTTGCCGCTGTTCTGGGCACGCGACCTCAGCGAGAACTTGACGACCTCGTTGCGGAAGTCCTTTGGGTTGGCGATCCCTGCGGGTTTCTCGATCTTGGTCAATTCCTGGTTGAGAAGCTCGCGATTGAGCAACTGGCCGGTATCGGGGTCCTTGAAGTCCTGGTCTTCGATCCAGGCATCGGCATAGTCGACGTAGCGATCGAACAGGTTTTGGCCGTAATCCGAATAGGATTCGAGATAGGCTTTCTGGATCTCGTGGCCGATGAATTCCGCATAGCGTGGCACGAGCTCGGCCTTGATGAATTCGAGGTAGCGCTTCTCGATTTCCTCAGGATGCTGCTCGCGGCGGATCGACTGCTCAAGCGCATACATCAGATGGACGGGATCTGCGCCAAGCTCCGCGGTGTCGTGATTGAACGTCGCGGCCAGGATCTTGAATGCGAAGCGCGTTGAGACGCCGTCCATGCCCTCGTCGACGCCAGCTGCATCCTTGTATTCCTGAACGCTGCGGGCCTTCGGATCGGACTCTTTAAGGCTTTCACCGTCATAGACCCGCAATTTCGCGAACAGCGTCGAGTTCTCGTGCTTGCGAAGACGCGACATCACCGAGAATCGCGCGAGCGTCTCCAGGGTTGCCGGCGCGCACGGCGCCGAAGCAAGTTCGGATCCGGAGATAAGCTTCTCATAGATCTTCTGCTCCTCGGTCACCCGCAGGCAGTACGGCACCTTGATCACGCAGATGCGGTCGATGAAGGCTTCGTTATTCTTATTAGCCTTGAAGCTTTGCCATTCGGACTCGTTCGAATGGGCGAGAACGATGCCGGTAAAGGGTATCGCACCGATATTCTCGGTGCCGATGTAGTTGCCTTCCTGGGTCGCCGTCAGCAGCGGGTGCAGCATCTTGATCGGCGCCTTGAACATCTCGACGAATTCGAGGATGCCCTGGTTGGCGCGGTTCAGGCCGCCGGAATAGCTATAGGCGTCGGGATCATTCTGGGCGAAGGTCTCCAGCTTGCGGATGTCGACCTTGCCGACCAGCGAGGAAATGTCCTGATTGTTCTCGTCCCCGGGCTCGGTTTTCGCGACCGCGATCTGGCGCAAGCGCGAGGGCTGGATTTTGGCGACGCGGAATCGTGAAATATCGCCACCGAAAGCTTCCAGCCGCTTGTAGCACCACGGACTCATCAGTCCATTGAGGCGACGGCGCGGAATGCCGTACTTTTCCTCGATCATCGGCCCCAGCGATTCCGGATCGAACAAGCTGAGCGGACTCTCGAACACAGGACTGAGTTCATCGCCGGCCTTCAGCACATAGATGGGATGGACTTCCATCAACAGCTTCAGCCGCTCCGCCAGTGACGATTTTCCGCCGCCCACCGGGCCGAGCAGATAAAGGATCTGCTTGCGCTCTTCCAGGCCTTGAGCGGCGTGCCGGAAGAAGCCGACGATGCGCTCAATGGTTTCTTCCATGCCATAGAATCCGACGAAGGCCGGATAGGCGCGCATGGTCCGGTTCAAAAAGATACGGCCAAGGCGGGCGTCCTTGGCCGTGTCAATCATCTGAGGCTCACCGATTGCGGCTAGCAGCCGCTCGGCCGCATTGAAATATCGCATCGGATCGCCTCGACACGATTCCAGATATTCCTGCATCGACATGTCGGTTTCGCTTCGAGCCTCGAAGGACCGAGCGAAAGCATTGAACAGAGAATCGTTGTACATGAGACCCCTCTCCTCATATGGTCCGCTGAACTGCTGGCTCGGGCTGGTTGGTACCACGCCGCCGGAGCGCCCCCGCATCCTGTCGCGAATCAGCATCAGCACATCGCCCAATTGGACACTCGGCGGGCTGAACCAGCAATGCACATCGTGTGCCATAAGCCGGCATTTTGGCCAATAGTTGTGCGAAACTGGCGGTTAAGATCGTATATAATGTGATTTCTGGAAGATGTAACCCCACCGCAACACGATGAATTTCCTAGAGTAAGCATGCGAAAGTTCATAGGGCGCCTGCCACTCGAAGCCGCTCTACTTCGAAACTCCACAGCAGCCCACTAGTTCCGTGTGCGTGAATCCATCGGAGATCTATCCGGTCGGGAGTGTCCGCGCCTTGAACATTCGACGAACTCGCATGTCGACCTTGCGGACCAGCGAGGAAATGTCCTGATTGTTCTCGTCGCTAGATCGCATGGCCCGTTTATGACCAGCCGGTTGCCGCGCGTACGACGAAGGCTGAGGGGCCGTTACCTCGACCATCCAGGGCCGCTCCCGGCGTCGCCGAATCCCAGCGCGAAGCGCTCGCTACCCGCGCCTGCTCCGGCGCGCGAAAGCGCCCGCAGCGCGTACGCTACGGACGCCTCATGCATGTAGGTTCAAAATCCTCCGCCGCATGAACTCAGGGACGGAAGCGTTTGTGGGTCTCTCGTTCCACCAGCAAACGACCGAAGATCGCCTTGACTTTGATTCGCAGCTTTTCGACCAGGACGAACTCCGATCGTTCTTCACCGCCGTCACCGCCGCCAGGTTTTGGGCGGCTTTTGAGGAGATTGCGAACATTTCGGGCCGTATTGGCACGATCTAGGGCAGTCGGCGGGCTCGTCGATATTGACGGACTCACCGGAGGGGGGCATCTTCTACGCACAAAAGTTTCTCCTTTCAGGGTCGCTCTTTGATACGGGGTACTTTTGGTCTTCAGGGCCCCCCGTGGATCAGACGGGGGGCTTCTGTTTATCATGTGCTGACGGCTCATCCGCATCCTGTCACGAATCAGCATCAGCACCGCCCAATTGGACACTCGGCGGGCTGGACCAGCAATGCACATCGTGTGCAGAGAATGAGCCATAAGCGGGCATTTTGGCCAATAGTTGTGCGAAACCGGCGATGCGAGCCTTCGGATCGGACTCCTTGAGACTTTCACCGTCATAGACCCGCATCTTCGCGAACAGCGTCGAATTTTCGTGCTTGCGAAGACGTGACATCACCGAGAAGCGCGCGAGTTTCTCCAGTGTTGCCGGCGCGCACGGCGCCGAAGCAAGTTCCGGTCGGGATCGTTTAGTCGTCCAACTAAAGACTCGGCCGGTCCTGAGCCCGCCACCATGACGTCCGTCACAAAATCGCGCCGACATCGCCGCCAAACAGCCGCTTGCCCGGGATCGATATCGCCCCCGGGGATCGATATGTTATGAATGGCGTTGTCCCGCCGGGATACGCATATTCCGCCCGTCAGCATCCCCGCAGGGACTGGTTGACAAAATTCGCCTTCCCGCCTGAAGGTTACCGGACGCCGAGAATGGGCCAGCTCGAACAGAACAGGGCATCATGAATCCCGTCAAAGCACTCGAAAACCATGGCCAGGCGGTCTGGCTGGATTTCCTGGCCCGCTGCTTCGTCACCAAGGGCGACCTGAAGAAGCTGATCGATACCGACGGCGTCAAGGGCGTCACGTCGAACCCGTCGATCTTCGAAAAGGCGATCGGCAGTTCGGACGAATATGACGGCGCCATCGAAAAGGCCCTGAAGAAAGGCGATCGCCCGATCGCCGAACTGTTCGAGCATCTCGCCGTCGAGGACATCCAGCATGCCGCGGACGTATTGCGACCGGTTTATGATCAGTTGAAGGGCGAGGACGGTTTTGTCAGTTTAGAGGTGTCGCCTTATCTTGCGATGGATACCAAAGCCACCATCGCCGAGGCCGAACGGCTTTGGAAGGACGTCAAGCGCAAGAATTTGATGGTCAAGGTGCCGGCGACGCCGGAGGGCCTGCCCGCGATCCAGCATTTGATCGGCGAAGGCATCAGCATCAACATTACGTTATTGTTCTCGCAAAAAGTCTATGTGCAGGTCGCCCAGGCCTATCTCGCCGGTCTCGAAAAATATGTCGCGAAAGGCGGCGATCCCTCCCATGTCGCCAGTGTCGCCAGTTTCTTCGTCAGCCGCATCGACAGCGCGGTCGACAAGGCGCTCGACGAAAAGATCGCACGGGCCAACGATCCTACCGAGAAGGAGCGGCTGGCCGCGCTGAAAGGCAAGATCGCGATCGCCAATGCCAGGCTTGCCTATCAGGAATACAAGCGCCTGTTCTCCGGGACGCGATGGGACAAGCTTGCGGCCAAAGGCGCCAAGCCGCAGCGCTTGCTGTGGGCCTCGACCGGCACGAAGAACAAAGATTACAGCGACGTGCTCTATGTCGAGGAGTTGATCGGCCCCAACACCGTCAACACCGTGCCACCGGCGACGCTCGACGCGTTCCGCGACCATGGCACGCCGCGCGACAGTCTTGAGGAAAATATCGAGGATGCGAGCGGCGTGCTCGCGGAGCTCGAGACATCCGGCATATCGCTCGATGCGATCACATCCGATCTGGTCAGGGACGGCGTCAAACTGTTTGCCGATGCCGCCGACAAGCTTTACGGCGCGGTCGCGCACAAGCGCGCGGCGGTGCTCGGGGCTGGTATCGACCGCCAGGAGTTTGCGCTCGGAAGCAGCCTCGGCAAGGCGGTGGAAAAGAGCACCGAGGACTGGCGCGCGTCCGCCAAAATCCGCCGGCTCTGGCAACACGATAAATCGGTCTGGACCGGGACCGATGAAAGCAAATGGCTGGGCTGGCTGAACAGCGCGGCAGCAGCCGATATCGCCGATTACGAGGACTTTGCGCACCGTGTGAAAGGACAGAATTTCACTGACGCGGTCGTGCTTGGCATGGGTGGATCGAGCCTCGGACCGGAAGTGCTGGCGCAGACGTTCGAAAAACAGCCCGGCTTCCCGAAACTGCATGTGCTTGATTCAACCGATCCCGCGCAGGTCCGCAAGCTTCAGGCCTCGATCAACATCGCCAAAACGCTGTTCATCGTCTCCAGCAAATCCGGCGGCACCACCGAGCCGAATGTGATGAAGGATTATTTCTTCGCCCGCGTCTCCGAGACTATCGGCGCCGACAAGGCCGGGCATCGGTTCATCGCGGTGACCGATCCCGGCTCGTCGCTGGAGAAGGTCGCAACCAAACAGGGTTTTGCGCGCATCTTCCACGGCGACCCCAGCATCGGCGGGCGTTATTCGGTGCTGTCGCCGTTCGGGCTGGTGCCGGCGGCAACGGCGGGCATCGACATTGCCACCCTGCTGAAGCATACGCTGGCGATGGTGCGCTCGTGCGGGCCGGATGTGCCGCCGCACGAAAATCCGGGCGTGCAGCTTGGCCTCGCCATGGGCCTTGCGGGTCTCGAAGG
>Ga0208575_1000028_pt1 | contig 9444 bp, 11 predicted proteins | sample ForSoiNitroNN397_FD_187884 | JGI IMG/M metagenome (GOLD analysis project Ga0208575, IMG submission 187884) | Forest soil microbial communities from Willamette National Forest, Oregon, USA, amended with Nitrogen - NN397 (SPAdes) | ecosystem: Environmental > Terrestrial > Soil > Boreal forest/Taiga... | reverse complement strand
GACCAGCCGGGCGTAGTCAGCGGCGCTGCCCGTGACATCCTTTTCTTCCAACAAGTGTTGGCACGCCTCGGCATCCAGCCGGGCGAGGCGCAAGGCACGCACGGGAGCCCGGTTGCCTTCCAGCGGCACGAGCTCGCTCGGTTTCTCCCGACTGGTCAGCAGCAGGCAACTCTGATGCTCGGTTTCCGCTACCCGGCGCAGCACGCGGGAGAAGCCCTCATAACCTACACGCATGCGACCGCTGTCCTCCCCTTCCTCCAGGACCGACTCCAGGTTGTCATAGACCAGCAGAATCCGTCGGCTGCGCAAGCATTCCAACAGGAGGTCCTGGCGACTTTCGAGGTTGGAAGACGCGTCGCGTAGCGCCTGGGGGGCAAGCACCTGCAGGCAATCATCCAGCAGCGCTTCGCAGCTGGGAACATCGCGAAGGGACCGCCAGATGACCACCTCGAAGTCCTCCGCCACGCGGTGCATCACCTTCGTCGCCAGTGCCGACTTGCCAATGCCACCCTGGCCCAGCACGCTTACCACCCGGCAGCGCTCCTCGACCACCCACTCAGAGAGCAGGTCCTGTTCCCACTCACGTCCATAGAAGCTCAGCACATCCGGCGCGTTACCCCATTCGATGCGGCGTTCCTCTCTGGAAGGAGAAGCGAGAGCGTCGGGTAGTGGGGCAGTGACAACAGTCTCCTCTTCGTGCTGGGATGCCGGTGGAGCCTGTATGCCGGACAGCAGCCCACCAAGCCATGCCTCATCGAGGAGCACCTTCTGACGGGCAGCTTGCCAGAGAGCGCGAACCTCCTCTGCCTCACGCCCGAAAGGCCAGGCCTGGCGTTCAATGGCGAGGACCACAAACTGTTTCAGGTGATCGACATTCGGATAGGTGAGGCCTCCCTCCCAATCGATCACGGCGCGGCGCCTGACGCCAAGCATGTCAGCTAGTTCGGTTTGCGTCAGCCCGAGCCTGGTGCGCAAGGTCAGCATCACCCGCCCAAAGGCGTAGTCTCGCTCGCGGTACGATGAAACCTTCATAGACCTTCCCTTTTTGTCTCCCTCACACAGACGCAGGAATGTGACGTAATGTGTGGTGCTAAAGTGTCGCGATGTCCGGTGACTTCAAGTACGCTGCTTAGTATACTACAAAACAGAAGCATTTTCGCACAGTGGCGCGGGAGGGTGGCGAGCAGCCTGTCGGCGCCCAACCACACCTCTTGGGCTGCGCAAGGACGAGAGGCGCGTGATGAAAGGGCCAAAGACGCCGGATACCGCCATGGCGAGTGAGTCCATCTGGATCATCATCCTGCGCGTTTGTCCGATCCTTCTGAACGGCCTTGACCTGTTTGGAGGGATCCAGTTTGTCTAGTCATCAACTACTCATGCTAACAGGGAGGGTAATGCTATGCCAATGATCGATATCTACGCCGTTGCTGGTACGTTTGCCGATACGAAGCAACTGGCAATTGATGCGGCCAATACGGTTAAAACGATCGAGGGAGTGCCTGATATCCCGATGTTCCGTAAAAACACCGCCGCGTTCGTGCACGAGTTGCCGGGAGGCACACTCGCCAATGTGGATGGTGACGAAACTTATGTACGCGTGCAGGTACTGACCAACGAGGGTGCCCTGGACCGTAATAAACAGGTAGCCGTTGTCGAACAGCTTACGAAGCTCGTGAGTACTGCTGCCGGTGACGAAACACTGAAAGAACGAACGTGGGTCCTCTTAACAGAAGCGAAAGAAGGTGGCTGGGGCCTCTGGGGCCATGCTCACACGAATGAAGAATTAGTAGCCGCGGCACGCGCTGAAATCGCGAAACTGAGGTCTGCGTCAAGTTAACATCGTAGTAAAGGAACGCACTGCGCGCGAGCCGTCACGCTGTGCGCTGTCAGATGTCATTGAGGAGCGAGAATCATGATCGACCGGATTCAGCTAGAACCCGAGGCGCAAGTCTTTGCAGAGGCGGCAGCCCTGTCTCCTTGTCTGTTCACGCTTGGCCCCCACAAGGGACGGCTCGCTCTCGATGAGATGCAATCTGGCACAGTGAGCAAGCCTCCGGTCGACATGGAAGACCTGACTATCACAGATGGTCCCAGCGCGCAGGTGGCGCTGCGCATTCTGCGGCCCCAGAACGCGCAGACTCCTCTGCCTGTCATCGTGTACATCCACGGTGCCGGATGGGTGTTCGGCAGCACGCAGACGCATGACCGGCTGGTGCGCGAACTCGCGGTCGGAACTCAGGCCGCAGTCGTGTTCCCGGCGTACCGTCTCTGCCCCGAAGTCAGATACCCGACGGCCCTCGAGGAGTGCTATATGGTGGCGCAGTGGGTCGCCGAGCGCGGGCAGGAACACGGTCTGGATGCCGCACGCCTCGCCGTGGCTGGCGACAGCGTCGGAGGCAACATGGCAACGGTGATCACGCTGCTGTCCAGGGAGCGCGGGGGGCCGGACATTCGGCTCCAACTGCTGTTCTACCCGGTCACCGATGCGGCCTTCGATACCGCGTCCTACCACCAGTTCGCCGAAGGCTACCACCTGCGGCGCGACGCGATGATGTGGTTCTGGGATCAGTACACACGCAATCCCAGCGAGCGGAATGAGATCACCGCGTCGCCGCTGCGAGCCGGTGTTGCGCAGTTAAAAAGGCTCCCCCCGGCGCTCATCATCACCGCCGAAGCCGATGTGTTGCGCGATGAGGGGGAGGCGTATGCCAACAAGCTGCGTGAGGCGGGGGTGCGCGTCACGGCTGCCCGCTTCCAGGGCACCATCCACGACTTCGTGATGTTGAACGCCCTGGCGCACAGCGCGGCGACGCGGGGAGCGATTGCCCTTGCAACTGCCTGGCTGCGTGAGGGGTTCTCGACTCGGCTCGTATAGGTGCTGTTCTGTCGTACTATCGTACCTGATTTTTACACAAACGGAATGGAGGACATGATGTTTCAAAAAGATTCGATGACCACGCGCCGCGAATTTGTCAAACGAGTCGGAGCCGCTGCCGGAGCAACGCTTATCCTGGGGCAGAGTACGTTCACTGCCCATGCTGAAAGCCTCCAGCAGGGGATGCAACGTCACGCATCGGGAGCAGGAATCAACGTCTTGCTCGTCCATGGGGCGTTGGTGGATGCCTCGAGTTGGAGCCAGGTGATCCAATTGCTCCAGAGCCGGGGGTTTAACGTGCTCGCTGTCCAGATTCCCCTGACCTCAGTAGCAGATGACGTTGCCGTGACGAACGATGCGCTTGCCTATCTCTCCAGCAACTTCTCCGGCCCGACGATCCTGGTCGGTCATTCCTATGGAGGTTTCGTGATTAGTAACGCCGGACTCACTGGTTCCAACGTGCGCAGCCTGGTCTACATCGCGGCTTATGCACCGGATGCTGGGGAAAGTGTGCAAAATATCAATGCCATGTTCCCTCCGGCACCGGTTTTCAAGGATATCACGCTTTCGTATCGTTCGGGGTTTATCTGGATTAATCCACCCGCCTTTCCACAGGATTTCATGCCGGATGTGGATGTAACACAGGCCAGTGCGATCGCGGTGTCCCAGAAACCCCTTGCCCCTGTATGCTTTGGGACCCCATCAGGACCACCCACCTGGAAAACCGTGCCATCCTGGTACTTAGTCTCCAAAAATGATCGGGTGATTAATCCAGATGCCGAGCGCTTCATGGCCAGGAGAATTGGGGCCACGACCCGTGAGATCAGCTCCAGCCACGCGTCGCCGGTTTCCCATCCCAAGGCGGTGTTCGACCTCATTGTGGAGGCCTCGCAAGGGTCTCACCAATAGTACTGGAATGCTTGAGAAGAGCGCTTGCTTTCTGTCTGCCGGAGAGGAGGCGTTCGCGTTCTCAAGCAAAAGAGTCGTTTCCGTTTTTTGAAAGCAGTGCTCGTTCTACGAGCGAAAGGAAGTGAAGAAGTGAATACACTACCGAATATCGTGTTGGTGCATGGTGCCTGGGCCGACGGCTCCAGTTGGAGCGCCGTCATTGAGCGCCTGCAAGCCGACGGCTACAACGTCACCGCGCCCCAGTTTCCTATGACCACGCTGGCGGATAACGTCGCCCGGCTGCGCGAGGCGCTGGACCTCCAGAACGGCCCGACCATCGTCGCCGGCCACTCCTACGGCGGCCAGATCATGACCGCTCTGGGCACGAATGCGCCGAACGTCGTCGGTCTGGTCTACATCGCGGCCTTCGGACTTGACGAGGGCGAATCGATCGGCGCGCTATTGTCACAGGGACCGGTGACCCCAGCGCTGGCGCACCTCAGCATCGACAAGCAGGGCTTTGCCTGGTTGTCAGAGGACGACTTCGTGAACCACTTCGCGGCTGACGTTGATCCGGTGAAGGCAAAGGTCATGTATGCCGTGCAGCAGGCTCTGGCCGCGTCAGCCCTCGGGGACGTGATGGGTCTCCCGGCCTGGAAATCGCTGCCGACCTGGTACCTGGTCGCCGCGGACGACCAGGCGATCCCGCCCGATGCCGAGCGCCAGTTCGCCAGGCGCATGGGTGCCACCACCGTCGAAGTCCCGTCGAGTCACGTGGCGATGGTCTCTCACCCCGATGACGTGGTGAAGCTCATCGAGACGGCGGCACAAGTAGCGGTGACCGCCTGAGCAGCGTCTTCATGGCCCGAGCAGCGAGACGTATCCCTTGCGCAGCTCGCGGCCATGAGTCGAGCTGAGTAGGTCCACCCTGTAGGCATGAGGTACTTTCAGACAGTGGATGAAGCCACGTCGTACAATAACGATGAGAGATACGACCGTTCGCAACAAATCCGTCATATCTAGTGGTAAATATCCTCTGTCGAATGTGGGGATCAAAAGAAGAAGGAGAAGGCGATGCGCGCAGCTGTTTTTCGTGGAGCATTCGATATCCAGGTCGAGCAGATCCCTGATGCGACCATTCTCGAACCAACGGACGCCGTGGTTCGCATTACCCATGCCAGTATTTGCGGAACCGACCTGTGGCCGTATCGAGGTCAAGGACCTTACCAACCTGGCTGGCAAATAGGCCATGAATGGATGGGCATTGTAGAGAATATTGGCTCAGAGGTCCGAAGTATCAAACCAGGAGACCGGGTGATCGCTTCTTATGACTTCTGCGATGGGACCTGTGAGTTCTGCCAGAAAGGACTTGATAGTGCCTGTTTGCAAGGAGGCCTCTGGGGCTATGGAAATGAAGGGGGACAGGCAGAGGCGATTCGAGCTCGTTTCGCGGATGCAACGCTGGTGGTGCTTCCCCCCTCCGTGGAAGGAGATGAAGCCCTGCTCAAAGCGCTCCTTCCTCTGACCGATAACATGGCAGCAGGCCACCATGCTGCGGTGACCGCAGAAGTACGTCCAGGTGCCGTGGTGGTGGTAATCGGGGACGGCGCAGTTGGTTTATGCGGCATTCTGGCAGCACACCGATTGGGAGCCGAACGGATTATCATCCTTGGCCATCAAGCGCAGCGTCTCGCTCTGGCTCGCCAGTTTGGGGTAACCGATGTGGTCACGAGCAGAGGAGAAGAGACGCTGTCTGAGGTAATCGAGATGACACAGGGGGGCGCGAACGCCGTCCTGGAGTGTGTGGGATCCGAGGAGACTATCAATATGGCAGTGAATATGACGCGACCAGGTGGAATGGTTGGATTTGTAGGAGCTCCACACGGCAGCGGGCGGATTCCACTTGGACATATGTTTTCTTCCAATATCGGCTTGCGTGGAGGATTGGCCCCGGCGCGAGCCTATCTTCCCGAGTTACTTAAAGATGTCCTTGCTGGTCGGCTTGATCCCTCACCAGTCCTGGACCGGACGGTTAATCTTGAAGCGATCTCTTCGGGCTATATGGCAATGGATCAACGACAGGCCATCAAAGTCATGGTCCGACCGTAACAAGAAACGGTCCAGGCGGCGAATGAGACAAGTTTCCTGGCTCTACAGGTGTGAGATAGAGGCAGGTATGCATTTCTGAACCGAAAGAAGTTTATCAATGACAACGCATCCTTACCGTGCGGCCGTGGAACAGGGCGCAAGCAGGGCGCAAACCATTCTTGTCACTGGGAGTACCAGTGGCTTTGGCCGTCTGACAGTTGAAACCCTGGCGCGTCAGGGATACCGTGTTTTCGCGGGCATGCGTGCAGCGGCAGGCAAGAATGCCCCTGCGGCAGAAGAACTACGCGCGCTCGCGCAACGAGAACGGCTTGCCTTACATATTATCGAAATCGATGTCACGGATGACGCGTCCGTGGAGGGAGCCATCGCAGTGATTATCGAGACGACCGGCCGTCTTGATGTGGTGGTCAACAATGCCGGGGTGTCGTACAGTGGTCCACTGGAAGCTTTCACCCTTGAACAAGTCCGCCAGCAATTCGAGACCAATGTCTTCAGCGTCTTACGGGTGAACCGTGCGGTTCTGCCACAGATGCGTAAGCAAGGCAGTGGTTTGCTTCTGCAAATGGGGTCCATTGCTGGACGGCTGGGCTTTCCTTTTCTTGGCCTCTATGGAGCGACGAAATTTGCCTTAGAGGGTCTCACCGAGTCGTATCGCTATGAACTTGCGCCCTTTGGCATCGACGCCGCCATTATTGAGCCTGGGACCTATCCGACCACCATCTCTGCAAACCGGCAGACGGCGGCAGACGCCGAGCGTTTTGCCTTCTATCAGGCTGGTATAGATGCGTTTACGGTGCCTTTTTACGCAGAGAACCGATCCGCGACACCTCCTAATCCCCAGGAGGTGGCCGACGCGGTAGCGCACGTCATCGCCCAACCAGCGGGAGAACGGCCATTGCGCACTGTTGTTGCGACCGTTGCGCAACGCCAGGCTCCCCAGGCGTTGAATGACGCTGCCACACAGGCCATGCAATCCTATCTAGAGGCACTCAATATTCCCGCCGCGGCTCTTGCGTTACAGGGAGAGAAAGAGGAAGTGAAGAAACAAATATGAACAGGAATGTTACAAATTATCGTCTTAGAAGGTAACGTACTTTTGGAGGTATTAAAGGCAATGACACCAGAACAAATCACACAGGTTATTCAAGGTGGCCAGTGGGTAAGTATCACCACTGAGCTCCGCCCAAGCACCAATAAATCAGCAACAGGGGAAATCCAACCGTTTTATTGTTCAAGAGTTTTTACGTATTCCCCTGGTGACAGATTTGCCTGTACCGTGATGAATTATGCAGATGCCAATGGAAAAGTGCCGTTGGTGAAAATTGTGATTAAAGGGCATAACGCCTGGCAGGGAGCGCACCCGATTGCACAAGGCGCGTTCAACCTTGACTACATTGCAGATGAAGCGTATGAGGTGACACCACTCCATCAAGGATTTGCCGCTGTCGCGAACAAAATTCCAGGCAATGGTCTCAACACGTGGGAAGTAGATGTCACGCAAGACGTAAAAGGAAAAGCCTTTCCTTTGTTTAGTCTGGTCGAAGGACAAACGTATGTCGACTATGATCTCATTTATATCTACAACGACATGCTTTTTAATGGGAGTAAAAACGTGGACGGTCGTGCGTTTGACAAGCCTGAAAACAGGCCAACCAATTTGCAAATCCCGTTGGTGAGACAATAGCTTATGCTATAATCAAGAGCATAAAGAGAAAAACGAAAAAGATCAGGAGGTGACCACATGAGTGAAGGCTTCTTCTCGCGCGGGTTCCGCGGTCGTCGAAAGCCTGGTGACGTTGCCGGGCGGCTTCCGCCTGGACAGTATCTTGAGCGCGGGTTCCCGGTGCTCTCGGCGGGTCCGACCCCGCATACGCCCCTGGAGCGCTGGGATTTCTCGATTGCAGGGCAGGTGCACGAGCCAAAGCGCTGGACCTGGCAGGAATTGCTGGCCTTGCCGCATGAGACGCCAACCGTCGACATCAGTTGTGTCACCAAATGGACCAAGTTCGATACCCACTGGGAAGGCGTCTCCCTCGAGACCCTGCTGGGGCAGGTGGACTATGACCCGACCGTCGCCAGATATGTGATCGCGTTCAGCGATGGGGGCTATACCACCAATCTGCCGCTGGCCGATGTGCTGGGGGGGAAAGCGTGGGTCGCCTTCAGCTACGAAGGGCAGCCGCTCTCGCCCGAACACGGTGGCCCGGCACGCTTGCTGGTGCCCCACCTCTACTTCTGGAAGAGCGCCAAGTGGGTGCGCGGGCTGCGCCTGGTCGATCACGATGAACCAGGCTTCTGGGAGTCGCTGGGCTACCACAATTATGGGGATCCATGGAAAGAAGAACGCTACCAGGGCGACTAACCTGGCAACTGGGTGAGGTGCTGGCCACCCAGGCAGAAACCGCACGGACCAAGAGTGTCACGCTGGCTCTGCCCACCTGGATGGGGCATCGCGCTGGGCAGCACGTGGATGTGCGCCTCACCGCTGAAGACGGCTACCAGGCCGAGCGCAGCTATTCGATCGCCTCGCCGCCGGAGGAGGAACCGCGCGTGACGCTCACCGTTGAACGGCTCGATGACGGGGAAGTCTCCCCCTATCTGACCGAGGAACTGCGCGCCGGTGATAAGCTGGAGCTGCGCGGTCCCATCGGCGGCTACTTCGTCTGGGAGGCGCGCATGGGCGGTCCGCTTCTGCTGGTCGCCGGGGGGTCGGGCATCGTGCCCTTGATGGCGATGCTGCGCCACCGGGCCGCTGTGGGGAGCAGCGTTGCGACCCGCTTGCTGTATTCGTCGCGCGCCGACCAGGACGTGATCTACCGCGACGAGCTCGAGCGCCTGGGCAAGAGCAGCACCATGCTGGAGGTGGTCCAGACCTTGACCCGCGTGCACCCGCCCGGATGGACGGGCTATGCCCGCCGCATCGATACCCAGATGCTGCGTGAGGTGGCCTGGCCGCCTGAGCAACATCCGCTGATGTTCATCTGTGGCCCTACCCCATTCGTGGAAACGGCCGCCACGAGTCTGGTCGCGCTGGGACACGACCCAGCACGCATCAAAACCGAACGATTCGGACCGACAGGAGAAGCATAATGGAAAACACACTGGATGGCAACGCCGCCGCAGGGACCCTGCAAGCGATCTTCCACTTTGACATGACACTGGTCCAGGCCACCTGTACAGGCTGCGGCACCACCAATGCGCTTGGTGCGACCGCCGTCTACATGCATGGCATGGGGACGATCGTCCGTTGCCCTGTCTGCGATACCGCGCTTATCCGCGTCGCGCAGACCAAGGGACGAACCTTCCTGGATATGCGCGGCGTGCGCGTCCTGCAGATGAGGGCCGAGTCCTAGGCCTTCTTCTGCTCTCCGCCTGGCGCTTCGTTCGCAGGAGGAATGACAATGTATGTAGCACAGAGTGGCATCTTCGCTCTGGGGACTGGCTCACACTCCTACCTGGAGTTCGATCTGTATGGCGATCCACTCATCCTGGTTCAGGTGATGGCTAACCTTGAAGAACCACGCATGACGACTGGAGGAGTGAACCTGGTGGTCGGTTTCAGGCCGTCGCTG
>Ga0208575_1000027_pt1 | contig 9469 bp, 8 predicted proteins | sample ForSoiNitroNN397_FD_187884 | JGI IMG/M metagenome (GOLD analysis project Ga0208575, IMG submission 187884) | Forest soil microbial communities from Willamette National Forest, Oregon, USA, amended with Nitrogen - NN397 (SPAdes) | ecosystem: Environmental > Terrestrial > Soil > Boreal forest/Taiga ... | reverse complement strand
CACCATTACGGCCAACCCGAAGCGCATCCGTGTCTCCGCCGATGGCGTCGTGATCGCCGATACCACCCATGCCCTGACCCTGAAGGAAGCGACCTACCCCGCAGTGCAGTATGTACCGCGAGAGGATGCCAAAATGGCGCTGCTGGCGCGCACCGACCGGGTGACCCACTGCCCCTATAAGGGGGATGCGAACTATTTCAGCGTCATGGCCGACGGCAAGACCATTGAAAATTCGATCTGGACCTATGAAACGCCGTTCCCGGCGATGGCGGAAATCTCCGGCCATCTGGCGTTTTACCCGGACAAGGTCAAGATCGAGGAAGTCGGCTGAGGGTCAGAGGATCGTAGCCCGGATGAGCGAAAGCGAGTCCGGGGTTGGGGTCACGTTCGTTCCCGGATTTCGCTTCGCTCATCCGGGGCTACACCCGCGTTACACCCTGAAGATCGTCAGGCCGAGGATCAGCAGGACCAGGAAGATCACGACGAAAACGTAGAACAGGAAGCGGGCGATATCGGCTGATGCGGCCGATACGCCGGTAAAGCCGAGGATACCGGCGACGATCGATACCAAAAAGAAGATCAGCGCCCATTTCAGAATTGTCATCGCCCATTACTCCAGCCTGCGGGCCGCCGGATCCGCGGCCCTTTACAAAAATCGCTGATCTAACTTCGAGCGATGGCACTGGTTCCACAACGGATGAGTCGAGCGGGGTTGAGATTGCCGCCCCGGCCGGCAGGCAACTGGTTGCGTCGCGCTACAATTGGCCCTTGCTGAATCCCGCTCCCGGCGGCAACATCTGAAACGACCACCCTGCCGGGGGCGCGCATGACGTCAATTTCCAGCTCAGTGGCTCCCGCGGAGACCAGGGCAACACCCCGCACCTCCGCGCGCAACGCGGCGCTCGATCGCGCCCGAACCTTCCTGACCCTGGTGGTGCTCGTCCACCACGCCGTCATTCCGTATACTTACTTCGGTCATACCGATCCCAAGTCGTGGCTCGGCTTTGACGCCGTCGTGCTCGCCACCGACAGCTTCTTCATGGCGATGTTCTTTTTCCTGTCTGGCCTTTTCGTATGGCCGGGCATTGCTCGGAAGGGACCGCTGAACTATTTGTCCGATCGCCTGCGTCGGCTTGCCCTGCCATTCGTGATCTGCGCGCTCACTGTCATTCCGATCGCCTATTACGCCATTTCCCTGCGGCAGCATCCCGAGGTCAGCTTCGCTTCATACTGGTGGAAAACTGTCACCGTCGGGCCCTGGCCGAGCGGACCGATCTGGTTCCTTTGGGTCCTGCTCAGCTTCGACGTGGTTGCCTGCCTCCTGTTCCGGCTGTCACCCAACCTCCTCGATCCGATCAATCGGCTCTCGCTGCACGGTCGCCGTCGGCCCGCGGTGTTCTTCGCGGTCATGCTTGCTGTCACCGCTGCGTTCTACATTCCCGGGCGGATTCACTTCGGAGCAGGCAGCTGGTTCGAGTTCGGGCCGTTCTCGGTCCAGCACGGCCGCGTGATGCTCTATGCCACCTACTTCTTTTTCGGCGCCGGCATCGGCGTTCAGTTGTTGGATCGCGGGCTGCTGGCGGCAGACGGCCGGATGGCGAAGGTCAGCTGGGATTGGATGATGCTGGCGCTCGTTCCGTATTGCCTCCTGTGGGTCCTGATCTACATCAAGCGCGAAATACTGGGGAATCCGGAGGTGTTGCCGGACTGGTATGAGGGGATCTATGCCCTATGCTTCACTATCTTCAGCGTGGCCATCATGTTTCTGATCCTGGCCTATTTCCTGAGGTTCAAGCACTCGGGCTGGAGCATACTCGATCCGATGCAGGGCGACGCCTACGGCATGTTTCTGGTGCACTACCCGATCGTGCTCTGGCTGCAATACTGGCTGTTCGATTACGACCTGCCCGCCATCGTCAAGGCGGCAATCGCGTTCGTCCTGACCGTGGCGTTGAGCTGGGCTGTGACGGCGGCGCTGCGGAAGATTCCGGGTGCGAAGCGCGTGCTGTGAGAGCCTTCAGGACGCCTTGCCGCTCATGTAAGCTGGAAACCAACCCTCGAAGCCGGACTTGAGCGAGGCGATCGAAACCGGCGTCTCGCCCGCAATATGGAGCGCGTCACCGCCGGTGGTGCCGATCCGGGCGCAGGGCACACCGGCGCCTTTCATCTTCGCCAGCACCAGCCCGGCCTGCTCGGCAGGCACGGTCACGATGTAACGCGCCTGATCCTCGCCAAACCAATACGCGTGCGGCACGGTCTCTCCGGGTGCCGCCAAGAGCTGCGCGCCGATCCCGCCCGCCATCGCCATCTCCGCCAGCGCGATCAAGAGACCGCCGTCGGAAACGTCGTGCGCCGATGTCGCGGTGCCCGCATGGATCATGCCGCGCACCACATCGCCGTTGCGCTTTTCCGCCGCGAGATCGACTGGCGGCGGCGCGCCCTCTTCGCGGCCGCAGATGTCGCGCAGGTAAACCGACTGGCCGAGCCAGCCATGGGTTTCGCCGATCAACAGGATCGCCTCGCCCTCGGCCTTGAACGCAAGCGTCGCGGATTTGGTAAAGTCATCGAGCAGCCCGACGCCGCCGATCGACGGCGTCGGCAGGATGCCGCTGCCCAATTCTTCTCCAGGAAATCGGGTCTCGTTGTAGAGCGAGACATTCCCGGACACGACCGGGAAGTCGAGCGCGCGGCAGGCTTCCGAGATACCTTTCAAGCAGCCGACGAACTGGCCCATGATCTCCGGCCGTTCCGGATTGCCGAAATTGAGGTTGTCGGTGATCGCCAGCGGCCGGCCGCCGACGGCTGTGATATTGCGCCAGGCCTCGGCCACCGCCTGCTTGCCGCCTTCGAACGGGTCGGCCTCGCAGTAGCGCGGGGTGACGTCGACCGTCAGCGCCAGACCCTTCGGTCCGTCCTGAACCCGCACCACGGCGGCGTCGCCGCCGGGACGCTGCACGGTATTGCCCAGAATCACGTGATCGTATTGCTCCCACACCCAGCGCTTCGAGCAAAGCTCCGGCGTGGCGATCAGTGTTTCCAGCGCCGCCGAAATTCCCGCCGGCGGCTTCACGTCGCGCGCATGGACCACCGGCAACAGCGGCGATGCCACATGCGGCCGGTCGTAGAGCGGCGCTTCGTCGCCCAGTTCCTTGATCGGCAGATCGGCCATCACGTCGCCGCCATGCTTGACGACAAAGCGCTTGCTCGGCGTGGTGTAGCCGACCACGGCGAAATCCAGCCCCCATTTGCGAAAGATCGCTTCGGCCTGTTTTTCCTTCTCGGGCTTGAGCACCATCAGCATGCGCTCCTGGCTCTCCGACAGCATCATCTCGTAGGCGCTCATGCCGGTTTCGCGGGTCGGCACCGCATCGAGATCGAGATCGACGCCGAGATCGCCCTTGGCGCCCATCTCCACCGCCGAGCAGGTCAGGCCAGCCGCGCCCATATCCTGGATCGCGATCACGCAATCGGCTTGCATGATCTCAAGGCAGGCTTCCAACAGCAGTTTTTCCGCGAAGGGATCGCCGACCTGCACGGTGGGGCGCTTCTCGGCCGAGTCGTCGTCGAACTCGGCCGACGCCATCGAGGCGCCGTGAATGCCGTCGCGGCCGGTCTTGGAGCCCAGATAGACGATCGGCATGTTGACGCCGGAGGCAGCCGCATAAAAGATCTTGTCGCTGTCGGCGAGGCCGACCGCCATCGCGTTGACCAGGATGTTGCCGTCATAGCGGGTGTGGAAACGCACCTGCCCGCCGACGGTCGGCACCCCGAACGAATTGCCATAGCCGCCGACGCCGGCGACGACGCCCGACACCAGGTGCCGCGTCTTGGGATGCTCCGGCGCACCAAAACTCAGCGCATTGAGGCACGCGATCGGGCGCGCACCCATGGTAAAAACATCGCGCAAAATGCCGCCGACGCCGGTGGTCGCGCCCTGATAGGGCTCGATGTAGCTCGGATGGTTGTGGCTCTCCATCTTGAACACGACCGCCTGGCCGTCGCCGATGTCGATGACGCCGGCGTTCTCACCCGGCCCCTGGATCACCCATGGCGCCTTGGTCGGCAACCCCTTGAGATGCAGCCGTGAGGATTTGTACGAGCAATGCTCGTTCCACATCGCCGAGAAAATCCCCAGTTCAGTGAAACTCGGCACCCGGCCGATCAGTTTTAAAATGCGCTCATATTCGTCAGGCTTCAGCCCATGGCTGGCGACGAGTTCGGGAGTGATTTGCGGCTGGTTCATGAGGCTTCTTATTAGGGAGATCGGGAGGGGCCGAAAAGGCCTTTTATGGCGCAATTTCCTGCTGTCCATAGCTTTGCGGGCGCCCGATGCATGACAGGGGTTTGCACTTCAGGCACGGATCGGATTTAAGGGCTCAAATACCTCAAATGAAGGCCAAAATCGCGTGGACGACCTGACCAAATCCGCATTCCTCAATCGCCCCGATCTGCACGTCGGTACTGAAGGTGAGTTCGCCGGCTGGCGGACCTGGAGCCGCGACAATTTTGAGTCCCATAACGGGCCGTTCTGGCACCGGATGGAGGATGACGGCCAGATCCGCTGCGCGTTCAGGGTCGAGAAGAAACACCTCAACGGCATGAGCAACGTCCATGGCGGCGCCTTCATGGCATTCGCGGACTATTGCCTGTTCGCGATGGCCGCGCCGGTGTTGCAGGGGCCGGGGGTGACGGTGTCGTTCGGCTGCGAATTTCTCGACGCCGCGCGCGAGGGCGAGCTGGTCGAAGGCACCGGCGACATCATGCGCGCCGGCGGCTCGATGATCTTTTTGCGCGGTGTTTTGAAATCGGCGGAGCGTCCGCTGTTCACGTTTTCCGGCACCATCAAACGCGTGAAGCGGCGAATGCCGGCGGCAACTGGCGACGAGGGCAAGCAGGACTTCAAACCCTAGCCCTCATAGTTTCGGCTTCATGCATCAGCCCAATATACTGCCACCCTTAGTTGCAAGTCTCGTGACGATCCCTATAAGGTTAGCAAGGTCGCTTTCCTGATCGAGAGGGATTCTCCATGCGCGTGCAGCAACCGGTCCGTGATCGCAATATGTCGTTGTGGCAGTCGGCAGTTCGCCAGACCCTTGTCAACCGTGGCGATCTTTCTGATAGCGAAAAAAAACAAGCCGAATACGGCGTGTCCCTGCATGCCCAATCCGAACAAGCCGACGGCAAGCCCCTTGTTGCTCCGGCGCCAGCGCCGCAAGGCGCTGGCCAGTCGCCGATAGGATCACCCACCAATATCGCGCAGGCCTCCAAGGCCGCTTTTGACGCGCTTCAAGCGCATCAGAAAAACGACGCCGCAGTTCCCGGACTTTTCTCGACGCTGCATGATTTCGTCATGAAATACAGCAGTTGGGATATCTCAGGCTGGGTCCAGTGCGGCTGGTATTATATGAAGTACTACGTACTCGCGCACCTGCCTCCGAGCTACAACGACTGGCAAGCCCACGCTCCAGCGGACATCAATTTCGGCGTGATCGACTATCTCCTGCCGAAGAACAGCCGCGTCCTGATGATCGGGGATTGGGGTACGCATATGCCCGATAATGCGGCGCTGCTCCGCCAAGCGCTCAAGAAATTCAACCCCGACGTCATCATCCACCTCGGCGACGTCTACTATTCGGGTACGGTTGAGGAGTGCACTGCGAATGTGCTCGACGTACTGGACGCGATCATGGCTGATGTGAGGCCGCAAAAGCGGCCGGCGTTCTTCACCATTCCGGGCAATCACGACTACTATTCGGGCGGTACCGGTTTCTATCGCACGATCGGCAAGGTTAATTCCGGTATTGCCGGCTGTACCCAGCAAGCCAGCTATTTCTGCCTGCGTAGCGAAGACGACAAATGGCAATTTCTCGGCATGGACACCGGCTATGGCGATCGTAATCCGGTCGAACAACAAGCGCCGATCCTTCAGGTCCATGAAGGCGCCTGGCATCGCAACAAGCTGGAAACATTCAAGGGAACGACGATTCTGCTGTCGCACCACCAACTCATCTCAGCGAAGGAAAAGCTGAACGGCGGTCAACGGCCCTATCTCAACGAGAATCTTTACGCGACGTTCAAGCAATATTTCGACCGCATCGCGGCCTGGTACTGGGGGCACGAGCACAATTTTATCTTGTTTCAAAACGACTTGACGATTCAGAAGGGTGACCTGCCCTTAAAAAAGGGCCGGTTAATGGGCTGCAGCGCCTATGAAGAAACGCAGAGTGAAGATCCCTACGCGATCAACAATCCGCCTGCAAAATTCATGAAGAATATGCCCCGCCTGAAGTTGTCGGACTTCAAGACCGATCTGCAGAGCTTCTACAACCACGCCTTCGCAATTTTCGATGTCACGCCAGACAAGATTACGGCGAGCTACTACGAATATCCAAGTTGGGGGGAGGCGAAGATGCCTCCATCCGATCCGCCGATCGATAAATATCTCTATCAAGAGCAGTTAATGCCGATGCGCTGACGGCAGGATCACTTCTGCGGCAACAGCTTGCGGTATTTCTCGACGCCGCGTGTTACCGATTGCTGGAGAATTTCGGGCGCATGCTTGCCGGCATCGGGCGCGACCGTCGTCCCCGCGGACCTTCTTGCTCCGTTTTATTGCACGCTGACCAGGGTCAGATCGACAAACCACGACTGCGGCGAAACAAAACCCTTCACCTTCGGGCTCATCGCGCGCGGATTGAGATCGTGGACAATGTAGAGCCAGGGAGGGTTGTCGACAAGACGTTCATGCGCCTTGCGATAGGCGGTCGAGATCGCCTTGGGATCGGTGCCCTCCGCAATCGTCTTGAGGGCGGCGTCGAATTCATCGTCTTTCCACTGCTCAAAATTGAAGCCGTTCGGCGGAAAATTGGCGGATGAGAAATAGCGCGCCATGACGCCGACATCCGACGATGGCGAGCTGACATTGAGCGCCATCGCACCTTGCAGGCTCGGACTGTCGGGCGTCGCGCGGGCCGCCGTCAGAAGAACCTGCCATTCGATCACGTCGAATTCCACGGCGACGCCGCAGGCCTCTTTGAGGTTCTGCTGCAAAAATTCGTTCATCGGCAACGGCGACATTTGCCCCGAACCGGAATTCGAGATCAATGCCTTGAACGACAATGGTTTTGCCGGCGTGTATCCGGCCTCGGCGAGCAGCGCCTTGCCTTTGGCGGGATCGAATCTGTAGCGGTTGACGGGATTGCCAAAATCGGGATCGCCGGTCTTGAGCCAGCCGGCCGAGGGCTCCGCGGTCCCATTGAGCAGGGACACCAGCCCTTCCCGATCGATGCAATAATTCAACGCCTGGCGAACTTTCACGTCCTTGAAGGGGCTGTTGGCCGCGCCGATGTTGTAGAACCAGGGCCAAACATGGGGATATGAGCCCGTCGTGATGGCAAAGCCGGCCGATTTCAGCGAGGCGATGCCATCGGCCGGCGGCACTTCGATCCAGTCGACCTGGCCCGAGCGCAAGGCGGCCAGTCGCGAATTCGCCTCGGGGATCGGCATCAGCACCACATTGTCGACTTTCGCCGTCTTGGCGGGGTCCCAGTACTTATCCCAGCGCGCCAGATCCGCCTCCTGCCGTGGCACAATTTTGGTGATGCGGAACGGCCCGGTACCGGCAGCCGGCAAGGTCGCGACCTTGGCCCAATCCCCACCGGCCTTTTCGAACGAGGCGGGCGACGTGAACAGAAGGTACACCGCCATATAGGGGAAGTAAGATGCCGGCCTGGTCGTGGTGATGGCGACGGTTGCGTCGTCGATCTTCTTGTAGCTGCCCATCACGGGAACGCGGGCCCGCGACATCGCCGAACTCGGCGGTTCGAACTGCGGGCTGATGCTGTTGAAATAGCGGTCGAGGTTCCAGATCACGACATCGGCATTGAAATCCGTGCCATCATGGAATTTCACGCCGTGGCGCAGATGGAAGATCCAGGTCTTGTTATCCCCCGGATCCTGCTCCCACTTCTCAGCTAACCCGGGACGCAAAGCCGCCAATCGATCGGTCCTGGTCAGATCCCACAGCACCAATCCCTCGAAGATCGGGTAGCCGAGGAAGCGCATTCCCTCAAAGCCGTTGTTCGGCAGCCCGGTTGCGGTGGGGATATCGGATGCCGTCATGGCGATACGCAGCGTGGTCTCGGCCATTGCCGGTTGGTACGACAGCAAGACGGCTGCAAGCGCGACGGTGCAGGAGGCTTTATGAATCAGCATGATATCCCTCTGTCCTACGATCGGACGATCCGCTTTCAGCGAAGTGCAGGGAATTCAGGAGCAAGTTTCAGGCCAGCCGGCTGCCCGTTATTGTGGCGCCGCCGGCACGATCATGGTGATGGGGCGTTTTGGGTAATCCTGCGCGCAGGCGGCGGTGACAACGAATGCCAACGCCGCACCGACCGCGGGCAGCCCCGCGGTTGCATCGTTCAAGCCGCGCGCTCCAGATGCGCCACCAGGCCTGCAAACAGGCCGCGACCGTCGGTGCAGCCCATGATGTCTTCGACGTGGTTTTCCGGGTGCGGCATCATGCCGAGCACGTTGCCGCGCTCGTTGACAATGCCAGCGATCGATTGCGCCGCGCCGTTGATGTTGGATTTTTCGTCCACCACGCCCTCAGCGGAGCAATAGCGATAGAGCACCCGCCCCTCGCCTTCAAGCCGCTTCAGCGTCTCTTCATCCGCCTCGTAATTGCCCTCGCCATGCGCGACCGGCACCCGGATGACCTGCCCGGCATTATAGCCGCGCGTGAACGGCGTGTCGGAGCGTTCGACCCGCAGATGCACGTCATGGCAAATGAATTTTAGCCGCGCGTTGCGCATGAGCACGCCGGGCAACAGGCCGGCCTCGCAGAGGATCTGGAAACCGTTGCAGACCCCGAGCACGAGACCGCCCTGGGCGGCGAAGGCGCGCACCGCGTCCATGATCGGCGCGCGCGCGGCAATGGCGCCGCAGCGCAGATAATCGCCGTAGGAAAATCCGCCGGGCACCACCACGAGGTCAGTACCTGCAGGCAGCGCCGTCTCGGCGTGCCAGACCATCTGAGGCTCATGACCGGAGATCAGTTTCAGCGCGCGCGCCATGTCACGCTCGCGATTGATTCCGGGAAAGACGAGAACGGCGGATTTCATGTGGCTCGCTTGCCTAGCTCAGAACTTCCACCCGGTAGTTCTCGATCACGGTATTAGCCAGCAGCTTGTCGGCGGCGTCTTTCAGCGCCGCTTCGGCCTTGGCGGTGTCGGAGCCGGATAGTTCGATGTCGAACACCTTGCCCTGCCGCACGCTGGCGACGCCATCGACGCCGAGCGATTTCAGCGCGCCTTCGATCGCCTTGCCCTGCGGATCGAGGATGCCGGATTTCAGAGTAACCGTGACGCGCGCTTTCACCGAAAACCTCAGCTCTTCACCAGCACCGGACCCGAGCCGATCGGCCGCTCGTTTTCCATCAGGATGCCCAAACGCTTGGCAACTTCGG
>Ga0208575_1000026_pt1 | contig 9508 bp, 8 predicted proteins | sample ForSoiNitroNN397_FD_187884 | JGI IMG/M metagenome (GOLD analysis project Ga0208575, IMG submission 187884) | Forest soil microbial communities from Willamette National Forest, Oregon, USA, amended with Nitrogen - NN397 (SPAdes) | ecosystem: Environmental > Terrestrial > Soil > Boreal forest/Taiga ... | reverse complement strand
GGAGTTGTCAGGTCATCCTCTGGCAATTCGTCAAAGCTTCAAGGTATTGCGCAACGGTGGTCGTGTCTCTCTCCTTGGCATTCCCTCAAGTATGGTCGAACTGGACCTCGCAAACGATATCATCTTCAAAGGCGCAACCGTCCTGGGTATCTCAGGTCGGCTGATTTTTGATACGTGGTATCGCACACGTAGAATCCTTGAGTCTGGCCAACTAGATCTGAAACAGGTGATTACTCATACACTTCCCTTTGAACAGATTCATGAAGCTATTGAGATTATGAAATCTGGCGATTGCGGTAAAATAGTGCTGACATTTTAATGTAAGTGCCTGGTTTATTGCGCCCAAAAAGGAGTAACATAAATGGACAAGCTGCAAGCATATCTCGAAAGCGAGTTAGATGCACTACGAGAAAAGGGCATCTTCAATAGACCTCGTGTGTTAGAGTCTGAACAGAAATCTACGGTAATCATTGACGGCCACGAGGTCATCACGCTTTCCTCAAATAATTACCTGGGACTGACCGTTCATCCACGGTTGCGTGAGGCGGCAATCAAAGCTATTGAGAAGTACGGCGTTGGCTCTGGTTCGGTTCGCACCATCGCAGGTACGATGACACTGCACAATGAACTGGAAGAAAGACTGGCGCGTTTCAAACATACTGAAGCGTCGCTTACGATGCAGTCGGGTTATGCAACAAACCTGGGTGTCATCTCTGCTGTCATGCAGGAAGATGATATGATCATCAGCGATGAACTCAATCATGCCAGCATTATCGATGGTATTCGCCTGTGCAAGTCGCCTCGTAAGGTTTACCCGCACAAAGATATGGCAGGCTTGCGCCGCGTGCTCGAAGAGTCCAGGGGAGCAAACAAGGTAATGGTCGTCACCGATGGTGTCTTTAGCATGGATGGCGATATAGCTCCACTACCCAAGATTGTCGATCTCGCGGAAGAATTTGGCGCTTTTGTGATGGTAGACGATGCCCATTCAAGTGGCGTTCTTGGCAAAAATGGACGCGGCAGCGTCAGTCATTTTGGGCTTGATGGCCGTGTAGCATTGCAGATTGGTACGCTCTCCAAGGGTATCGGCGCATTAGGTGGATATGTTGCATGCAGCCAGAATATGCGCGACTTTTTGTTGCAACGTGCCCGTCCTGTGCTTTTCAGTACCTCACATCCGCCATCTGTAGTAGCGACCTGTATCTCAGCCTTGGAGATTCTGGAGGAAGACAGCAGCCTTGTCGAGCGTCTCTGGGAGAATACCGCCTTCTTTAAATTTGGCTTGCAGCAACTTGGATTCAATACCGGTAATAGCGAGACACCAATAACGCCTATAATAGTGGGCGAAGGTGCCCTGGCGATGCGCTTCAGCAAGCGTCTCTTTGAAGAAGGTGTTTTCGCACAAGGTATCGTCTTTCCTACTGTGCCTGCTGATAAGTGTCGTGTGCGTACGATCGTTACTGCCATTCACACCAATGAGGAACTTTCGAAGGCCTTGGATATCTTTGAGCGAGTGGGAAAAGAACTCAAGATCATTTAAGTGCCGGCAATATCATCTCTTCAATCACGACAGCAACGCCATCCTCGGCGTTGCTGAGCGTGACATAATCGGCAGCGGCCTTCACTTCCTCATGCGCATTGCCCATTGCTACACCAAGTCCCGCCAACTGGAGCATGCCTATATCATTGTGGTTATCGCCAAAGGCAACAATTTCTTCGGGTTTGATATCCAGGTCTGCTGCAATAACGTTGAGCGCTTTACCCTTGGAGACTTCAGGGTGCAGTAGTTCAATGATGTCAAAAGAGGATTGGGCAATGTAAAGCTTTCCATCAAAGATGCGCTCGAGTTCTCGTCGCTTTACGCGCAGTGTGCTTTCCCCTCCTATACCGGCTACTTTGATGCATGACAGGGGGTAGAGGCTAGCGACATCTTCTACCTCTATCGTAGGTGGGACGGGCGGACGATACCAGTTGCGAGCGCGGGGTGTATTCTTGTCGACATAAACACGATGAAGCGTATGGTACGCACGATGCAGGCCAAGTGTACGAAGCGCGGCCAGGGCAGGTAAGATGAGATCTGGTGGAATAAGTTGTTCATGAAAAATGATGCCACTGTGTATATCTGCAATGATGGCTCCATTTTCGATAATCTGCGGTGCGCTAAGTGGAAGTTCTGCGCAGACATTTTGTAGTACGGACAGCGTCTGGCCGGTAGCAATCACGATAATTACACCTGCATCAGCAGCCTGGCGCAATGCTTTATATGTCCGTGGAGTAATATGTTTATGCGGTAGTGGGGTGAGTAGTGTTCCATCGAGGTCTATTGCCAGCAGGCGATACATGAATGACTCCTGGGTCGATTACGCTGTAAATGTTGAGCTTTCACTATTATACCCCAGTATATCTGGCTTATTAAAAGGTTTGCAAGCATATAGAGCCGATTCTGTATTCTCGCAACCTTGTCAAATGTATTAAGCCCCCGTATACTAGCACACATATCGTAGAACCAAATTTTTTGAATGTTGGGGAGAAGAATGATACAAGGACGAATTCAACGAGCGCGTATTGACCAGGTTGTTCATCTGCTCGTTGTTGGTAGTGGCAAAGGTGGGGTAGGAAAATCTATTGTTAGTGTTAATCTGGCGATTGCTATAGCAAAACAAGGAGATTTGTCCAAAGATGAAAGAGAAGATTAAAGGTTGGTTGGCGGGTTTAGCCTACCGGGTGATTGTTCTTTTTACATTTGGACAAATTTCTCCCCTCCTGGGTGCGGGCGCCATTATTGAGCAGGATGGCAAGATTTTGCTCATAGATCGCTCAGATGGCTTGGGCTATACTATTCCTGGTGGTATAGTGCGCCATAAGGAAACAATAGAGAAGTGTGTGCTGCGTGAAATGCGCGAAGAGACTGGTTACGAAATTAAGCTTACTGGCCTGGTCGGGGTCTATTCATCGCTCAAACGCGATCCACGTTTTCGGGCAGTTGCCATCGCTTATAAAGGCTTCATTGTTAGTGGAACACAGCATGGTTCTGGTGAAGGTGAACCATGCTGGCGCTCACCGGAAGAGGTTTTTGGCCATTTGGCTTTCGATTGTGAAGAAATGCTCAAGGATTATTTAAGTGGGCAGCAGAGACTTTCGTAGTAGCGTCACTGACGACGTTTTCGGCTAGTTCGCTTCTCAGTCTTACCCAGGGTATCTACTACAAGCTTGCCACCAAGGATCAGCGATGCCACAATGATACTGAGCGATAATCGATTTGCAGCCCGGTTCATGCTTTTTACCGCCTCATCGAGATGATCTACCTCCAATCGCAAGGTGAGCTGGTCATTCGCCAGTTTATCGATGATCATGTCTGTACGACGGGGTGTATTCTCAAAGAGGCGCTTCATGTCGATCACCCACGCAAACACGCGCCCGGGTGATATCTGTCCAATGACCCGCTTTTCCATGACCTTCAACATATAGCCACGGATGAGTTGTACTGGATCGAGTTCAGGAGATAGTACGCGTATCGTGCCGTCAAGGTTGAGCATTGCCTTACCAAGTAACGTCATCGCAGTCGGTACAGGAGTGCTGTGAGATTGCGCAAGTTTCGTCAAGTCGAGTAAGGCTGTTCCTATAGCCATTCGTCCACCGCTCATATCGTGGTAGCGGCTAACAAGAGCAGAAACGTCTTGTGTGAAAGCCCTACGATCTACGTCTTTGGGGATTTCGATCATTTCAAGATATGTGTCGGCTACACGCTCGCCCAAGCGTTCAGAGAAAGCCAGCAAAAGCAGTATGATCTTGTCTTTCTGATCAGCATCGAACCGCCCAACCATGCCGAAGTCCATCAATGCTAGCCGACCGTCGTCAGTAAGGAAGATATTACCTGGATGGGGATCACAGTGGAAGACCCCGTCTATGACCATTTGTTTAAGATAGGCTGAAAGCAATTCTTTAGCAATAGAACGGGAATCCAAAGCATCCAGTTCTTCGCGGCTCACTTGAGCAAGTTGTCTGCCCTGAACAAAGCTGAGCGTGAGTACTCGTCGTGTGGTGTATTCACTGTAAACCGTAGGTGTTGTCAGGAGTTTAAATTCGGAAATTTGTTTGCCAATCAGGCGGGTATTTTCAGCCTCTTGCCGAAAGTCGAGTTCCTGGCTCAGGCTGCGTTCTAATTCACGTACGATCTGTAGAAAGCCATAACGTTTCCCATAGGAAGTAAATCTGGTTGCAAAACGTGCTACTTCGTTTAGGATTTCGATGTCGATTTCGATCCTCTGCCGAACACCCGGACGTTGTACCTTGACAGCTACTTCGCTGCCATCGGGCAGAAAGGCGCGATGAACCTGGGCCATCGATGCAGCGGCCAGGGGTTCACAATCGAATGATGTGAATAATTCAGAGAGGGGTGCGCCTAGTTCACTTTCAATAATCGCGGTTACTTTGTCACCCGGCACAGGTTTAACTGTATTCTGGAGGCGAGAGAGGGCTTGAATGTAATTTGCTGGTAGCAAATCTGGCCTTGTGCTCAATAATTGACCCATCTTGATAAAGCATGGTCCCAGCTCTTCGAGCGCGCTAGCCAGTCCGGCAGCATGGTCTTCCTCCTCCTCGTAATGCCCATCGAGCAAGAAATCATCATCTTCCTCATGCTGATGGTTCAAAAATTGGGCTGCCACGTGATGCAGTTCATATTTTCGCAGAATACCAAAGATCTCGAAATAACGCTCAGGATGGCGTGAGAATCGGCTCGCGATGAGATTTCTGACGGATAATGGTGCATCCGAGTTCACATGACTCTTGAGGTTTGCCATATTCGTTCACGGCATTCCCAGGTTGCCTTGTGGCAAATGGGAACGCCAATCCTCCTTTCTTTTGAGGAACCCCTGTACAGTATTTCCGTATTCTACCCCAAAATGATCTAAATTGGGGAGGTTGAGTATCATTACTCTGGGCAGACTTTTCCTGTACGTTGAGGAAAACGTTTAAACTTCGTTTTTGGATTACCTGGAAATCGGATTCTGCGTATCACAAATCACTGTTGATATGATATAGTGCAAGTAGTTTCAGAAGTGTACCAGAGCGTGAGTGAGGAGGCCACCAATGCCTATCTGCCTTATCTGTGACGATACAGGATTACAAAACTCAGATTCGGAGCATCCAGAATTTTGTTATTGCGCTGCCGGAAAACAGGCCCGCCGCCAGTGGGAAGCAAACAGAGGAGGGGGACAAGGGAAAAACCAACCTAAACCTGCTAGCTTCATAGATATTGCGAACCTCGAGGAGGTAAATGCTAGCGTAGATGCCATGCGCGCTTCGTTGCTTGGCACTGCTGCAAGCGAAACAAGTACAGCCACAAAGCATCCTGCTGTTCAATTGCTCTATCAAGTTGCCCATGCGAACCACGAGGTATCTGTAGTTGAGGCGATACAGATCTATGAGCTTGCAAAAGCCTTAGAGGAATTTTTAGGAAAGTTAGCGCCCATAGGTCGCAATCTCAGGAGATAGGAAAGCGTACCAGTAGTAATATTGGGTGTTTAGTATTGACAGAATTGCATGTTCTACTCTACTATACTAGTTGCGAGAATATGCTCCTGGAATACCAATGCATGATCACGAGGTCAAACGTCGCCTCGGGTTTTGTATATGAACTGACCTTATTAGTCCTAATGCTACGAGAAGTTAGTGCTGGTCCCTGGGGCACAGAGAGGGGTACGTCATGATATGTCCGCGTTGTGGTAATGAGTGGGATGCAACGCAAGGCGCTTGCACTCGTTGCGGATTTGTAGTACGCACGGCTGGTCAGTATGGATCTTTCCCAAATCTACCGGATTCACCCCAGAGGAATGGTCAACAATCAGGTGGGTTGTCTAACCCGAAGCTGCAACCTGGTAGTATGCCGTCCGTGAAGCAGCAGTCTGGAGGGTTAACGGTACCAGTACAACCTGGCTTTCCAGCTACTGGACGGCCTACATCTATGACTCCTGTATCTCCTCAAGGCTCAAACTATGGGTTTACTAACTCGCCTTCTACATTTGAAGGGGCTTTCCCTAAACCTTCTTTTGAGAAAAATGTATTGAGAGGAGCTCCTCAAGGTGTGCAGCAGGCAGGAATGCGCAGTACAGACTCCTTATCTTACAACAATAGTGCTCAAGGACAAGGTTTTTCGCCAACATACCCGGCAAATCGATCAATGGGTTATCCTCAACAGGATATGCTTCGCCCGCAGACACCGGTTCAGCCACAATCTCCTATGCGCCAATATCCTTCGGAACCGCCCAATAGGAATACAACGAATCAACAGATGCCTCGCCCTGCAAGTTCGTTTCAGCAGGCGCCAAATGTACTTTCCCCTATGAGATCCAATGTCATGACATCGAGTGCCCGGCCTCTCCTACCAGGGGTTCTTTTGCGCGGCGGCCGTTATCGGCTGCAAGAAATACAAGAGCGGCAGGATTGGTTATCAGGCGTTTTCGAAGCAGTATGGATTGGCAAAGATGCCCATCGTGCAGGATCACAGGTGATGATCTGTGAAGTCGTCTTACCTGAAAATACCTCGGTTATGACTCAGACAATTCTACGTACTGCTACTTTGGCGCTGGCTACTATAGGTAGGCATCCACACATTCCCGCCCTCTGGGATGCATTTAGCGATCAGGGACGAAGCTTCTTTGTTTTTGAACCTATTGAGGGAGAAACCCTAATCGCCCGTATGCGCTATAGTGGACGCGCATTGCCAGAGCAGGAGGTAATTGAGTGTTGCCTACAACTGACAGACGTGTTGGAACTGCTAGCACAACAATCTTCCCAGCTAGTGCACGGGTTGATACGTCCAGAACATATCATTCGGAGTCGTAACAGCTTTCAATATATTCTTACCAACTTCTCGGTTGTGCTTGCCGGGGGCGCGACACAATATATTGCTGGTATGGAGCGTTCTCGCCTTTCATCCTATACTGCGCCAGAGTTCGTTCGAGGTGTAGCGGATGTACGGACGGATCTGTATTCGTTGATTGCCACGGCGTATCATGCCGTGACGGGCAGTGCTCCATCCAGTATAAGTGGTAGCATTCCTCAAGCGCAACGCATCAATCCCAACGTCTCTTCCGCTTTTGATGCCATTCTGTCAAAGGGACTACGAACTGTTCCTAATCAGCGCTATCAGCGCCCATCTGAGCTTCGTCAGGATTTACTGGCTATGCGTTCAGTAAGCGGAACTCTTGTTTCTGGCATTGGCAGCAATCCAGTCATGCGGAATAATAGTCCGTCGCTCGTTTCCAAAAATGGACAACGTTTTGATGTGTCAACGCAGCACCCCTCTGATCAAGTTGCCCAGGCGTTACCACTATTATTGAATACCAATGATGATATGGATGACGAGGTATTATTACTTCCCAAGCCAGAGGATTTGCCACCGATGAAGGCGGCAAATAATACCTTGAATGCAGCCCTCTTGTTGAGTCTGATCCTGGTGACTCTCGTTGTAATTGTGATATTGAGCCAAATGATGGCATAAAGTAAATTGAGTAAAGTAGAAGTGAGGACCTAGCGGGTCTTCACTTTTTTATTAATGTTTACGCGTTACAACGAAGTCGATTAGCTCATCTAATACCTGTCGATCTTTTGATGGAGGAAAGTGAGCTAAGGTCTCTCGTGCTTTATGAGCATAGTTGGTGGCATCGGAAAGTGAACGCTGTACACCAGAACCTGTAACAACCCAGTTGACAATAGCACGTATATCTTCTTCACTGTGGGTTGTCCCATGCAGTAGGTTATGTACCTCCTGGTAGTGCCCGTTATTGGGCTGTTCCTGTAAAGCATAAATCAATGGCAATGTTACCATGCCCTGGCGCAAATCATTTCCTGCTGGTTTTCCTATAGTTTCCTGGTTTTCGGTATAATCCAATATATCATCGATGATTTGAAAAGCGATTCCAAGATTCATGCCATATCGATGAACAAGCCCAATTTCTTTGTCTGATGCCTGACTAACTATGGCGCCACCTTTACAGCAGGCAGCGATCAGACAGGCGGTCTTATGGCTGATCTTCTCGTAGTAACTCTTAATGGTAAGATCGACACGACCTGAAGTCATCATCTCCATAATGGTGCCTTCGCAGACGGTAGCTACCGTATCCGAAAAGAGATGGTCAATGCGATTATCATTGATATCAGCTATCAATCCGGCCGTTTTGGCAAAGTAGTAATCGCCTAGCAGAATAGCTATATTGTTACCCCATAAGGCATTGACTGTGGGATTGCCACGGCGAGTCAGTGCATTGTCTACAATATCGTCATGAATGAGCGTTGCAAGATGAACCATCTCGAACGCTACGCTCAAGGGGAGCAATTTGTCAAAACGATACGTATTAAGTTTACCCGAAAGCAGCGTGAGCGCGGTCCTGAGACGTTTACCCGGCGATCCAAGCGCGTGCATCGATGCGGAATTGAGGATGTCGAGTCCAGAGGTAGCTCGTTCCTGAAAAGTGGCATCCACCTGATCGAGGTCAGGCTGGATACTGGCAAGTAGGTGGCTCAAAGTAGCCGTATCATTCATTAGGAACTCTCCATTTCGGGCATCTTGTGTATATCACCAAAACGAGAAGCGGTCTGCTCATTGCGTAAACCGCCTCTCAAGTACATTGTCGGTTCATTTTTCATTATTGCTGTGTCAGATTATAGCACGTCTCAACCATTAGATGGGAGGGAGTGCGAGGGGGTTATCAAACTATAGACGTTGTATCTAGCTCCATCAGGTCCTCCTGAACATATCCCGCTGTCAAATTGAATTCATCCAGGGCATCCATCGCTGAACGGTACTCACTCCAACTGAGTCGTCGATTCAAGACCGGGTCGTTCACCGCTTTCCATGCCGGGAAATACTGATCCATAAGACTTACGGGTGTTCCAGACCCCAACTCTTCTGCGATCCAGCGTAGGACTTCGCGAGTCCCTGAAATATCCTCTGGCATTACAAGGTGTCGAATAAGGAGTCCACGCTTTGCAATCCCGTCTTCGTCTAGTTGTAGCGGACCAACCTGCCGATACATCTCACGCAGGGTGCTTTGATTGGATTCTACGTAATGAGGCATTTTGGAAGTACGCAGGGCATTTTTGCTGTCTGAGTATTTAGCATCCGGTAGATAAATATCGACGACACCTTCTAGCAATTTGAGTGTCTCCAGATTTTCATAGCCAGCGCAGTTATAAACAATTGGCAGGAGCAGTCCTTTGCTACAAGCCACGACCAGCGCTGCAAGTATTTGCGGCACAAAGTGAGTTGGTGTCACGAGATCCAGATTGTGACACTGTTTTTTCTGCAAATAGAGCATCATATCTGCCAGGCGTTCTGGGCCGACACGGTGTCCCAACCCACCCTGACTCAAAGAGAAGTTCTGGCAATAGGTGCAACGAGCCTGACAATAGCCAAAGAAAATTGTACCCGCTCCACGTGTACCGCTGATGGGAGGTTCCTCTCGACGATGGACATTCCACGATGCGACAATGGCCTCTGTGCCTG
>Ga0208575_1000025_pt1 | contig 9549 bp, 8 predicted proteins | sample ForSoiNitroNN397_FD_187884 | JGI IMG/M metagenome (GOLD analysis project Ga0208575, IMG submission 187884) | Forest soil microbial communities from Willamette National Forest, Oregon, USA, amended with Nitrogen - NN397 (SPAdes) | ecosystem: Environmental > Terrestrial > Soil > Boreal forest/Taiga ... | reverse complement strand
TTCGCGGTTCCGGCGCTCGGCGCTGTGCTGAATACGATCAACGTGCGATTGCCCGCGGCTCAGGTCAAATTCATCCTCGAGCATTCGAGCAGTAAACTTCTCTTCCATGACGCGACCGTCAGAGAACTTGCACTCGATGCGATCGGCCAACTGGGCAGTTCGCAGATCCAACGCATCGTGATGGGCGAAATAGCCGGAACTACCGACAAAGCACCTGATTATGAGGTACTGCTCGCATCCGAGAGCGGCGACGCGTGGGCAGACGTAGACGAACGAGCGGCGGCGATGCTGTGCTACACTTCCGGCACAACGGGTGATCCGAAGGGCGTGCTCTTCTCGCATCGTTCGACAGTCTTGCACGCCATGAACGGATGCCTGGTCGATGCGTTCGGGATTTCGGCGCGAGACGTCGTGATGCCTGTGGTCCCCATGTTCCATGCGAATTGTTGGGGCATGCCGTTTATGTGCGCCATGACGGGTGCCAAGCAGGTGATGGTTGGACAAGACATGGCAGCCAAACGTCTCGTCGATATCGCACAGACTGAAAGCGTTACATTTTCAGCGGGCGTGCCCACCGTCTGGCTTGCCGTTCGTGATGAACTGGTCGCTTCTGGTCGGGAGTTGAAAGCGCTGAACCGTGTCATTGTGGCCGGTTCTGCGATGCCGCCGTCATTGATGGCCGATCTCGAAAAACGCGGGACTGCTGCACTTCAGGCATTCGGAATGACCGAGGTCGGGCCACTATCCGCTGTCGCAAGGCTGAAGCCGGTTCACGACGAGCTTGGAGACGATGAACGCCTGTCTGCCAAGCTATCCCAGGGTCGTGTGCTGCCGGGAACACGCTGGCGCATCATGGACGATGACGGTCGCCCCGTTCCGCGCGACGGTTCCACGCCTGGCGAACTTCACTACCGAGGCGCATTCGTAGCCTCTGGCTATTTTCAGAATCCCGATGCAACCCGAGCTGCCATCACGGCTGATGGATGGCTGCGCAGCGGCGATGTTTGCACGATCGACAAACTGGGCTATGTGCGGATCGTCGATCGCGCAAAAGACCTTGTCAAATCGGGCGGCGAATGGATTTCATCGATCGATCTGGAAAACACCATCATGGGCCATCCCGGCGTGGCTGAAGCTGCGGTTATAGCTGCAGATCACCCCAAGTGGATCGAGCGTCCTCTCGCCGTGGTCGTGCGTCGGCCTGGAACGGATGTCGATGAGGAGAGTCTGAAGGCCTGGCTGTCCGAGCGTTGTCCCAAGTGGTGGTTGCCGGACCGCGTTGTCTTCCGCGAGGCGTTGCCGCGGACCGGGACGGGCAAGTTCTCGAAGCGGGAACTGCGCCAGATCTATGCCGGCATCTATTCATCCTAAACGCCGATCCATCGAACGTCGTGAATCGAAACTCGTCAGGAGGCTGGTTTGAAGCGGGTTGTATCAGGGCTGTTTGTGGGCGCCATGGTCACGCTCTCGTCGAGTGCATTCGGCGCGGAAGCTGTGCGTATTGGCGTCATTACTGACATGTCCGGCCCATACTCCGACCTGGTTGGTCCAGGCTTTGTAACAGCCGTAACGATGGCTACGGAAGATTTTGGAGGCAAGGTGCTCGACCGCCCGATCGAGGTTCTGGCGGCCGACGATCAAACAAAGCCAGATATCGCAATGACGAAGGCGCGCGAGTGGTACGATCGGAACGATGTTCAGGTTCTGTTTGAGGGTTCCAACTCCGCCACTGCAGTTGCCCTGCAGAGACTTGGTCTCGAAAGAAAGAAAATCACTTTCCTATTTTCCGGTACGAGCGCTCTGACGAATAAGGACTGCTCGCCTTACGGTATTCAGTATGCATGGGATACCTATTCGCTCGCGAACGGAACTGCCAACGCGATTACTAGGTCCGGTGCTGATTCATGGTTCTTTGTCACGGCTGACTACACATTCGGGAAGTCGATGGAGGCGGATGCATCAAGCGCTGTCGAGCGGCTAGGCGGCAAAGTACTTGGTAAGGTCCGCCATCCAATCAACTCTAGCGACTTTGCGTCGTTTATACTCGCAGCCCAGCAGGCTGGAGCAACGGTGGTTGCGTTGGCGAATGCCGGCCGGGACACGCAGAACTCTCTGCGTCAGGCAGTGGAGTTCGGTTTGCAATCCAAGCAGAGGTTGGTCCCACTTTTGGTTTTCGACACTGATATCAAGGCAATGGGCCTCACTTTGACACAAGGAATATCGTTCACGACCGCGTATTATTGGGACTACGATGACGAGACGCGGGCCTTTGCCAGAAGGTTCTTTGAGCGGCATAAAAGTATGCCGACCATGACTCAAGCAGGCGTATATTCTGCTGCTCTTCACTATTTGAAGGCCGTTGCCAAAGTCGAGACATTGGAGTCTGAGGCTGTCATGGCTGAAATGAAGAAAAGCAAAGTGAACGATTTCTTTGGAAGAGGCGGTTACATCCGAGCGGATGGTCGCATGGTCCACGACATGTATTTGGTCGAAGTCAAGAAACCGTCTGAATCAAAAGAGCCTTGGGACATTGCGAAAGTCAGGCAGGTTATCCCAGGCGAAGAAGCTGTGGCTCCGCTGGAGAAGAGTTCCTGTCCCTTTCTGGAAAAGCGGTAGGACCGATGCCCTTCACTCTCCGCAAGATTCATGGATCCAACTCTGCGCAAAGCGCAGAAGCATGGACCGGCAATCTGGGTCGTCCGGTCATAGCCGTCCGAAGGACGGCGTCGCTTCCGCTCGCCTATGCCGGACGATGACGGCTGTGCGTCAGGCGCGAAGGCGGATAATCCAGTATTCCGTGAACTCTGTTCTTAACCGAGGCGCCTCGGATTACTGGATGCCCCGCTGGAGCCTGTCATCGGGCTCGCCGAAGGCGAGACCCGGTGGCGGGGCATGACGCGTCGGGTCAATCCAGCTTCGCCTCCATGCCGCGTTTGACTCCCGGCCGCGCCATCAAGGCGTTGTACCAGCGTTCGACATGAGGAAAATCTGATAGCTCAACCTTGTGGCGCGGGTGCCGCCAAGCCCAGCCGAGGATCGCAAAGTCGGCGACCGATAACGCGTCAGCGACGAATTCGCGGGTCGCGAGGCGGCGGTCCAGAACGCCGTAGAGCCTTCGCGTCTCCGCCATATAGCGCTTCAGTCCATAGGCGCGGTCCGCTTCATTCTCCAGCGCAATGAAATGATGCACCTGCCCCGGCATCGGCCCAAAACCGCCCATCTGCCACATCAGCCATTCATATACCGGGATGCGCTCCGAGAGCGGTTGGGGCAGGAATTTGCCGGTCTTCTCGCCGAGATAGAGCAGGATCGCGCCGGACTCGAACACGCTGACACGCTTGCCATCGGGCCCGTCCGGATCGACGATCGCGGGGATCTTGTTATTCGGGCTGATCGCCAGGAAGTCGGGCGCCATCTGGTCGCCCTTGGTGATGTTGACCGGGAATACCTTGTAAGGCAGCCCCATTTCATCCAGCGCGACACTGATCTTGCGGCCATTCGGCGTGTTCCAGGTGTGCAGTTCGATCGTCATTTTGTCGTACCCCGCGAAAGCGGGTATCCAGTACCGCGGAACCTCACGGCCTTACAACTGCCCTCTCGGAATGCCGGATCATCCGCTTTCGCGGATGATGACACCTGGTCTGTCTGTTGACGGCGCGAGATCGCTCTGGAGTGCGCGCGCGTCCGCCGATAATGTGAGCGTCCCTTCATACCTTCCGAGACCAGCACCTTGTCCAAATCAGCCTCCCGCGCCCGCCTCGCCGAGATCATCCGCAAGCGTTCGTTCGGCCGCGGCGAAATCACGCTGGCTTCGGGCCGCAAGAGCGATTTCTACTTCAATCTCAAGCCGACGATGCTCGATCCCGAGGGCGCGTCTTTGCTGGCGGAACTGACCTTCGAGGCGCTGAAGGACGACAACCTCGACTATGTCGGCGGGCTGGAAATGGGCGCGGTGCCGCTGGCCGGCGCGATCGCGCAGTTGTCCTGGATCAAGGGCCATCCGATCGCGGCATTCTTTGTCCGCAAGAAGCCGAAGGAACATGGCGCCCGGCTCGCGGTCGAAGGGCTGGCGAAGGGCGAGAGCCTGCAAGGCAAGCGCGTGGTGATCGTCGAGGACGTCACCACGACCGGTGGCTCGGCGCTAAGGGCGGTCGAGGCGGTGCGCGATGCCGGCGGCGAGGTCGCACTGGTGTTCACCATGGTGGATCGCGACGAAGGCGCCGCCGAAACCTTCGCGCAGGCCGGCCTTCCGTTCCGCTCGCTCTACAAGGCCGGCGAATTCCTGAAGGGTTGATTTCTTGTCTTCTTCCTCGCCCGCCTGAGTGAAAGGCCGAGACTCGTGTCCCGGACGCAGTGCAGCGTTTTTCACGCTGCTCCGCGGAGCCGGGACCCACCGTTTACATTGTGCGGCATGGGCCCCGGATCAGCAGCGTGAAAAACGCTGCGCAGCATCCGGGGCACGCGGCCGGCACTTCGTCGTGAAGCGATGACAAACAATCCGCATTTCTTTTCGGCTTTTTCGGCGCTCGCTCATACCTCGTTTACCATCCCGCACTAATGTGAAGCGGTGCTGAGATACTTCTCGGCACAGCGGGTTCCGTTGCGTGGGGTGGAGTAAGCGTTGCGTACAGAGTTGCCTTATCAACCCATGCGGCGCCGCGCGATACTTATCGCCACTGCGGCACTTACAGCGTCTGTTGCGCTGGCGCCGCGCATCGCGTCCGCCGAGGGCCTGTTCGATTTTCTGTTCGGTGGCAGCCCGAAGCAACAGCAGCAAAAGGCCCCACCGCAGGCGAATTTCTTCGCCGATCCGTTCGGCCTCAATCAGCAGGCAGCACCCCCGCCGCGCCCGGTCGCATCGGGCGGCTCCGGGCCGGCATTTTGCGTGCGAAGCTGCGACGGCAAGTATTTTCCGCTGCTGGCGCGCGGCAACGCGACGCCGGTTGCGATGTGCCAGGCGTTTTGTCCCGCAAGCGTCACGAAAGTATTTTACGGCAGCACCATCGAGGGCGCTTCTTCCGGCAATGGCGAGCACTACGCCGACAGCGAGAACGCCTTCGCCTTTCGCAAGGCGCTGCGCGCGGACTGCACCTGCAACGGCCGCGACCCGGCGGGCCTCGCGCCGGTCGATTTGACGCTCGACGCCTCGCTGCGTCAGGGCGACATGATTGCCACCACCAACGGGCTGGTGGCGTATTCCGGCGTCAGGGTCGGCGCCGGCCAGACTGCGGAATTCATCCCGATCGCATCTTATCCGGGCTTGACCGCCGATGTCCGCGCGCGATTAGGCGAGATGAAGGTAGCACCGGTGGCCGCGGAAATGATCGCCGCTGACGCGCCGGTGCCGGAAGCGAGCCGCGATCTCGCGCTGCCCGCGGCCTTGATGCCGAAGGCCGTTTCGCCGAGGGCAAAGCGGGCGGAAGTGGAATAAACTCAACGCCCGACGATGACGCCGATCACGTTCGGCGCGGTCAGATATTTTTCCTCGATGGCCGCGCGGGCCGCCGCCCGGTTTTCCGGCGTCAGCAGCCCGCGCTTTTCGGCGAGGATCATCCAGCAATAGCCCCACCAGTCCGTCAGCATGCCGTTGTCGTCGACGAGATCGTAGCCCTGCTCGGCGGCGAAGATGCGTGCATGCGCCTCGTCCAGCGTATCGAGCCAGGCGTGGTCGGCGGCGGAAAACAGCTCGTCGCTGAAATCGTCCGTGGTGTAGCCCCACACCGACAGACAGACGGCGTTGAACTCCCGGTCGATCGCATCATCGTCGATCGGCTGGCGGCGAGAGGCTTGATGCAGCCGCGACAGCGAGCGGGCGAAGTCGGCGATGCGGGTGAGCGCGAATGGATCGAAGGCGATGGTGGACATGTAGTCCTCAAGATTTCGGATAGACCCTAGATGTTGTATCGGCATTGCACCGAATCACTATGATATATCAAAGACTTGCTAAAGTGTTCTTAATTTGTTCCGATTACCATCTAACGTCGTCCCGGCGAAGGCCGGGACCCATAGCCACCGATGTCAGAGTTCTTGCAAAGTCGTGCCAAACCATGCGCGCAGCAGGCACATATTACGTTTACATTCTCGCCAGCCGCAGACACGGTACGCTTCACATTGGGGTCATCAATAACCTTCGGAAGCGGCTTGAGCAGCATCGAAGCGGTCATGGCTCGGAATTCGTCAAGAAATACTGTGTACATCGTCTCGTTCACATGGACGTTTTCGCATCGCCGCAGGAAGCAATCGCACGTGAGAAACGGTTGAAGGATTGGCAACGCGACTGGAAAATTCGTTTGATCGAACAGAATAATCTGGACTGGAGCGACCTGTCCCATCTGCTTTGAGCACGGTGGTTATGGGTCCCGGCCTTCGCCGGGACGACGAGAGCAGGCGCGATCACCGCCCAGAAAACTCACATCGCCGCCAAGAGCTTGTCGCCGCAATAATTGGCGAAAAATTTTCCGCCGCATTGCCTTCGGATGGCCGCGCAACGCGCGGCCGGCGACGCGTTTGCCGGGACGCTGAATGAGCAGCCCAGGCCGTCGGCACTTCGGCCCGCCTTGCCTCCGGCGGCGAAGGCCGCGCTGGTGGCGGTGATGCAGGACACCAGCAGTGCTGCGATGACAATCTCGATCATCAATCTCATGGCCCGGTCCTTCCCTCAAAATTATCCCGACATCGGCGGATTTTACCCTACCACCACAGTGGCGCATGGGAGATTGCGGCAAATCGGCCCAGTCCTTGCATAAATAAACCATGCGAGCACGGCACAAACGAAACCGCCAAAGCGGGTTTCGATCCCGGCCCAACACGCGTATTGTTTGGCAGAGACTCAAAGGTCCAGGATCCACGATTTGCCAGATCAATCTTCCCAGGGGAGTTTTCCGGTGCTCAACCAGCCGATCGACGAGCTGGCGCTGGCCGAAATCAAAGGCGCGATTCTTGCGAAGCTGCGGCTGGCGATCGGCAAGGATGCCGGCATGGCCACCAAGCACGACTGGTACAAGGCGGCGGCGCTGGCGCTGCGCGACCGCATCGTGCACCATTGGCTGACCGGGGAAAAGCAGAGCTACGACGCCGGCAGCAAGCGGGTTTATTACCTCAGTCTGGAATTTTTGATCGGCCGCCTGTTCACCGATGCGCTGAACAATATGGGGCTGCTGCCGGTGTTCGAGACCGCGCTGGGCGATCTCGGCGTCAGTCTGGCGGAGTTGCGTAAATGCGAGCCGGACGCAGCCCTTGGCAATGGCGGTCTTGGACGGCTTGCGGCGTGCTTCATGGAGAGCATGGCGACGCTGGCCATTCCTGCCATCGGCTATGGCATCCGCTACGATTTCGGCCTGTTCCGCCAGATCATCGCGAATGGCTGGCAGCACGAATATCCCGACGAATGGCTGGGCTTCGGCAACCCGTGGGAATTCCAGCGGCCCGAGGTGGTCTACCACGTGCATTTCGGCGGCAGCGTCGAACACGTCGAAGAGAAAGGCCGCGACCGCGCGGTCTGGCATCCGGCGGAGACCGTGCAGGCCGTCGCCTACGACACCCCGATCGTGGGCTGGCGCGGACAACACGTCAATGCTCTGCGGCTGTGGTCGGCGCGGTCGCCCGACCCGCTCAAGCTCGACGTGTTCAATACCGGCGACTATCTCGGCGCCAGCGCGGAAGAAGCGCGCGCCGAATCGATCTGCAAGTTCCTCTACCCGAATGACGAGAGCCCGGCGGGCCGCGAACTGCGGCTGCGTCAGGAATATTTCTTCGTCTCGGCCTCGCTGCAGGATCTGATCAAACGCCACCTCGTATCCGACGGCCAGCTGCGCGGGCTGGCGTCAAAGGCGGCCGTGCAGCTCAACGACACCCATCCCAGCCTCGCCGTCACCGAGCTGATGCGCATTCTCTGCGATCTCCACAACTTCCGCTGGGACGAGGCGTGGAAGATCACGGTGGCGACGCTGTCCTACACCAACCACACCCTGCTGCCGGAAGCGCTCGAGACCTGGCCGGTCGAACTGTTCGAACGCCTGTTGCCGCGTCATCTGGAGATCATCTATCGCATCAATGTCGCGCATCTTGCGCTGGCCGATGCGCGCTGTCCCGGCGATGACGACTTCAAGGCCTCGGTATCCCTGATCGACGAAAGATCCGGCCGCAGGGTACGGATGGGACAATTGGCGTTCGTCGGATCGCACCGCATCAACGGCGTCTCGGCGATGCATTCCGATCTGATGAAGGAGACCGTGTTCCACGATCTCAATCACCTTTATCCCGCCCGCATCACCAACAAGACCAACGGCATTACTTTCCGCCGCTGGCTGATGCTGGCCAACCCAAAGCTGACCGATCTGTTGCGCGAGGCCTGCGGCGAAGCCGTGCTCGACGATCCCAGCCTGCTTGAACGTCTCGAAGCCCACGCCAGCGACAATGCGTTCCAGCAGCAATTCCGCGCCGTCAAGCGCCACAACAAGCTTGCTCTGGCACGGCTGATCGGCGAGCGCCTCAACGTCGTGGTCGATCCCGGCGCGCTGTTCGACGTCCAGATCAAGCGCATCCACGAATACAAGCGGCAACTGCTCAACATCCTTGAAACCGTAGCCCTGTATCACGCGATCAAGGACGAGCCGCAGCGCGACTGGGTGCCGCGCGTGAAAATCTTTGCCGGCAAGGCGGCGGCGAGCTATCGCTACGCCAAGCTGATCATCAAGCTGATCAACGACGTCGCCGAAGTCGTCAACAACGATCCTGCGATCGCCGGCCGCCTGAAGGTCGCGTTTCTGGCCGACTACAATGTCAGCCTCGCCGAGGTGATCATTCCCGCCGCCGACCTCTCGGAACAGATTTCGACGGCGGGCATGGAAGCCTCCGGCACCGGCAACATGAAGCTCGCACTGAATGGCGCGCTGACCATCGGCACGCTCGACGGCGCCAATATCGAAATCCGCGATCACGTCGGCGCCGAGAATATCGCGATCTTCGGCATGGAGGCGCTCGATGTGGTGGTGCGGCGCAAGCAGGGGCTGGACGCCACCGACGTGATCAGGCGGTCGCCGCATCTTTCGAGCGCGATCAAATCGATCGAGAGCGGCGAATTCTCGCCCGACGATCCGGCCCGGTTCGAATCGATCGGGCACGCGTTGCGCCATCTCGACCACTACATGGTCAGCACGGATTTCGACGCCTATTTCGAGGCCCAGCGCGGCATCGACGTCCGCTGGCAGGTGGTGCCGGCATGGACGCGGGCCTCTATCCTCAACGTCGCGCGGATGCCGTGGTTCTCCTCGGACCGCACCATCCGCGAATACGCCAGGGATATCTGGAACGTGCCGGTGCGTGGGCCCTCGCCGCAGGGGCTGCAGGAGCCGGGCGCGCAGCGTGGGGCAACCCGCTGATCCCGTGAAGCGGAAATACACTACCTCTGGCGTCATTGAATTCGGCGGAATAGCCGCGATGCTGCTCGGAAAGGCAAGAGCGTCTTTGCGAGGATCGGGATAGGGGGGAGTCTCGCGACTCCTCCCCTCCCACACCACCGTACATACGGGTCCGTATACGGCGGTTCGA
>Ga0208575_1000023_pt1 | contig 9679 bp, 10 predicted proteins | sample ForSoiNitroNN397_FD_187884 | JGI IMG/M metagenome (GOLD analysis project Ga0208575, IMG submission 187884) | Forest soil microbial communities from Willamette National Forest, Oregon, USA, amended with Nitrogen - NN397 (SPAdes) | ecosystem: Environmental > Terrestrial > Soil > Boreal forest/Taiga... | reverse complement strand
ATCGACATCTGTTACCATTGTTTCTGTTACCAGAGTGATATTGCGTTGCTCGTGCCATGCAAAATCACGTATCATCACCTTCTGCTCAACTATCACTCCCTGGAGAAAACGCGGCAGTGAGACGCGATTATAGAGTGGGTAAGGTTCGTTTGTCAGTAGATGAATGTCACAATTCGGGTCATTCTTGCGCAACGTATCGGCGGCTGTCGTTCCTGCAATTCCATTGCCAATTATCACATAACGTCTATCGTGCGTTATCAAATGAAAATCTCCTTATTTGAGATGTGGTTTTTATATTGATTCGTGGGGATTTTAGCACAGGTTCTGGGATAATACTATTTTACCCCTTCGATGCGCTGCTCGAATAAAGATTTATTTCGTCCAAAAGTGACGCATGTACCTGATCGATATTCTGGTTGCCGTTTATTTCTCTCAGCTTCTGCTGTTGGTTATAGTATTCGAGCACCTGGACGGTTTGATTGAAGTAGATGACCAATCGTCTGCGCATCGCTTCTCCGGCATCATCAGGGCGTTGATAGAGTTTACTGCCATCCTGATCACAAATACCAGCTACTTTCGGTGGACGATATTTGACATGGTACACATGTTGATGAGCCTGACAGAAAACTCTTCCTGCAAGCCTCTGGAGTAACTCCTCGCGAGACACCTTCAGATAAATCACAAGATCGATCTTGCGATTGAAATGTTGTAGCTCTGCATCCAATGTCTGTGCTTGCACAAGAGTACGCGGAAATCCGTCCAGCACTACCCCATTCATACTCTCAGGTTCTTCAATATGACGAATCACCATTGGGATTGTTATATCGTCGGGAACCAACTCCCCAAGATCAACATACCTCTGAGCTTTTAACCCCAGCTCGGTCTGTTCTTCAAATGCCTTTCTGAACAGATCTCCACTCGCAATATGTCTTAGTGTGAAAAGCTGAGAAAGTTTCTCTGCTTGAGTTCCCTTCCCTGCTCCCGGTGCCCCGATCAGAATGATATCCATGGCTTTCCTCCAATGCAAATGTGTACAGATGCCGATCGATGCTTGGATGAGCTTCATCACGACTGCGCCCATTATGTACAGTATAACTATAGTATAACAGATAACAGATAACAGACCCTCACACGGCTTCTATAACTCTTTCTTATTTAGAAGGTAGCATTGTGATATCACAAGACCATCACTGAGTATGACAGGAATATCACACAGAGCACACAGAGCAAATTGCCAGGTTTTAATGTGCAGGGCGCAACGCAGCCACAATCATCGCAACCACACTTATCCCAAAGGACACTAAGAAAGCAAAGTGTAAACCGTGGAGGAAGATAGCAAGTGCTGCTGGGAACTGACTCATACCTCCACCATAAATGAATACTTGCATCATCGCAACCATTGGCACAGCACTCAGAGCCAGAGGAAAGACGATAGCAATACTTAGCATTTGTCCTGTGTTATTTAGCATCGTGAGGATACCCGCTGCCGACCCTCGCTTCTGTGGTTCAACGGAACTCATAATCGCATTCGTATTGGGCGAAACAAAGAAACCAGAGCCTCCACCCATGAGGGCCATGAAGAGAGCAAGCAACCAATAGGGAGTTGTTGGTGTGATTGTAGCAAGCCCAAGTAGCCCTAACGATGAGATACCCAACCCGACAGGCGCCAGAATGCGTGATCCAATACTATCTGATATCCTTCCACTTATTGGACCAATTAGCATAAAAGCTAAGCCAAACGGGATCAAGAGCAACCCTGCACGCAGTGGATCCCGCCCATATGGACCTTGCAAGAAGAAAATGAGTAAAAACAGCACGGCGCCACGAGCAATACCATTGAGAAGTCCACTTAAATTCGCCATCAGAAAAAGTCGATTACGAAAGAGCCGTAATTGCACCATTGGTTGCTTTATACGAGGCTCAATGATAGCAAAGAGAATCAAACTGATCAGACCAATGACAATTATGCTGTTGGTCACAGGTGGGCTAAGAATCGGGAATGCCAGCATACTTAAGCCGAGCAATACTCCAGTCAGGCCTATAGTAAGCGTCAATAAACCAAACCAATCAATGCGTTGGTGCTTCGCAAATGTTACAGGTTCGCGCAGACGCCAGATACCCCAAATCACACCAAAAATACCCAGCGGCACATTAAACAGGAAGACCCAGCGCCACGACCACTCTGTCAGTAAACCACCGATGACTGGCCCAATTAAGAAACCAGCAGCGCCTGCTATCTGATTGATGCCCAGGCCCAATCCAACCCGTCCTTTACGAAAAGCATCTGTGACAATGGCAGTACTATTTGTCACCAATAAAGCTCCACCTACACCCTGGATGAGACGTCCCAGAATGAGGTCAGCACCATGAAATCGGGGTTGAGCAAGACCAGCAACAAGCGAACCAAGGACGAACACGGCAAATCCGCTATTATACAGTCGTTTGCGTCCCCACATATCCGCAAGACGTCCGACAACCGGTGTCAGTACGGTAGTAACCAGGAGGTATCCCAATAAAACCCACATGATAGTAAAGAATGTAGCATGCAGATCAGCCATAATATTGGGCAGTGCTATCAGTAGCGCAGAACCTTGTATAGAGGCAAGCAGCGCACCGACGGTTGTAACGGAAAGCGCTGTCCATTGATAGCCATCTTTTTGCCGACCTGGTTCAGTCTCGATAGCACGCGCTTGTTTCGTTGCACTAACAGCAGTATCCGAAGAAGAGAAAGGTGAAGTGCTCATTGTATATCCTTAATATATCCTCACATTAGCTGACTAACTTCAAATCTGTTACAGATCTGGCATGTTATGTTTGAACGTAAATGCTTAGAGTGAAGCTTTGTACAGGGGGCTTAGCTTGCTCCCATGATCGTCGAGAAGCAAATTCGATCTTTCCAAGACCTTCATGCACTGCCTGGAAGTGCCAGAAATGGCTTCCACTCTTACCGGGAGAGCTGCCACCTTCCTCAAAAGAATTGTCAAGTAGTTTGCATACAGGCTCACCGCTGGATATAGGATACCAACGAAACCCCGTTGTACGGTTTTCTCGGAGGATTATCTTGAATTCCTCCCCGGCATTCAGTTCAATTTTGCTCCCATTGGAGTGTTCGTCGAATTGAATCATTGACTTTCATCCTGTAGGGTACTAATCTAATCAACTAGCTGAAGGAATTATACTGCAAAGTGGACACGTTTTGCTCTGACGTATTGCTTTTCCGAGGTAAAGGTGACACCTTAAATACCAAGACAATGTGCGTTTAACTAATGGCACTACAATCGTTCAACTAAAAACATGGCAACATCAGGAAGGAGGTGCCAGCCGAGTATCAAGCAAACAAGTAAGCGCTTTGAGTTTTTTATCAAGCTAGATGTCTAGCTATAATACAATAAAAAAAGGAGATTACAATATGCCTCAGATCGCACGCTACGGATGGATACCTGATCTACCCGACCAGCGGGATTACCTATATGCTGCGCCTTTAGAAGCGATAGGAGCACTGCCAGCCAATATCGATCTTACTTCAGCCTGTCCTGCGGTCTATGACCAGGGCCAATTGGGAAGTTGCACAGCCAATGCTATCGCAGGCGCAATCGAGTTCGAGCAGATGAAACAAAACTTGCCCCAGGTTTTCATACCGTCCCGGCTGTTCATTTACTATAACGAGCGCGTAATGGAGGGGACTGTCAACTCAGATAGCGGGGCACAGATTCGAGATGGTATGAAAAGCGTAGGCACACAGGGAGATTGTCCCGAAGACATGTGGCCATACAATATTGCGAATTTTGCAGAGAAACCAACGGATGCTTGCTATCAAGCTGCTCTCCAGCACAAGGCGATACTCTACAAGCGAGTGAACAGGAACCTCACCCAGATGAAAGGGTGCCTGGCTTCCGGCTACCCGTTCGTCTTTGGGTTTACTGTCTATGAGAGCTTCGAAAGTCAACAAGTGGCTCAGACCGGTCACGCACCGATGCCACAGCACGGAGAGCAAGTGATGGGTGGCCATGCAGTGCTGGCAGTTGGCTATGATGATGCCAATCAATGGTTCATTGTACGAAATTCCTGGGGAACAAGCTGGGGTATGCAGGGGTATTTCACCTTACCCTATACCTACCTTACCAGTCGTAGCCTCTCCAGTGATTTCTGGACAGTACGATTGGTGCAGTAATACGCTACTGATATACGAGTGCAGCCTGGCTACCGCATCCGCATCGCCAGGCTGTTATGTATAATTAGAAAACTACTTCTACCTTCCCCTCAACCACTGAATCATCATCGTTAATCCAGAAAACTCTGACATAGGGGGGGTCAGGGTAGAACTGGTGAGAGAAGATAATGTAGTAGAGTTTATTGCGTATTGCCCATTCTTTGTCTCTTTTGGACGGAAAGGCTTCGCTCTTGGGGTGAGAGTGGTAATAAATCATCTCGCCGTCAAATGCATCGATATCCTCGTAAATATGTAGCAAATCTATTGGGTCGATGATGGAGAAATCGTCGGGATGCTCGGCAGCATTGGCGGTCGGGTAATGTCTGACTACTCGATTATGCTTGGCGCCTAATGCTCCGCAGGCTTCATTGGGGTAACCCGCCACCACATGCTCCAGCATTTCTGTATAGATTGTGTGAGGAACATGGACAACGAAACCCTCTTCGACTACCATAACAATACGTCCTCAAGATCATCTTCAAGTTGATCGAGGTCGCGCGTCCACAGGTCTTCGCTCAGGTACTTCCAACCACCATCAGCGAGTATCACGACGATCTTGCCACGATCCATCGTCGAAGCAACACGCAGAGCAGCGTGAAGAGCAGCACCACATGATGGGCCAGCAAAGATGCCCTCTTGATCTTTGAGTTGGCGTGTCCTGCGTATAGCGTCTCTAGCGGAAACAAGGATCCTGGCATCGAGTAGTGATTGATCCAACACGGGTGGCACGAAACCATCTTTGAGACTGCGCAGACCCTGCACTCCATCGCCCTGTAGAGGTTCAGCTGCAACGACTTTGATCGTCGGATTGTATTCCTTCAAACGGCGAGCATTGCCTGTAAGAGTGCCACCAGTACCAAGACCAGCTACGAAGACGTCCAGATCCGGAAGGTCTTTGATAATCTCAACGGCAGTACCTTCATAATGCGCGCGTGGGTTAGCTTCATTGCCATACTGGTAGAGCATCACAAACCTGTCATCCTTGCTCGCCAATTCTTGCGCGAGTTTCACCGCGCCGTTGCTTCCCAAAGCTCCGTCGGAGTAAACGATGTTCGCACCATAGAGTACGAGCATCTGGCGGCGTTCTTGCGTTACATTGTCAGGCATTACCGCTGTAAATGGATAGCCTTTCACACGAGCAATCATTGCCAATGCAATGCCAGTATTGCCACTGGTTGGCTCCAGAAGAATAGAGCCAGGTTTTATTTTGCCATTCGCCTCAGCTTCCTCAATCATCGATTTGGCGATGCGATCTTTGATGCTGCCGGAAGGGTTAAAACCCTCCAGCTTGGCAAAAATCTGCACGCCCTGACGAGGGCTGAAACTTTTCAGCTCTACCAGAGGTGTATTTCCGATGGTATCTAATATGCTGTCGTAGCGCATAGTTTTACCTAAAGTTTAGCGCCCACCGGCCATGGCAGGCAAGAGGATGACGGTATCTGCAGGACCAACGTTAGTTTCAAGGCCCTGCAAATAGCGCACATCCTGATCATTGACATAGACATTGATAAAGCGACTGAGGTTTCCGTCGGGCTGAATCTGCTCTTTTAGGGTCGGAAAACGCTCAAACAGATCGTTCAATACTTCCGTAAGATTTTTTCCCTCGGCGCTTACCTGTTTTGAACCTCCAACCGAGGATCGCAAGACAGGCGCAAGACGTACCATTGCCATTGAATGCTCCTTCTATGATTACCTGGCTGGAACCGCGCAGAACTCGGCATAAGTCGGCAAGTTCTCCGGATGGGCATGCTCGCCACAAGCTGGACACTCAGGATCGCGGAAGAGGCGTAGTTCGCTAAACTCGCCAGCAAGACCATCGTAGGTCATCAGCCGACCAACTAATGGATCGCCGATACCAAGCAAGAGCTTGATGGTCTCTGTCGCTTGCAGCAGGCCGATAATGCCTGGCAGCACGCCCAATACTCCAGCTTCTGCGCAACTTGGAGCAAGCTCGGGAGGTGGCGGCTCTGGATAGAGGCAGCGATAACAAGGTCCCTCATTGGGTTTGAAGACGGTCAGTTGACCCTCAAAACGGAAGACGCTACCATGAACGACTGGCTTATGAGCAAGAAGCGCAGCATCGTTCAGCACATAGCGTGTGGGGAAATTATCAGTGCCATCGAGAATCACATCGTAATCAGCCAGGATGCGTGTTACGTTGGTTTCATCCAGGCGCTCGATGTGTGTGATTACTTTTACATCTGGGTTCAGCGCTTCCAGGGTTTCACGAGCTGATTCAGCTTTGTACTGACCAACACGCTTCGTATTATGTAAAATCTGACGTTGCAGGTTGCTCTCTTCCACCACATCGGAGTCGATAATGCCTATCGTTCCAACACCAGCAGCGGCCAGGTAATATGCCGCAGGAGAACCGAGTCCCCCAGCTCCGATCAGCAAGACTCGCGAATCGAGGAGTTTAAACTGCCCTTGCTCACCCACTTCGGGAATGAGTAGATGGCGACTATAGCGTTTGGATTGCGCCTCACTCATCGTGCGCGGTTGCACAAACGGATAGCCATTACCTTTCCATTGTTCAAAACCGCTAGACATGGAAATTGGGTTCTGATACCCCATTTGCTGTAAGGTGACACCAGCAATAAGTGATCGTACCCCACCGGCACAGTAAAGCACGACGGTCTTCGATTTATCGGGAACAGCTTCTTCTATCTGCAATTCAAGATAACCACGAGGCACATGAATGGCCCCAGGAATATGACCTTCGTTCCATTCGTGCTTCTCACGTACATCTACAACGACGATTTCCTGGTTTTCGGGACCAGCCTCGTGCTGAACAGCTAATGCTTCATGTACCTGGGATGGCGACCATTCCGGTACCTGCCGCCGAGCCTGTCGCATAATCTCGCGGGATGCGTTACCCATGTGGAATCACCTCTCGATATTGTTGACTAAGTTTATCAACTTACTATTTATTAGTTCATTTAAAAGATTACCACGCATTTTTTTCGCTTGTCAAGGAAAAGTTCAAGTGATGTTGTCTCTTATCTTTTGTCAGGGTGTACACAATTAAAAACATGAGTACGTTGATAAATATTCCAGGGAGTTTCATTTCCTTGCAATTTGTATTTCTGGCTGTTAAGCTGAATAAAGATATAGCTCGCTTGCGGGCGCGAAATATGATTCAAGGAGAACATACCCATGACCACAACAGCAGATATTATCATCATTGGGGGTGGGGTAATGGGTGCCAGTATTGCCTATCATCTGGCAAAACAAGGAGATGGACGGGTTATACTGCTGGAGCGGCAAGCGCTGTGCAATGGCACTACAGGGCGTTCGGGAGCTATTGTCAGACAACATTACTCCAACGACTTCACCATCCGTATGGCAAGGGACAGTCTCTCAGTTTTCCAACATTTCGATGAGCTCATTGGAGGGGATTGTGGCTTTGTCACTACCGGCATGATCGTCATGGTAAACGAACAAGGAGCTGGGGCATTGCGTGCCAACGTGAAGATGCAGCAGGAACAGGGTGTTGACACTCAGCTCATTCAACCTGAAGAAGTCAGCGAGGTTGCTCCGGATTATAGTGGCGCTGGTGTGGCTCTTGCTTGCTATGAACCGGGCACTGGTGTGGCGGATCCCATGGCAACGACGCACTGTTTTGCAAAACGCGCTCGTGATTATGGAGCAACTATCCATGAAGGGGTATCTGTTACACAAATCTTGACTGAAAGTGAACGTATAGTTGGCGTATGCACAAACGCTGGTGACTTCCAGGCACCCATAGTAATACTGGCAGCAAACGTATGGAGTGTAGCTCTTGCGCAATCAATCGGAATATCATTGCCAATCACTGCTACCCGACACCCTATGATAGCATTGCGTCGTCCCGATGACTTTGGTGGCCGAACCGGATTACACGCAGTTGGGCTTGACCTGACACGTGATATTTATTTGCGACCAGATATTGGTGGTATTACACTGGTTGGTTCAGCAGAGAACGTCTTTACTGCTAGCAATCCCGATAATTATGCCCAGGGCCTGTCAGAGCAAGAGATCGCATATTTCCGAGCGATGGCCGGAAGAAGTATTCCCGCGCTGGCTCGCGGCGTGCCACGTGGAGGGTGGGCTGGTATTTATGACGATACGCCTGATTTTCATCCAATCCTCGACCGCCTGCCAGGATACGAAGGTCTGTACTGCGCGGCTGGCTTCAGCGGGCATGGCTTCAAGCTCTCGCCCAGTGTCGGGCAGTGGATGGCGCAACTCATCCTCACAGGCACCAAACCTGATGATATGCAGCATTTTGCCTTTGACCGGTTTACCTGGGGCAAAGAGATACATCCTCGTTATCCATCGGGTGTGCTGGGATAATCGAGAAAATTCTCTTTATGATAAATGAAAGAGGAATTCACCACGTTGTTATTTTGTTCTCCATGGCGTAACTACATGTGTTACAACAATGCACATCAGTATCCAAGGAGGACTTTTAGCTATGCGTTCAGATATCGTCCCAGGCGCTCGTTTTCCTGACTACGAGCTAACCGACCATACAAGAACCCGACGCCAGCTCAGTGAGTTGCAGGGGAATGACCCGATGATTCTGATCCTTTCACGCGGCGATTACTGCCCTAAAGATCACCAGCAGCATCTCGAACTTGCGGCCTTTTATTCAAAGATTGCGGTGGCCTATACGAAAATCGTAACTATCTCGACGGACAATATTCTCGAGACAAACGAGTTCCGTGACGCGGTAGGAGCGCAGTGGACATTCCTTTCGGATTCGGGGCGCAAGATACAACAAGATCTCGATATACAGGAGTATACCGATCCGCATCACAATCCAATGATTCCGCATACGTTCGTACTTGAGCCTGGACTGGTAATCTACAAGATTTATAACGGTTACTGGTTCTGGGGGCGTCCATCGACTGAAGACCTGCGGCAAGACCTGCGGGTTGTTACGCGCAAGATTCGACCTGACTGGGATCTTGCGACGCCAGGACTGCGCGAGAATTGGGAAGGCGATAAGACAATGCATTACCCATACAAGACTGCAAAGTAATTAACTCGACTCAATCATACCATCAGCTTGCAGTTGTGCCAGCGCTTTTTGTGCAGCTTGCGATGTTCCAACACGAAACGCCTGAGCATGCATGCGCTCCATCACCGGCTCAAGATAAGGTTTCAGTTTAGGGTCGTAGCGGATCTGGCTGCTTAATACGTACGAAGCTGTCTCTACCAACCAGGGCGTCATTTCCGCTTTCACGAGTAACTGAAGCACCGGTTCCAGGCATGGTCGACCAAATTGCGTCAGACCTTTGGCGCCCATCCACGCAACCGAATGATCCGCATCTGAAAGAGCACCGACTAACACTGGAAGCGCTCTACGATCACGTATTGCTCCAAGAGCACGGGTAGCTTGCCAACGCATCCAGGTGGAACTACTGTTACTCGCCTCTAATAGCGCTGGAACTGCAGCCCTGCCTAATCTCACCAATGCAGAGA
>Ga0208575_1000020_pt1 | contig 9734 bp, 15 predicted proteins | sample ForSoiNitroNN397_FD_187884 | JGI IMG/M metagenome (GOLD analysis project Ga0208575, IMG submission 187884) | Forest soil microbial communities from Willamette National Forest, Oregon, USA, amended with Nitrogen - NN397 (SPAdes) | ecosystem: Environmental > Terrestrial > Soil > Boreal forest/Taiga... | reverse complement strand
CTGATCAATCTCGATTTTGCTGACGTTCTCGCCGTAATGCGCGAGAAGGGCAAGGCCATGATGGGCAGGGGCGAGGCTTCTGGCGAGAAGCGCGTGCTCACGGCCGCTGTGGCCGCGATTTCCAATCCATTGATCGAGGACCCCTCGATCAAGCGCGCCAGTGGCCTCATAATCTCCATCACCGGCGGCAAGGACCTGATGTTATTCGAGGTCGAAGAAGCTGCTACCCGCATTCGCGAAGAGGCCGACCAGGACGCCAACATCATCGTCGGCGCGTCTTTCGATGAAAGCCTGGAAGGTATCGTCCGCGTCTCGGTGGTGGCGACCGGCATCGATAATCTCAGCGCGGCGCGCCAGACGCAACCAGCCGAAAGCTCTCTCACGGAACTCGCCGGCAGGCTGCGCAACGACAGCCGTCGCATCGCCGACCGGATCGAGCGTAGTGCACCGCTGCCGCAATTAGAGAGTCCGTCGCTCCGCCCGACGGCCCGCCACCCCGGAGGGCGACCCGCAAAGCCGATTTCGGAATATGCGCGCCATGCGGCCCCGCAGGGCCTCGATCCGTACGGCCGCTCATCTCCTGCGCGCAATTCGATCGAGGAAAATGTTCTCGATATCCCGGCCTTCCTGGGCCGCAAGGCCAACTGAGCCGTCGTAAGAACGAAAGTAACTCGTTTCCAAGTGCCGGAAGTAGACCGCCGCGACGATTGGTGTGCTGATTGGGTTGGATAGCATCAATTGCACTTCTGTTTCCGTACGAGATGATTTTAAGGGAGCATGCTGGATCGCCCTTGGTAGGTCCGTGACGCCACTTATGGCTTCAGAGTTCCCCAACACGATTCTAGCAGTAACCACGTTCCGAGGTTGTTCAAGAAATCTCGCGCCGCAGTTACGAACTGTCAGGAATTACGGCGTTTGCTCTCGCCACGCAGTATGGCGGCGAGAGATGGTTATGCCCATCGGACGATTCATAATCTGGGTTGGCACATCGCTTCTTGCATTACTGTTTGTGGCAGATTGGTGCCTTCCCAAATCTTTGCCGGAACCAGCGCGAGACGCAATCGACAAGCCGGTCATTCGGATAGCTTCCATTCAACAGCCCCCCGAACGCATTGTCATTGATACCAGCCAACCCACGATAGTCCCGCCACCAACGTTGGTCAGGGACGCGATTCCAGGTGCGTCATCGCGACTGCAATCGTACGCGTCGGCGGCTCCGTCTCCGACGATAGCCGACGTTGATCAAAAAAAGCAAAAGGTCATTAAACGGCGGGGGCCAAAGGTTGCGGCTTACCAACCCCCATTAGTGAGCGCCCCTGTAGTCGCGAGTGGCGGCTCGGCAACAACCGTTCCGCTGCCCGAATTATCCCTCATGGATATTATTTCGGGCGTGGGAAGAAACCTGTTCAACCTGCGTTGAAGCCTCGCCTTGTCGACGTGTCGTCGATGACCAGGCCAATCGCACGACTATTGCGTTCGGTGATTTAGGGGGAGGCCCAACAAAGCCAACTACGTGTCGCATCCTTGCGAGAGGTTCAATGCCCTTAACAACAAGCCGGCAAAGCCCTCCGGGCGTCGACAGGGCCTGAGGTCCACCGGTAGCTTGGCACGTTCGACATTCTTACTCTTCTGCGACCCTTGGCCTTTTGTGCGTTGGTCAGAAGATACGGCTGCGACTTTCTTGGTGCTGGGATCATGCCAATGTCTGCTCACAATCTTCGGGGTCGCTGTTGGGCTAGGCGGTTGCGGTAGAGTATCGTTAGGCGCCTTTGCGGTTGGCGTTACTGACTCGGTTTCGATTGCCTCTCGAACGTACGCAATTTCGAGCTTGTCTGCCTTGGCCAACGTATCCTGCGCAAAGTCTGAACCAACGGTCGTTTGGTCCGGAGATGTTCCAACGTTCGAAGGACGCGACGCTGCTGTCCCGGTCATAGTAACTACTATTGCCCCTAGACCAACCAAACAAACAACCGCTAGCCCCGCTATCCTGATCACGGCCAATCCTTCGAACCGAGCGTGTTGGTTCATGGTAAGCTCGGGATGGATTCAGGCTGTTAAAGGGCAGGCTAGCAAAAGAGGGTGGAATTGCAGAAGTTGTTTGTCGTACGGTTAACGCAGCTCACTAACTCCGAACCTCGTTCAACTGTCAGGACGCTGTCTGGTATATGAGGTTGCCATTGTTAGCAGGTGAACAGCAGTGGTCCCCAACTCTTGCATGGGCCTATCCTCACTATAAACCCCCGCCGCACGGTGGTATGCGATAGCCACTGTCGCATAGGCGTCGATGATAAAAGCGGCGTTGCTACCGGCCTCGTTGTTTTCCAGCGCCAACAGAATTTTCATCGCCTCGGCAGAGGTTGCTCTCGCAACCTGCTCATCTTCGAGTTCGGTGGACGGCTGACCGACCCCGGCATCGGCTTGGCATCTCTGTACAGCATCTTCGACCACTCTGTAGAACTGCGCCTTTCCGTTCTCATCCGCCTTCAAAAAGCTCTTTAAAAAATGTCGCGCCCTCGCTTCAAGATGCTCACGATCCATTTTGATCAATCTGCTCCTATCACGAGCGTCTTTCGATCTGAACCATCCAAATATCATAACGCTTCCCTGGATCGGGTAAGCTACGCTGTCTCGCAAGCAAACGATGAAAGCCGATCGAAATCCAACGGAGTAAACAAATGGCCGGATGAGTCGGTGACGTGAACTTGCCAGCCCAACAATTCAAGCACACGTGCTTTGTCGACTGCGGTGGCAGGATTTATGCGGACCGTCACACTGGTTTGGTCGTTTTTCGACGCGTGAATGGTATATGTCATCGTGGCCTGGCCCCACCACACGCGGACATCGTACACCGAATTCAATCTGGAAAACGAATTGTCGTGGCACGCCAGGGCACGCCAGAAACCTCTCGCACCTGCGAACGCTCTCGCTGCGGCGCGGCGCCCCGGAGGGCCCGCCGAAGAGGGCGCACAAGGCGCGCAATGTCGCCGCTTGGCACCCTTGAGACATGCCGACGGACTCTGAGAATGTCTGCTGATCGGGGTACGGCGGAAGTGGGCGGCGCTCAGTCAGAATGACCTGATTGACCTTCTCGGACATCAGCGACCTCCAAAGTTCTCCAGCCGCGACGTCTTCAAAGTGTCCAGATTAGGCCGCTACAATTGCCGCATTCTAATCGTTGGGGTGGGCATGCAGCGGCGCGAGTTCAGCCCTGACCGGCCGGCGGCCAATTCCGCAGGATGGAACCATTCTGCTTAACCGCCGAGACGTCGTTGCGCCTAATCTGCGCTAAACCTTGTCTGCCGAGCGTCAAAGGGAGGGCAAATCAGATGCTGATGTCTCGAACTCTAAGGGCACCGATTGCAGCCGCAGCGGTTCTTGTTGGTGTGCTGCTTTCCGCGCCGGCCTTCGCGCAGGCGCATATCCGCGGCACGCTAACCGCCGCGAAGGACGGAACGATCAGCGTCCAGACCGCCAAGGGCGGAACGGAATCGATCAAACTCGCCAACGACGCTGGCCTTTTCCTGGTGACCAAGGCCGACATGAGCGCCATCCAGTCCGGCAAGTTCGTCGGCATCACGTCTGTCGAGCAGGGCGGCAAGCGCGTCGCACGCGAGGTTCATGTGTTTGCTGATTCGCTGCGCGGTCTGGCCGAGGGGCACTATCCCTGGGATCTTGAATCCGAGCCGAACATGATGACCAACGCCAATATCGCCAAGGTCGAGGAGGTCGGAACGGACCGTGTGCTCAGGCTTAATTACTCCGGCGGCGAACAGACGATCACCATCCCGACGAGCGCGACGGTCGTCGCCTTTGACAAGGCGCCGGCCGATCAGCTCGCCGCTGGGCGCAAGGTCTTCGTCATTATGAAGAAGGACGGCTCGGAAGCCGCCGCGGTCGTGATCGGCGCTGAAGGTATGAAGCCGCCAATGTGACGACGGGATCTGGAAGGCTGTCCGCAGAGGCGATCGATGAACGGGTCGCGCGTGCCGCCTTCGCGGCGAAAGCGCGGCTCATTCATCCCATCGAGGGGGATGCTGACCTCGCCGCCTTCCAGGACATCCCTGATGTCGCGGTCCTGCGAGGACTTTTTGACGGCACCCTGAACCAGCGCCTTGGCACGGCGCAAGAAGCGCTGGCGGTTTTCAAGGCTTTTGTTGCCCGGATTCAGGCGCCGATCGACGATGTGCATAGCCACTCTTGCATCCGCCTCCTCAGCCGGCTTGCTTCACCCGCATATACCATTCGACGAGCCGCCGAACCTGACGCTCGGTATAACCGCGCCCCACCATGCGCGCGACAAACTCAAGGCGGGCGTCCTTGGCCGTATCAATCATTTGAGGCTCACCGATCGCGGCTAACAGCCGCTCGGCCGCATTGGCATATCGCATCGGATCGCCCCGACACGATTCCAGATATTCCGCCAGTGAAGCCCAAGGAAGAATGACAGATTAGATAATCTGATGGGTTGAACATGCAAGTTGGGCTGAGCTAGTTCATGAAAATAAATAGCCTGTCGGCGTGAACCCGCGAGCGGTTTGAACCTCGAGCGGAAGGTTGAAAAGACCGCTGGAGGTTCGACCAGGCCTCGGATGGACCCACCACACCAGAGGTGGGAATTAGACCGAGGACAGCAAAGGCCGAGCGAAGCTGAGTTCGTGGCCGTCGGGGTCAATTAGGTGGAAGTAGCGCTCTCCCCATTCGGCATCGCGGGGCACGGTAGTTGGCTGGTATCCTGCTGCGAGCGCACGGCCGTAAAGTGCATCAACATCGGCGACGTAGAAGATTACGCGCCCTCACCAGGACCAGCGCCGCTCGGCAGGCTGGGCAATGAGGTTAAGATAGCTCACCCCTACTCGAAAGCTGGTGAATGACGACTCTTCGTCGCCATGCAGGACCTCAAACCCCAGCGCGCGGTAAAATCGGACAGCTCGTGGCATTTCGTGGGTGCCCTGCGCGCACCGGTCCATGGCGACCTGGGTTTCCGGTTAGAGGGGACCACCGTTTCCGGTGGATGACGACCACCTGTTCCGGTCGATGGCGACCAGGGCAACAGGGCTGTGGACGGGCGTGATGAACGCCGTTGGGTGATCCGCGAATCAGCCGGACTTCGCTCCTTTTTCGAGAGGAGTGGGGATGGCCCAACAGAGATTACCCATGCGCAAGATCCGCGACGTGCTGCGGCTGTCGGCCGCCGGCCTGTCCAAGCGCCAGATTGCCGCCAGTCTCGGGATTGGCCCGACCGCCGCCGGAGCGTGCCTGCGCCGGGCGCGCGAAGCCGGCGTCGGTTGGCCGCTGCCGGACGATCTTGACGACGCCGCACTGGAGAGCCGTCTCTATCCGGTCCCGACGACCACGGCCAAGGATTGGCGGTCGCTGCCGGACTGGCCGGCGATCCACCGCGAGTTGCGCCGCAAGGGCGTGACGCTGCAACTGGTCTGGGAGGAATATCGCGCCGCGCATCCCGACGGTTACGGCCGCAGCTGGTTCTGCGAACTCTATCGGGCCTGGGAAGGCCGGTTGTCGCCGACGATGCGGCAGGCGCATGTGGCCGGCGAGAAGCTGTTCGTCGATTACGCCGGCACGACGATCGACATCGTCGATGCCGCGACCGGAGAGGTGCATGCCTGCCAGCTGTTTGTCGCCGCACTTGGCGCATCGAGCTTGACCTACGCCGAAGCAACCTTCACGCAGACCCTGCCCGACTGGATCGGCTCGCACACACGCGCCTTTGGCTTTTACGGCGGTGTGCCGGCGATGGTCGTTTCCGACAATCTGAAGTCCGGCATCACCAAGGCCTGCTTCTACGAGCCGGGCGTCAATCGTGCCTATGCCGAAATGGCGGTGCACTACGACACGGCCATCGTGCCGGCACGGCCGAGAAAACCGCGCGACAAGGCGAAGGTCGAGGTCGCCGTGCAGGTCGCGACGCGCTGGATTATCGCCAAGCTGCGCAACATCAGGTTCTTCTCGCTCGCCGAGTTGAACGCAGCGATCCGTGATTGTGTCACCGCGCTGAACGACCGCGTCTCTCGGCATCTCGGCGCGAGCCGCTGCGCGCTGTTTGAGGCGCTGGACCAGCCAGCGTTGAAGCCATTACCGACTGCGCCCTACGTCTACGCCGAGTGGAAGCAGTGCAAGGCCGGCCTCGATTATCACGTCGAGGTCGCGAAGCATTACTACTCGGTGCCGCACGCGTTGCTGCGCGAGGAGCTATGGGCGCGGATCACGGCACGCACGGTGGAGCTGTTCCATCGCGGCAATCGCGTCGCTGTCCACGTGCGTTCGTCATCGAACCGCAAGCACACGACCGTGCGCGAGCACATGCCGTCGAGCCACCGGCGCTATGCCGACTGGACGCCGGAACGCATCCAGGGCCGAGCGAACGAGATCGGGCCGAAGACATCGGCGCTGATCGAGATCATCCTGCGCGAGAAGACGCATCCGGAGCAGGGCTTCCGCGCCACGATCGGCATCCTCAGGCACGCCAACAGCTTCGGGCATGAGCGACTGGAAGCCGCCTGCGGCCGCGCGCTCGAGATTGGCGCGCGCTCCTACACCTCGGTTACCTCGATCCTGAAGACCAACCTCGATCGCCGACGGCCTGCCTCCGCCACGGACGGGCCGGCGATCGTGCACGCGAACATCCGTGGCCCCCGCTACTTCCACTGAGGAGAAAACACGCAATGCTGACCCATCCAACCATCGACCAGCTGCGAGCCCTAAGGCTCGACGGCATGGCCGAGGCCTTTGTCGAACTGCAGTCGCAGGACGCTGCCCGGGATCTCGCACCTGCCGAATGGCTGGCGCTGCTGCTCGATCGCGAGGCGGCGCATCGTGGCACTCAGCGGTTCAAAAGCCGGTTGCGCAATGCGAAGCTGCGCCACGGCCAGGCGTCGATCGAGGACGTCGACTATCGTGCCGCCCGACGGCTCGACAAGGCGCTGTTCCAGCAACTGGCCGCCGGCCGCTGGATTGCCGAGCATCGCAATCTGCTGATCACCGGACCGTGCGGCGTCGGCAAGTCGTGGCTCAGCTGCGCGCTGGCGCAGAAAGCCTGCCGTGATGGCTATACGGTGCATTACGCACGTGTGCCGCGCCTCTTTGCCGATCTCGAACTGGCCCACGGAGACGGCCGCTTCGCGCGTCTGTTCCGCACGCTTACCAAGGCCGATCTGCTGATCCTTGATGACTGGGGCCCAGACCGGCTCTCAGCCAACCAGCGGCGCGACCTCATGGAGATCGTCGAGGACCGTTATGGCGCCGGCTCGACGCTGATCACCAGCCAGTTGCCGGTCGATGCCTGGCACGAGGTCATCGGCGATCCGACCTTCGCCGACGCTATCCTCGACCGCCTCGTGCACAACGCCCATCGTCTTGCGCTCGATGGGCCATCGATGCGCGATCCCAAGACGGCCAAGTCGGATACCACAGCGCCGGGGCCGAGCGCGGCGGATACGACGGTCACGAAACCGGCGACAGGAGCGAAGAAATGAACAACGCGCCCACCGGATCGCCCATGCGCGGCGCTGCGTTTGACTCGTGGCGGTCACTTCGCGCCGCGCACGGGCTCCACCTATTGCTTGACCCGAACCTCGAATACTGAGATCAGAAAACGCATCCAACGGCGCCATCAAGCTCGTGCGCCGCCCTGGTCGTCATCGACCGGATCACGTGGTCGCCATGCGCCGGACAGCGTGGTCGCCTTCTCCGGAAGGCGCAGGTGCCCAGTGTGACGGCGCTGATCCCCTCGATCATGGACAGAGTTCTCCTGTTTTATTTCCCCGCGCCGAGAGCGTCGCGGCCCTACCGGTAAGCCTGTTCAGCGTCAAAGCACTTGCGTTTTTCCGTCGGAAGGTCGTGCAAGCTGGCAACCTCAAGGGCATCTGCGGTCTTTCGCGATGCCCTGTCCTCGCGGCAGTTCTGGCAGGTATTGGCTTTGCAGGACGCGCGGTCGTCTGGATATTGAGGTACTCGGGCGTCGCACTGGTCGCGCTTTGGCTCATTTGGATCAAAGGACCAATTGCGATCGAGCGGCTCGATCTCGCGACTGCTTTGGCGTCTATGGCATACCCGGCCTCCAGCGGCGGAACCGTGCTGCCTCGGATTCTCGCGGCCGCCATCTCTCCGCTGCCCTCGGCACCATGTTCAAGTGGCTCTCCAGCAAGCGAAGGACGGGGTTGGCTACGATTTGAGGCACTCCACAGAGGGACTTCCAAGCGGCATTTGATTCAAGGTCGCTTCTAGAGAGGAGATGCGGTTTTGAATCAGGCACCAGTTGATTTGGGAATCTCTTTTGTCCACGAAACCGAGCATCCGGCCTTCTATAGGTACCGAGAATCCTATCCCAGAAGAAATGGATCACCGCGAAATTGCAGTTCGCGTGCCGGTGATGAACGAAGTGCAGTTCCTGTTTGCGTCTGAACCATGCAAACCGCTGAAGCCGCGATCCCTCTACGTGGTATTCCTTGTCGAAAAAGACGTGCGCGTAGAACGACGCCGCACATGCAACTACCTGAACCACGAAGAGATCAATGGGCAATACGAGGTATGTACAAGCTCCTACCAGAAACACAGGAATGAAGAAGAAGGGTGTATTGTTGCCTTCGTCACCGCGGTACGTCCGTGAGACGAGATGATCTTTGGAATAGTAGGTGTGATGGAAGTTGATATGGTTGCGAAAGAACTTACCGCCCATTGGATGGTGGCCGAGCTTGTAATGCATCAGCGTCTGCGCAAATGACATGACCAAATGCGTAGCGACGGCAGTCATGAGAAATAGCGGAAGCTCCGGAAGGAGCCGCGATACCGTCTGGAGCATGACCGCTTCCTCCAGCGTAAGGAGCCAATTCAGCATATATTGTGATCTACTCCCCTAAAACACCCCCGGTTTTGATTAGAGTCCGTTCTCCGGGGAGACCCTATCACGGACGTTGTCGAATCGACACCAAGGACCAAATTGGAAATGAGCAGGATGAGTCCTCCACCAAGAGGGCAGCCTGCCGGGGCAGCCGGGATAATCGTCAGAGTGCAACCGTTTCCTCGACTACATGTTTCAGCGGCGTCCCCTCGGCGGACAGGGTCATTCGCAGTTTGAGCTTGCCACCCTTCACCTCTCCGCTACGCACCAGGTTCTCAATTTCACGCTGCGATGTAACTCCGACATGCTTCAGAAATTTACGGATAGCCATATTAAAGCGGTCTTCATCCAACTCGGCTGTCATGGCTGTTCTCCCTGATCAGGCAGGGAAAGACTAACATGAGGCAAGCAAAAATTGCGTGTTTCTTCCCGTCGCGATCGTGCCAGGCGACATGGTGGCGCTCGCCCGGCTCGGCGCAGATGGCCCGGCTAGCGGTGATGTTTTGCGCAATGAAGGGGGGCCCAATTTTCTTCCGCGCCTCAATGACGCACGCAAGAAATACGCTCCGAAACGCAATGACTTTGTCGTCAAGACGAGCCTAAGCTGTCGCGGAAAGCGCATCTCCTAGGAGGTGACAATGAAAGACCTTGTGCAGTGCCGCAAGTTAGAAGCGGAGTTTCGCCAGCTCGCAGTGAGCGATCCGGCCAGACGTTTCCTTTGGCTCGCCGAGGCGGAAATCGCTTCTCACTTCGAAGCACGCAATGCCGTGCGACCTACCGGTGCAGCCGATGCCGCAAAACCGGTCTCTTAGGTCTAGAGATCGATCTTTTGCATTGGGAAGAAAGCGAGTAGGATTCGCCTGCTAGCGGGGATGAC
>Ga0208575_1000019_pt1 | contig 9783 bp, 10 predicted proteins | sample ForSoiNitroNN397_FD_187884 | JGI IMG/M metagenome (GOLD analysis project Ga0208575, IMG submission 187884) | Forest soil microbial communities from Willamette National Forest, Oregon, USA, amended with Nitrogen - NN397 (SPAdes) | ecosystem: Environmental > Terrestrial > Soil > Boreal forest/Taiga... | reverse complement strand
CGTCGCCGCATTCCGCCCTGAAGGTGAGCGCGATATTGCCGGTTTTCGCCTCGAACAGCAGGCTGTCACCCTTGGCCGCGCCGGCGCGGTCCGTGATCGGCGGAAGCGTCTCGATGTCGACCGCAATGGCCTCGAGCGCGTCCGCAATCCTGTCCGCGGTGTCATGTTTGGAAGGCACTGCCGGACGTTTTGCCGCGGCCATCGGCAATTTGCGCGAGCTCGCCCTGGAGGCGACCTGAAGTCTGGTTTTGCTGGGTTTTTTCGACATCTTGCGGGTTCCTGACCACGCAGCCATATCGGGCCAAATGGCTGACCGCAAGCGGCCCAAATGAGGGGTCTGGCGGCGTTGCAATTGGGACCGCGGCCGCTATAGTCCGCGCGAATTTGACCGGACCGGCCCGACCCCCGATGCGTCGCCGGTTCATGGCCGTTTCACGAGGAATGGCCGTTTCACGAGGATGTCCGAATGTTCATAACTCCCGCGTTTGCCCAGGCTGCGGGCGCCGGTGATACCAACAGCATGTTGATGTCGCTGCTGCCGTTCGCGCTGATCTTCGTGATCATGTATTTCCTGATTCTGCGGCCGCAGCAGAAGAAGGTGAAGGACCACGCCGAACTCGTGAAAAACATCCGCCGCGGCGATACCGTGGTGACGTCAGGCGGCCTCGTCGGCAAAGTGACCAAAGTGGTCGACGACGACCAGATCGAGTTCGAAATCTCCGATGGGGTGCGCGTGCGCCAGATGCGGCAGATGATTTCCGGCGTGCGCGCCAAGGGCGAGCCGGCCAAGGAAAAGAGTGAGCCCGCCAAGGAAGATACTCCGGCGAGCTAGCGCGTTTTCCGATCGCGCCCATTCCTTAAGATCTGACGGGTCAACTCGATGTTGTATTTCACGCGGTGGAAGGCGCTGGCGATCATCCTGACGGCGCTGGCGGTGTGCCTTTGCGCCGTTCCGAATTTCTTCCCCGAAGCGACGGTGAAAACCTGGCCGCAATGGGCGCAGCGCCATCTCGTGCTCGGCCTCGACCTGCAGGGCGGTTCGCACCTTCTGCTCGAGGTCGATGCCAATGCGGTCAAGAAAGACAAGCTCGATCAGGTGCGTGATGATGTCCGCCGCGTCCTGCGTGAAAACAAGATCGTCTACACCGCGCTTGCATCTCGCGCCGACAGCGTCGAAGTGCGGATCACCAAGGACAGCGACCTGCCGACCGCGCTGAGCAAGCTGCGCGAGTTGTCGCAACCGCTCGGAGGTTTGCTCGGCTCCAGCGGCCAGCGCAGCCTTGAAGTCAGCGACGCCGGCAGCGGATTGATCCGGCTCACCGTCCCGCAGGCGGCGGTCACCGACCGCATCAGGCAAGCCGTCGAACAGTCGATCCAGATCGTCGAGCGCCGCGTCAATGAACTCGGCACGGTCGAACCGCTGATTCAAAGACAGGGCAATGATCGCATTCTGGTGCAGGTGCCGGGACTGGGCGATCCGTCTCGCCTGATCGCCATTCTCGGGCAGACCGCCAAGATGGATTTCCGGATGGTCGATTCGACCGTTTCACCGGATCAGGCCCTCGCGGGGCGGGTGCCGCCGGATTCGGAAGTCCTGCCAAGCGCCGAGGCGTCCCGCCAACCCTACGTCATCAAAAAGCAGGTGCTGGTCTCCGGCGGCGACCTGACCGACGCGCAGCCCGGTTTCGATCAACGCTCGGGCGAGCCGATCGTAAGCTTCCGCTTCAACACCTCCGGTTCACGCAAATTCGCGCAGGCCACGTCGGAAAATGTCGGGCAACCCTTTGCCATCGTGCTCGACAACAAGGTCATTTCGGCACCCGTCATCCGTGAGCCGATCACCGGCGGCTCCGGCCAGATTTCGGGCAATTTTACGGTGCAGGCGGCCAATGATCTCGCGATCCTGTTGCGTGCCGGCGCGCTGCCGGCGCCGTTGACGGTGATTGAACAGCGAACCGTCGGACCGGGGCTCGGTCAGGATTCGATCCAGAAGGGTGAACTCGCCGCTTACGTCGGCTCGATCATGGTGATCGTGTTCATGCTGGTGACCTACCGGCTGTTCGGCGTGTTCGCCAACATCGCGGTCGCGATCAATGTCGCGATGATCTTCGGCGTATTGTCGCTATTGAATGCGACGCTGACGCTGCCCGGCATCGCCGGCATCGTGCTTACGGTCGGCATCGCGGTCGACTCCAACGTGCTGATCTATGAGCGCATCCGCGAGGAAATTCGCGGCGGCCGCACCGCGATTTCCGCGATCGATGCCGGCTTCAAGCGGGCGTTGTCGACGATTCTGGATTCCAACATCACCACCTTCATCGCCGCGGCGGTGCTGTTCTATATCGGTACCGGCCCGGTGCGCGGGTTCGCCGTGACGCTCGGTATCGGCATCATCACCACGGTCTTCACCGCCTTCGAGCTTACCCGCCTGATCGTCGCGGCGTGGGTGATGTGGAAGCGGCCGAGCAGCGTACCGATCTAGGCATGATCCCGAAAAGTGGACACCGGTTTTCGGAGGAGATCATGCCTTCACAAAACAAAGCGACGAATCTGATCCAGCCTGGCTGGATCATATTCGGGGGAATGCGGAGCCAGCTGTGACACATTTGGTCCTCATCGGGCTAGGCATCCTGATTGCCGTGCTGACGGTGGTCAGCTGCTTCGGCCTGCTGCCGTCGCTGCGAATCGTGCCTGACGATACCAAGTTCGACTTCACGCGTTTTCGCCGCATCAGTTTTCCGATTTCGGCGCTGCTCTCGATTGTCGCGATCACCCTGTTCTTTACCCACGGGCTGAATTTCGGCATCGATTTCAAGGGTGGCACGTTGATGGAGGTGCGGGCCAAATCCGGCGCTGCCGACCTTGCATCGATGCGCAGCACGCTGAGTACGCTCGGCCTCGGCGACATCCAGCTGCAGCAGTTCGGCGGCCCCGCCGACGTGCTGATCCGGGTGGCCGAGCAGCCCGGCGGCGACGCCGCGCAGCAGGCGGCGGTTCAAAAGGTGCGTGGCGCGCTCGGCGACGCCGTCGACTACCGCAGGGTCGAAGTGGTCGGACCGCGCGTCTCCGGGGAACTTTTGGCCTACGGCATGCTCGGTCTGATGCTCGCGATCTTCGCGATCCTGATCTATCTCTGGTTCCGCTTCGAATGGCAGTTTGCGCTCGGCGCCATGATCGCCAACGTCCACGATATCGTGCTGACCATCGGCTTCATGTCGATCACGCAGGTCGATTTCGATCTCACCAGCATCGCGGCACTGTTGACGATTCTCGGCTATTCGCTCAACGACACCGTCGTGATCTATGACCGCATCCGGGAAATGCTGCGGCGCTACAAGAAAATGCCGATGCCGGAACTGCTCAACGAATCGATCAACTCGACGCTGTCGCGATCGATCATCACCCACGTCACGGTAACGCTGGCGCTATTGGCGCTGTTGTTGTTCGGCGGCCACGCCATCCACAGCTTCACCGCGGTCATGATGTTCGGCGTGGTGCTGGTCGGCACCTACACCTCGATCTTCATCGCCGCACCGATCCTGATCTATCTCGGCGTCGGCACCAACCGGGCCGACGCGCCGGACACGCCGAAGAAGAAGTAGTATTGGACTGTAGTTATGGCGGTCCCACCTGACGCCCCGCATCTTCCAAGGTCGGCGCCGATCGAGGCCTACGGCAGGTACGGATTTGCGTTCGCCGACATGTCGCATCGCGGCTCATTGCTGTGCCTGCCGGAGGCGATCTGGGCCTGGCCGGTCACGAGGCCTGAGGATATCGACGAGGCTTCGCTGGCCCGCGTGTTCGCCGCCGCCAATGGCATCGACACCCTGATCATCGGCACCGGCACCGACGTCTGGCTGCCGCCGCCGGCGCTTCGCGAGGCCTTGCGCGCGGTGAGGGTGGTGCTCGACGCGATGCAGACCGGCCCCGCGATCCGCACCTACAACATCATGATCGGCGAGCGGCGGCGGGTCGCGGCGGCGCTGATCGCAGTGCCATGAGCGGCGCGGACGGGTTTGCGGATTCCGCTGATTTCTGCGCGCAATTGGTGCGAATCCACGATTTTGCCCGCTACGCATCCACGCTGTTCGTGCCGGCCGGCGAGCGCCGGGCGCTGTTGGCGATCTATGCCTTCAATGTCGAGATTTCCCGGGTCCGCGAGCAGGTGAGCCAGCCGCTGCCCGGCGAAATGCGTCTGCAATGGTGGACCGACATGCTCGCGGGCGCGGGCCACGGCGGTATCGAGGGCAATCCGGTTGCCGCCGAGCTGCAGCTTGCGATCCAGGATTGGCAGCTGCCGGTCGAGCGGCTGTCGCGCCTGATCGACGAGCATCAGTTCGATCTCTACAACGACCCGATGCCGACCATGGCGGCGCTGGAAAGCTACCTCAACGATACCGCGTCGGCGCTGTTTTCGCTCGGCGCTGGCATCGCCGGGGGGCAGTCCGGCGAGATCGAACACCTCGCGCGCCACGCTGGCCTCGCGCAAGGCATTGCCCAGGTGATGGCGGCATTGCCGCGGGACGCTTCGCGGCGCCAGTTGTTCGTGCCGCTGCAGGTGCTGCAGCAACATGGCAGCGGGATGGAAGAAGTGTTTGCGGGCAAGCAAACCCCAAAGCTGCGTGCGGTGCTGGATCAGCTGGTCGGCGATGCGCAGGGGCATTTGAAGACCGCCTTCGCGCTGCTTGCGACCGTGCCGCCGCAGGTGAGGCCGGTGTTCCTGCCGCTCAAGCTGGTTGCCCGTGAGCTGATGCGAATGTCGCGGGCGGACTCTGATCCGTTCGCGCTGCATGCGACGTCGAGGTTTTGGACGCTATGGACGTTGTGGCGGGCGTCGCGGTCGCGGGAGTTCAAGAATTGAAATTTGTTGCGGCCCGTCATCCTGAGGTGCGAGGCGTCTTCGCCGAGCCTCGAAGGATGAGAGACAGGGTGCAAGCGGCCATCCTTCCTTCGAGACGCGGCCAAGTGGCCGCTCCTCGCGGGTGAACGCAATTGCGTTCATCCCGGGGATGACGGAGGAGTTTGGGGCGCCGCCTCGAAATTGAACCGGTCCCGCAGATTCTTGCGCGATTCCAGAATGCTCTTCAGGAATGCGCGGTCGGCCTCGCTGGTCATCATCGGTTCGATCAGGTCGAGCTGGTTCATCGCGACAAGCTGCAGCATCTCGGTGCGAACTTTTCCGGCGGCATCGCGCGGCAGGGCCTGCACCACCTGGATATGCTCGGGCGGTTTTGGACCTTTCGCCGCGTTGAGACCGCTGCGCAGTTGCGCTTCGAGCGCGGTCTGATCGGCCTCGACAAAGGCATAAAGCCCGATACCGGTGCGGCGGTCGGCGAACGCGACAATCGCGGTATCGCGGACACCGGGATTTTTCCGGATCAGATCGATCAGCACCGGCGCGTCGTTGACCAGCCGCCGGCCGCCGCCTTCGCGATCGGTAAAGTTGAACAGTCCCCGGGTGATGGCGCGGTAGACCTTCTTGCCGGTCAGAAGCCAGATGCTGGCGACAAACGATTTGCGCGCGAGGATTTTTCGTTCCTTTGGCGTCAACGCTTGCGGCGCGTAGCTGCGCTTGTGCTTCAGGAGATGGCGGAGATCTTCGTACGCCGCGATGCGGAACAGCCGGCCGCGCGTCTTGAAGCAGGCCGCGAGCTGGAAGTCCGTCACATAAGCGTTGCCATCGCTGCCGCGCAGCCAGTTCTGCTCCTTGGCGAGATCGTTGTGGCAGATGCCGGCGCGATGCAGTTTGCGAAGCGCCTGCTTGGCGGAACGAAAATAGGCGACGTCGCCCGAGGGTTTTGCCAGATGCAGCGCCACACCGTTGATGAATCCGCGCACCAGCGCCTGCCGCCCGGCCCACAACAGTTCCGGCCCGACACGCAGGCCGCGCGCCAGCGCCAGCGCGCGGCGCTCGCGTGCGAACAGGTGGCGCGCCGGGATATAGGACCACCACGGCACGGAATCGAGCCGGCGCAGCACCGCATCCACTTCACCGGCCTCGCTGCGAAAACGGCCGCGCTCGACGGTGGAAAACACGTCGCGCTTCAACAACACGCCTTCGATCCATCGCGCCGACAGAACCGCGGCGTCATCCCTGGGCAAACTCATGAAACGCTCACGCCGCCGCCGCTACATGGAGGCTGTCGGCAATCCAGCGATCGAGGTCCGAAAGGGCGCGGGCGCTCATCGCCTGCTTCTTCGCGATGGTCTTGTCGTTGCCACGCAGCCGTGTGCCATCGGGCTTTTTTGTCGGCGGACTGGCGAGCGGCGGAAAAAGTCCAAAGTTGATATTCATCGGCTGGAACGAGCGCGCAACCGGATCGATGGTCTCGATATGGCCGCCGGTGATGTGGCCGAGCAACGATCCCAGGGCCGTCGTGGCCGGCGGCGGCGCCAGCGACGTCGAGCGGGCATCGGCCGCGGCGTAAAGGCCGGCCATCAAACCAATGCTGGCGGATTCCACATAACCCTCGCAGCCGGTCATCTGTCCGGCGAAGCGCAGCCGCGGTTCGGCGCGCAGCCGCAATTGCGCATCCAGCAGTTTTGGCGAATTCAGGAAGGTGTTGCGATGCAGGCCTCCGAGCCGGGCGAATTCGGCGTTCTCGAGCCCGGGAATGGTGCGGAAGACGCGCTGCTGGGCGCCATGCTTGAGCTTGGTCTGGAAGCCGACCATGTTGTAGAGCGTGCCAAGCTTGTTGTCCTGGCGCAGCTGCACGATGGCGTAGGCTTTCACCGTCGGATCATGCGGATTGGTCAATCCGACCGGCTTCATCGGCCCGTGGCGCAGCGTCTCGCGGCCGCGCTCGGCCATGACCTCGATCGGCAGGCAGCCGTCGAAATAGGGCGTACTGGTTTCCCAGTCCTTGAAGTCGGTCTTCTCGCCCGCCATCAGGGCGTCGACGAAGCCGTCATATTGCTCCCTGGTCATCGGGCAATTGATGTAATCGGCGCCGGTGCCGCCGGGGCCGACCTTGTCGTAGCGCGACTGGAACCAGGCCGCCGACATGTCGATGGAATCCCGGTGCACGATCGGGGCGATCGCATCGAAAAACGCCAGCGCGTTCTCGTCGGTTAGCTGGCGGATCGCCTCCGCCAGCGGCGCGGAGGTCAAGGGCCCGGTCGCGACAATGACGTTGCGCCAGTCCGCTGGCGGCAGGCCGGCGATTTCGGATCGATGAATTTCAATCAGGGGGTGATCGTGGAGGGCCTGGGTGACGGCAGCGGAGAAGCCGTCGCGGTCGACGGCCAAGGCGCCGCCGGCGGGAACCTGATTGGCGTCGGCGGCGCGCATGATCAGGGAGCCCAGCCGGCGCATTTCGGCATGCAGCAGCCCGACCGCGTTGTTGGCGGCATCGTCGGAGCGAAACGAATTGGAGCACACGAGTTCAGCGAGGCCGTCGGTACGATGCGCCTCGGTCATCCGGCCGGGGCGCATCTCGTGCAGGATGACGCGGACGCCGGCATTGGCGACCTGCCAGGCTGCTTCGGAACCGGCGAGGCCCGCGCCGACGATATGCACTGATTCGGAGGAGGTTTTGATGCCTGTCATGGGCACAGGCGTAGCGCGTTTTCCGCTGCGTTGGAATGCGCGAAGCGGCTTATGGCCCCGATACGAGCTTCGCTAGGGGCGCGTCTGTATCGGATACGACAACGCCCGCAGCGGTGCGGGCGTTGTCCGTCTCAACAGTCGGCCGGAACGGATCAGCCGTTATAATTGCCGGCTGCAACGCGCGGAATGTCCGAGCGATCAAGGCCGATATCGGCCAGTTCGCGATCGCTAAGCTGGGACAATTCGCTGACATTGCGCTGATAGTCCCGGAACGCCTGGATCATGCGGATGAGCGAGAGCAACATGGATAGTCTCCTTAGTTTATTCGATTCAGCCCTTGGAAGCCTCATCGTTAGGAATGAATATAGAGCAGAATATTGCACTGCAGAAGTTCGTATGTTGCGATGCAGCTAAGTCCTGAATGCATAGCAGAGGTAAGGGCCGATTAACGATTCGGCGTTGCACGGCAACGAACCGGCCGAAACGGCCATTCTCCAGCCGAATCCAGTAAATATCGCGTGTATTCACGACATTGTCGTAGCAACGACACAGGACCTTCCGTGAACGAAGATGGGCATTGCCGTGATGGAATCAAGGAGAATGTCCAGACCGAAGTCCCGGTGCGCCTCCTTCAGGGTGATTCGGCCCGTATCTCATGCGTGATTCGCATGCATGAAATGAACTTCAAAGTATTTCTTGCGCCGATAGCTGGCGGCGTACCCTGACGTCGTCAGGCAAATGCGGCCGGCGTCCTGTTAGGAATTGGAAATCAAGATGATGCTCCCGATATAGCTAGCCAGGGAGGACGCACGGACATGGCCCACGTCATAGGTCAATTCGTTCTCGCCATTTTGGAGAGCCTTGCGGAGCTGTTTTGCTTTTTCACTGGCAAATGGTTGTTGCTTCTCATCACAGGCGGACGGGTCGTCCCGATGCCGCCAACAACTCCACGAAGTTGGAGTCTCTCGCCATTCAAACGACTGCCGACCGGACAGATTGGCTTTGACTCTCAGTTTGTGGCGCTAATCGCTTTGGTATTCTGGATCCTGGTCGGGATCGGTCTGCACCTTTTGTTTCGCTGATCGCACCGAGGACTGAGCCGTCCGGCGTTACGAAACTGTAATGCAAAAGCGCCGTCGCGCATGAGGCTCTGCACCGTGCGCCGATCACATTTGAATCGCGCGAAATTCATTCCTCAACTTTCGGTCAATCGGCGAAACAATCGCTTCACAGATTCCGGCAATGACGCTGGATCTGTTCTAAGCAAAGGAAAGTAACATGATCAAAAAGTTACTCGGAGCAGCCGCAATGGCTGCCGTTGCAGCATACACCGTTGTTCCCGCATCTGCCGCCAAGATGGCCGGCTGCAGTGGCGAAAACATGATGAAGACCGAATCCATGATCGAAGCCATGGCCGATGGTGAGGGCAAGATCACGGCGCAGAAGGAAATCGCGATGGCGCAAACCGCGATGCTCGATGGCAAGATGGGCGCATGCGGAATGCATCTAAGCAAAGCGATGCATGTGAGCACGTCGAAGTAAGCTTGTCGCAGCGTAGGCTTGCCATAGGGGCCGATCGCGTCGCGATCGGCCCTTTAGGCGGTGCCCGCAAATTGTCAGGGCGCGTGGGCGAGCTGGGTTGCGAAATATGCGATCGTCTTCGAATAGACCTCGCTCTTGTTCCATTGCTGGATCACGCTGAAATTCGCGCTGCCGGGCTCCCAGTCCTTGCCGCGCTTCCAGCCGTAACTGGCAAGATAATTCGCGGTTGACGCCAGTACATCGGGCGCACTGCGCAACAGGTCGCGGCGGCCGTTGCCGTCAAAATCCACCGCGAATTTGATGTAGGACGACGGCATGAACTGGGTCTGGCCGATTTCGCCGGCCCACGCACCGCGCATTTCCGTTGCCGCGAGGTCGCCGCGCTCGACGATGCGCAAGGCGTCCATCAGCTCAGCCTTGAACATGTCCGATCGCCGGCAGTCGTAGGCCAGCGTCGCCAGCGAACGCATGGTCGGAAACTTTCCGATGTTGACGCCGAAGTCGGTCTCCAAACCCCAGATCGCCACCAGCACCTCGCCGGGCACCCCGTAGCGTTCTTCGATGCGGCCGAGCACCGAGCCATATTGTTTCATCAGGCTGGCGCCGCGCGTGAGCCGGGGAGGGACCATGCGGCCAGAAAACTCCTCAAAGCTCTGACTGAAGACCCGCTGCGAATGATCGCGGGACAGCCC
>Ga0208575_1000018_pt1 | contig 9816 bp, 7 predicted proteins | sample ForSoiNitroNN397_FD_187884 | JGI IMG/M metagenome (GOLD analysis project Ga0208575, IMG submission 187884) | Forest soil microbial communities from Willamette National Forest, Oregon, USA, amended with Nitrogen - NN397 (SPAdes) | ecosystem: Environmental > Terrestrial > Soil > Boreal forest/Taiga ... | reverse complement strand
AAATTAGCTGAGGTTATTGCAGCACAGGGTGGTGATCCTCATCAGATTGAGAAGCCAGAATTACTACCGAAAGCACCGGTACGTACCATGCTGCTTGCTCCACGTAGTGGCTATATCGCAGGTATCGAAGCGGAGCAGATGGGTCTGGCAAGTATGCGCCTTGGTGCTGGCCGATTTAAGAAAGGTGAGCAGATAGATCATAGTACGGGCTTCATTTTGCAGGCAAAGATGGGAAATTACCGTCAAGCTGGTGAGCCGTTGGTGGAAATTCATGCGCGCAGTGAGTCCGAAGCCTTCGATGTCCAGGAGGCATTGCTAGCTTGCTTTGCATGGAGTGATGCACCTGTGACCGTGAGGCCGCTTGTCTACGATACTATTCGGCCATGCTAGGGGCTATAGGCTTTATAACGCCTTTCGCAGTCTCCAAAAGCTAAGAGCTAGCATTGGGAATGCCAGTAAGTACGTCGCCAGGAGAATGTTGAGCAGGTTAATGCTAAAGAAGAAATCCAGTGCAATGGCGATATAGAGCAGCATGCGGCTGGGACGCACAATCCAGTGTGATGAGACATGTAACATACGATGCAACATCAAGAAGATGACTAACGAAGTGTACACATAGACAAACAAAATTGCCAGGACTGGATTAATGCTGCCTCTCCAGACCATTCCAGCAACACTGAAAGCCACCACAGCCTGATCGCAGAACATATCTGTGAATGATCCACGAGCTGTATTCGTTCTTTTGAGTCTGGCTTCTACTCCATCAAGCCCATCACAGATAGTTGAGGCTACGAGTAACCAGAATGCAACAGCAAAATGAAATGGAGCCAGTAAGAAAAAACCTATACCAAAGGCGACCGAGGTATAAGAAAGCATGTCAGGGCTGATCCCCAGACGCGAAAGAATAACGGCAATAGGTGCAAGAAGATATTGGCGTATCCTCTGCCAGGGGCCGAGGACTCGTTCTTCATCTTCGCTATAGATGCTGCCGAATCTTTGTTTAAGTTGCTTCATGGTTTACAAAGACACCCATGTGCTATGCTCTGTCGTACTCATCATTATGTCACCCAGGTGGCAAAATAGGTATATAAGAAACGGCAAGTGTGTCTGAGTCGCATCAAGACAGGTTATGGATGTGGTTGCAATAAACCTGTATTAAAACAGAAATTCGGGTCAGGAGCTGGTGACTGTGGCACATCTTTGATCACCTGTGTAAAGATGCTTTCATAGATGGCCCTGAGCATAGGCCCATTAGCAAATGCGCCTTCTCCTGCATTCTCTTTCATAGCGACGATAGCTATTCGTGGTACATGGTTAGATTGGAAAACGTATGGAGCTTGTGTAATAAACCAGGACTCAGCCGGGGTTTTACCGGTATTATCAACCTGTGCTGTTCCCGTTTTGCCAATCACCGACCACGGTAAACCTTGTAATTGAACCTGTGTGAGCGACCCTGAACCACATTGGACAACGCCATACATCGCATCACGTACATGCTCTGCTGTCGTATCCGAAATCGGCGTACCAAGCTCCTGGGGGTTGAAGGATTGCAGGACAGTTTGATTGGGGTCCACAATCTTGGATATTAATGTAGGCCTCATCAAATGTCCATTATTAGCGACTGTGTTATTAATTAATGCCATCTGCATTGGTGTGATATAGTCAACACCCTGGCCAAAGGCGTTTTCCGCTATTTGCTTGAGGCTTGTCGTTGTCTCCACAGGTGCAGTAAGAGGGCAGAGGTTCCGTTGGGGGGTAACAGTACTGACATGAACGGGAAGATCAAAGGGAATTTGCTTTTCGACATAGAGGGCGCGGTTATAATTGAGCCAGGTATTGACGCCTGCTTTCGCGCCTGCCTGCGCGAAGATGATATTATCGGAATGCGTATATCCGTAGAGCAGATTTACAGGATACGTATACGTGTAGCCGCTGATATTATTGCCAACCGGACCGAAGGTCTCTTTATCAAAGCCATCGCCAATCTTTACGGGGCCAAGTGCTTGCGGGTATTGAGGAGGATTGAAGCCGTTAAAGTTGTAGTATTTATCATCAAGATGAGAACTTCCTGAATCAAGTCCAGCCATAAGGGTCATTGTTTTGTAGGTAGAACCAGGTATGTAACAAGAATCAATTGGGCGCTCTAACAAAGGCTGAGATGGGTCCTTTTCGAGCTGGTTAAAGTAAATCAGGTTGCACGAGGAAAGCTTTTCACAATTTGGATCGATGGCAGTAGCGTCATATCCTTTAGCAGCGAAATCAGCTTTGAGTTGGGCTAGAGTGCAGCTCACGACACAATTGGCATTATATCCAGGACGGCTTAACATAGCGAGTATTTCTCCCGTACTGGGATCCGAGACAATGATTGAGCCACCTTTCGGTTGAAAGACCGTGATACCGTCAGGCGGTACGGTAATATCAAAAGACTGATTGATAATCTTCTGTATACGCGAATCTATAGTCAGGTACATGTCATCTCCGACAGGTGGGTTGTGTAGTATTTTTTTGATAGTATTGTTCAGGCCAGTTGAACCCACCTGGCCATTCAGGTACGCGTTAAACTGCTTTTCAATACCTGTGGACCCGAAAAGCGGGCTAATGTAGTATCCAATGACACCTTCTAGCGACTGTGCAGCAGGGGTGTAAAAACGTTGGTAGCCGCACAGAGTTGGATTAGTAGTGTTTGGTATTGAATACGCAAGAACTACTCCATTGCGATCAAGTATGCGTCCACGTTTTGGAGCGTTATCTATCCTGCATTGCCTACTAAAGGTGCTAAAGGTATTTGAGGCAACCTGTTGTGCCGCCACTACCTGCCAGTAGACGAGGCCTGCACTAAGCCCGACGAAGAGTATGATAAACAGGTACGTGAGTCTACGTATGCTGGAGCTAATGTTCACGTCTATATCCTTGACTGAAAGATGCCATTCTTATTTTCTTCGGAAGAAGTGTATCATTGTTACCATCGATTGACAAGCAAGATGGGTCACATGGTATACCTGTTTACTGCCTCGTTCGATTGCAACAGGTCAATGGCGCAGCAGGCGGCACTGACTCCAAATAGGTCGCCAGTAGTCAGATCTGTGATGAGATGAAAGCCCATATAAACTTATGCAAGGTCTCCACCAAACGCGAGTGCCAGAGCCATCTTTGTAAAAAGTTTGGTACCGTCTGAGAAAAGTAATCCTTAAGTCGCCCCAAAATAATTCTACTTTTACACAAGATGAGAATATTCATGTCGATTGATCATGTTTTGATGTTTTAATGTTGACTCTAAGCAAGAACATATTATACAATGCATGTGAAATATATTTTGCTATTTATTGACTCTCAAATAGATTAAGCTATTGATGGTAGGAGGGTATTATGGCATACGATTCTGATCTTCGGCGAATTGGACAAACAGTAGGCGCTAAACTTAGAGCAGCCAGATTGGCCAGGAAGTTTACGCAGAGCCAGCTTGCTCAACCAGATTTCTCGGTCAGCTATGTTTCAGCAATCGAACGCGGGCAAATTCATCCCTCACTCCGCGCACTAGAAATTTTCGCGCAGCGATTAGGTCTTTCTTCTTCAGACCTATTATCACAACAAGCAATGCAAGGATTGAATGCATTTTCTGAGAGAGATGCTGCGATTGAAAATAAGGAAAACATAGAATTACAATTGTTAGAAGCGCAACTTTTTATTCATCAACGAAACGAGCGTCAAGCAGTGACACTCCTGCGTAATTTCTCATCTGATGCCTTGAAATCTGAACAAGAGATACGACAACGCTATTTACTCGGCTGGGCTTTTTACCAACTAGGCTTTTTACAAGAGAGTGAATCTGTTCTTGCTGAGGCTTTAAAAAGTGCTAATGATCGATACGATTTTTGGGTTAAACATATACTCAATTTGTTGGGAATGGTTCATGTCTCAACGCGCAATTACGCACAAGGATTTGCATATCATCAACGTAACCTGGACCGACTCGAAAAGGAACCGCACGATGCATACTTTGATGCTCAAGTTTATACCAACATAGGCTTGCATTATATCGACCTGGACAAAGTTGATGAAGCAATCGAACAGTTTCAGCATGCGCTCGCCATAAATGAAGAGTTTATATCGCCAGATCAGCTTTCTTCGATGTACAGGGATAATTCTAGATACCTTGCCGAAACGCAGAATTACTTTTTGGCTGCGCTTTATGGGCACAAATCTTTACAGCTTCTTTTTCGGGATTATAGTGAATCGTTGAGGAGCGAGATTTATTACTACCTTGGTAAAGCGATGCTTCATGAAGATCAGCAAAAAACATTGATCTATCTAGAGAGATTATTGCAAGATGCTTCATTGAAAAAAGATAAACTCGCGCTTGCCAGTGTAACTGCTACTACCGCAGATGTGCTATTCAGACAAGGCGAAGTTAAAAATGCGCTTGAGTATGCTCAAAAAGCTCGCGAACTAGCATTGCCTTATGGGGATGGCATTGTAAAAGCCTTTATCTTCATCGCATCAGGTAAAATTGCATATGCCCAAAAAGACTACAAAGAGGGCGATACACATTTTGCGGCAGGATTAGGTATACTTGAGCGTCTCGATATTCGCGAGGAACTCGCTGATCAAGCTGCAATCTACGCACAATCATTAGAAGAGAGAGGGTTGCCAAATGAAGCGCTCAGATTTTATAAAAAGGCCTATGAGAATAGTCGGGAGCGTGAGTAGCTGCGAACAAATCTCATTCTTCCCAGGCTAGTCAGCCGGTCGAACATCGAGCTTTTTAAACATCGCTTCCAACAGATTATGGTCTTCTGGATCGCTAAGCCGTAAGTCAGTCATGCCCAGGGGTGTCGTGAGGGCTCCATCTTCACTAACAGGAACCTGACTGCGAATAGCGTGAGGATTACCGCCTATCCAACGCACAGGTTCTAATAGAGCACCTAAAGGAATAGAGATAGTAAGAAATCGACCTCGCAACTCCTGCCTAAGGTCTTCCAGATGTAATTCAAGTATTTCCTGGTTTTGTGTAATCGTTCCCTCTATCTCTGATAAACCTGATTGCAAGTATATAGCAGCCTGTCCAACTGGACGTCCGAGTGTTTCGGCTCGGCGTTTAATCTTACCTTGCCGTGAACCGCTGCCAATACTTAAAACTGGAGTATACGAATGCGCTGCAGGTATGATAGCTTCATCGAAAAAGGTTGCAACCTCGACAAGGTCCCGTAACGCTCGTTGTCGCAGTGTACTTTGCATTAAATGCGAACTAAGATAAATTGCTTGTTGTAGCAGCGAACGGGCCCATGCATCATTATCAGTGTGATCGTGACGTGCCTGGCGCAAAACTGCTGCTGCCTGGTTAATTAATAACCGGCACATATCTACCAGCATGCGAGTAGAAGTGGTTGCCATAGACTGTGGCCACTGGGCAACCGGTGTATGTACTTCGTCAATTCCCATTGTTGCACGCATCGCATCATATATCTCTAGATACGCTGCGTGGCAAATAGGGCAACCTATTAAGTGAAACAGTAAAGGGGCAAAGCGTGTTGTAACTTCTTGTGTATTGTTATTGAGAAGCGCCAGTACAAAATCAGGCAATTGCTGGTAGAATTCAATATGATATTCATCTCCAAACTGCCCTCCATTATCTGTAATGGCAGAGAGTTCAGCTTTTGAATGTTGGGGTGTGGTTGCCAGTACCTGCTGCAACCACTGTGCCAGTGGCAAGTACTCATTGCGAATATCGGATAAGTCGTCATTGTGGTTGTTCATAATTGCTCCTCCAGGGTCTGTAGCCTACTCTCCTTCTTCATAGAAGCGCGCAAGGTGTTTCAGTTGAACTGAGGAGAAGCGAACAATCTCCTCACCATGCCAATCAAGTAAGCCCACTCTAACCAGATGATTCAGACCCTTTTGCACCTCTGCTTCGGACATACTCTCCTTCACAAGGGTTTTGATATCTACCGACATCTCATCAGTGCCAGTAGAATATTGTCTATACTCTGTCAAACGTAAAGCAATGAGAACTGCCAAATTTGTATTACTTTTTTGGAGACAATGACGTAGCTTTTTATGAGCATGATCTTTGTGCTGACTGAGATGCGAAAGTTCCAAATCCGCTAATTGCGTACGAAATTCCTCTTTTAATTCCTGAAAAAGATCTCCTGCACCTATCTCATCAAGCTCTTGAATGACGGCCTGAAGTTGGCGAGGAGCCGCACTCAACTCTTCAATACAACGCTTCAGTAAAATGCGTAACTCTTCCTGAGATACAGCCTGTAACGCTGCTGCTTCCGGTGTAGGAAAAGGAGGAGAACCCCAGATAGAATCGGCCACAGTATTGAGAGGGTCATTTTCCTCTTCAGTGTTGCCTGAACCTTCAAGTTCAGCAAGTGTGCTTGTTGGCAAACGGCGCCGACGCAAACGGTCTATCGCTTTATTTTTCACACTCTGGTTTAGGAATGCATAAAATTGCGCGTTACTCAAACGATCTAACACAGTTTCAGGAGCGTGATCACTTCCACCCAACAGTCCAAGCCTGATTAGTTGTTCAACAACATGTCCAACTACTACATCGACTTCATAGGAATCATAGGCGAACGGACCCAGCCATCGTTTAGCACGTTGCTGTAAATAAGCACAAAGTGTGGGAAAATTGTCTTCTAAGTTATACCTGAGATCGTGTGCCGTGAATGGCATTCGCGAACCCTCCAAGATGGTGGCATGCATGCGGAAAACATATAATACGCATTATAGGTTGATATGTGTTGCATCCACTTCTATTTTAGCATAGAAAGTGATCTGTCCGGTGAGTTTCAATATCTAAATGAAACGTGGGCGGAGAAACAAGGCAATCCCTGTTTCTCCGCCCACGTTTCATTTATTGTATTTCTACTCTACGTGACCACGATTCCCCTGGCGCTGATGCTCGAACGCCTTTTTGAAGGCGGTCAAACTGCGCTGTACTTCACCGCGCTCCTCTAACAGGTTAGCATAGCGGGAGTAAGCTCCAGCCGCAATTTCATGTGCGTCGGACGTATCCAGTAAATCTAACGCTTCAGTGAACAGTTTATCTGAGCCGACGTAGTCTTTGGCATTATATCGAATCTGACCAAGAGCCATAAGCGCCTGTCCCCGTGTCTGGACATCCTGGCTTGCATTCGCAAACGCGAGAGCCTGTTGAGCCTCTTGCTCTGCTTCGTCAACTCTCCCACGTTTCAGCAAGAATTCTGCCAGGCTGGTGTGGCAAACGGAGGCTGAAACATCATCCTCTATTTCTTCCTCAATGGTTATTGCTTCCCTATACTCCTTTTCTGCGCCAACAAAGTCACTCTTTTTCTCTAGTGTCTTGCCAAGATGGTGATGAGTAAGCCCAACAAGCCTCTGTTCATCGCGCATTTCATAGAGTGCCAGGCTTCTCATGAGATAGTCACGCGCTAAGACCGGTTTTCCAATTGACTTGTAGCTCTGGCCTATCTCCATATACTTTTCAGCAAAGCTCCGACTGTCGCGCTTCATTCCCTCCAGGGTCTCTAACGCCTTGTGATAAAAGGTGATCGCATTCTCCGAATCGCCATGCCTATAATAGTCATTTGCGAGATTGTTATAGACCTCCAGAGAGAAGATCGGATCATTGATCTGTCCATTCTCGATGGCTGTATTGCAGCGGAGATGATTCTCCATGGCCAGTGTGTAGTTATATAACAAGAAGTATGCTTTACCTAAGAGATTTCGTGCGCGCTCTATATATTCAATGTCATTCAAGCTTTCTGCCTGCGTAACGGCCGCTCGCAAATCGACGACAGCTTCTTGATATTCGTGTAACCCCAAATGGATCTCGCCACGTAGCAAGAAGAGACGATAGACTTGATCAGTGGTAATGCGGTCTGGTTGGATAGGTGCTAAAAGCTCAACAGCCTCTTGATAGTGTTGCTGTTGGACAAGCACACTGGCCTGCAAGAGATCTACATCGATGCGCTGATCCGGACCTGAATCTGCAGGGGAATAGCCGACAGCTCTTGCCTCTGCTGCACCAGAAGGCGAACCTTCGAGCAGGAAAGTAAGGGGAACGTCAAGGCGTTTAGCCAGGATAGATAAAGCCTTCAGTGAAGGTCGAATTTTGCCTCTTTCGATTGCAGAAATGTAGGAGATTGAGAATTCAGGAGAAGCAAGTTGGGCTTGAGTGAGACCAAGCTTTGTTCTTACCTCCCGAATATTAGTACCAACCCTTGCGGCGACGGCTCTACCTACATTGGCCGTTTCTGTTGTAGCCATACGAACGTTTCCTTTCTTTTTGGATACGGGGGGAGAATATCCCGGATCTTTAGTTACTGTTAAACTCAGAGTATGAAACACTTAGTACAGGTCAATAACAATTATCTCTATGCAGCAAATTCTAACACAACAACTTCTACATAATTACATGTGTTTTTGATTTTTCTGCATAGAGATAATCAGACCAAAAGGTTTCTTAAAACCAGAATATCATATAAAACTATGAAAGTCAATAATTTGGTCCAGAATATCTATAAAATCCTTAAATGTATAAGTGGAGATTTTGAGTTTAATCATATTTTGTTTGTATTGAAAAAGGATATGTTCTTCCAGAGAAAATTGGAGAATATAACCATAGTTTCTATTACAAATTATGTTAATTTACATTCAATACAAGCACATCAATTAAAATAGGGCAATAACTGTATTTTGACTCTTATGGCGTTCAGGTTTATGCGATTAAATCTCTGCTTACGCAATGATATTGTAATCATATTATATTCGGCATAATAAACAAGAAATCTCACACGGGCGCCGAAATTAGTACTATGCTGCGATTTCATGATAACAGATTCAGATGCACACTACTGGAAAAAAATCTCAACACATTCTATAATGCACATCAACAGAAGAAGCTACGTTTCAGCGATAGTAATCGGCCTTTTTTCATAGAAACAATTGAATGTCTGGATCTGGATATACGGATCTATTGGCTGGAAGCATTGTTCACTGGCTCTATACCGCATAATAGAAAGGCTATAGCTTATGAAGACCATCAATGAATTATTACACACAGCAGTTTCTCGTTACAGTGAACGTGTTGTTTTTATTGAACCTATAGGTGAGGGAGGGATGACTTCCTTAACATACAGTGACCTATTGGATCGAGTGCATAATTTCGCCGGTTATTTACAGGAGGAAGGGCTAGAGAAAGGAGACCGTATCATCTTATGGTCAGCCAGTCGTATAGATTGGATGATTGCTTATTTTGGCGCTTTGCTCACCGGCGCAGTTGCCGTACCGTTAGATGTAAACTCGAAAGAAGATTTCCTCTCTAAAATTGAGCAGTCGACAGAGGCGAAATATCTGATCACGACTCAGAAGCAGTACAGTGGACTTGAACAGCCTCATGTTCCTTTGATAAATATTGATGCTTTACCCCAGAGAACGCTTGATGTGGCAACATTACCAGAAATCGACGGTAATGACCTGGCAGAGCTTGTCTTCACATCAGGAACAACAGGACAACCAAAGGGTGTCCTGTTAAGTCATCTCAATATTACCAGCGATGCCATCGCATCAGTCTCATTTGTGAACATTCTTAAGGATGATCGTGCTCTTTCCATCTTACCTCTAAGCCACATGTTTGAACTTACAATCGAGATAGCTATACTCTACGTTGGTGCTAGTGTTGTGTATGCACGCACGCTTTCACCTGAGACATTATTGAAACTATTTGTTTCTCAGCACGTCACTTGCATGGTTCTGGTTCCCCAGGCGCTTCAACTTTTCCTCAATGGCATTGAGCGGCAAGTCAGGCAACAGAAGAAAGAGAAACAG
>Ga0208575_1000017_pt1 | contig 10008 bp, 9 predicted proteins | sample ForSoiNitroNN397_FD_187884 | JGI IMG/M metagenome (GOLD analysis project Ga0208575, IMG submission 187884) | Forest soil microbial communities from Willamette National Forest, Oregon, USA, amended with Nitrogen - NN397 (SPAdes) | ecosystem: Environmental > Terrestrial > Soil > Boreal forest/Taiga... | reverse complement strand
TGCGCATTTTCTGCATAGAGCCAAGGGATAATAGTAAGCCCATCCAAGCAGGTGTCGCACCCCACACAAAAAATGCTTCACGCTAGCAGTCTTCAAAAAGTGCGTGTGAGTACGTCTATATTTCTGTACTATCCAGTTACAAAAAACTTATGAAAAGCGTTTAAGTTGATATCAATGGTGCTCGATGTGGTAGAGGCAAGAACATTGCAAGTGCTCCAGCCCAACAAACTACAACCATCAAAGCCGAAATCATCTTTCAATAACTCTTAAGGAGAACATCAATGTCTGGCAAAATAAGTAGTATTGTTTCCAGCTCAGAGAAGCTGGACATATCAAAAATGTCTTTTGAAGAGCGCCTCCAGTATGGTGCCGAAAACGCCGTTCGCTGTATGGGTGTAACCTCACATGATCGGGTCTTCATCATAACTGATTACGAGCGTGAAAATATAGCACGCCGTGTAGCAGTAGCTGCCCTCGATCGACACGCCGACGTCACCATACGATTCCTTGAGCATTACGGCGAGCGCCCTCTCACCGCATTTCCAGACGAATTGCGCAACGACCTGCTTCGAACCCGGCCAACAGTCAGCTACTATATCGCAACTGCCAAACCAGGCGAAATTAGATTCCGTATCCCACTGCTTCCATTCCTCGCGCAAGAACTCAAAGTACGCCATGGACATATGATTGGCATCGATGAGGAAGTCATGGCCGAGGGTATGTGTGCAGATTACGATGAGGTATTCAGTCTGACCAACCAGGTCTATAATCTTGTTCGCAACGCTAAAACTATTCACGTCACCTCCGCCAAAGGAAGCGATGTGACAGCCACTTTCCATAAAGATTGGCAATGGATTCCCTGCCATGGACGCTATAATGAGCAAGGCAAATGGGGTAATCTGCCCGAGGGTGAAGTCTTTACTGCTCCTGCCACTGTTGATGGCATTCTAGTCTGCGACGTGCTTGGAGACTTTTTCTCAGAGAAGTATGGCGTACTGGAACATCCCATTATAATCAATGTAAAACAAGGCTACATTACAGAAGTCAGTAGCGAAGATGCAGCGCTGGCAAAGGAAGTAAAAGATTACCTTTTCTCCACACCTGATGGGAACCGCGTTGGAGAATTTGCCATTGGTACGCTCACAAGCCTCAAAAGGCTAACAGGTAACTTGCTGCAAGACGAAAAGATGCCCGGCTTACATGTTGCCTTTGGCAATCCATATCCCGAATTTACAGGTGCCGATTGGAATGCCAAAATCCACGTTGACGTCATCCCAAGCCGCTGCACTATCGAAGTAGATGGCCTCACTATTATGCATGACGGCGAATTCATCATCTAGAAAACCCGACGTGCAAGCTCGTTCAATAAGGGAAATCAAAAGGACAATCCACATTAAGTGACGTGGATTGTTTCCTTCTTTACCCTGGGTAGGGAGTAGAAGACATCTTCAATTTGGTCTGAAAATACATCAGCTAAACATTGACACTTAACCCTGGTTCTTGATAAAATTAGTATAGTTCTTCTTATAAAACCGCGTTCCGTTATAACCCAGGTATCACCGTATTTATTATCATCTTTGTTGCCTGGAGGAGCCTTGATATGTCCACAACCAGAGGACAACATCTGATCGGTCAGGTAATAGGCCCATGCATCCTGGAAAAACTACTTGGCTACGGAGGCTCCAGTGCTGTATTCCTGGCTCAAAACCGCTCAACTGACGAGAAAGTTGCGGTGAAAGTTTTTATGCCACGTTCCACTATGGACAAACAGGCGCAGAAGAATTTTTATCAGCGTTTTCTTCGCGAAGCCGAAGCTGCTAGTGAGCTAGACCACCCAAGCATTCTCTCCATCTATTCCTATGGCCAACATGATGGCTTACCCTATATTGTTATGCCCTATATGCCCGGCGGCACCCTTTCAGAATGCGTTACCAGGAATGGTCCTCTGTCATTAAGCCAGGCACAACACTATATCGCTCAAATCGCTTCTGCTCTGGATTACGCTCACCAAAACGGACGCGTACACTGTGACGTTAAACCAGCCAACCTCCTTCTCGATGGCTGCGGCCAGGTAGTACTCTCGGATTTCGGCATTGTGCATCTTATGCAACCCGATGGCCAAAGCACAGACCAACCAATGAAATCGCCAGAGACATTAATGGGCACACCCGACTATATATCGCCTGAGCAAGCTCTCGGTGAGACCCTTGATGGTCGCTCAGACATTTACTCACTTGCTGTGACCCTGTTCTTTCTTCTAGCTGGTAGACCGCCATTCCACGCCGATACGTCAATTGCAATGGCCCTCATGCATGTACATGACACACCTCCCTTGCTTAGCACCATACGCTTCGATATTACCCCGCAAATCGACCGCGTTATTGCTAAAGCTCTCGCAAAATGGCCAGAGGATCGCTACCCGACAGCCGGGGAGTTTAGCGCGGCATTTGCTGAAGCAGTTGACAATGCCGACGACTATGTACTCACTGATAGCGAAGCTAAACGAAAGGCAATTATCTCCAGCAATGGAGCTAAAAAAGCTTTACCATTCCTAAAACCCTTAAGACAAGACAAACCTATTTGGAAAGACTCCAGCAAGTTACGGCGAATTGCTCTACCATTGGTTTTACTACTTACGGTAATCATTGGTTCAGTTCTCAGTGTTAACATCGTAAACAAATTCGTAAATACGAATCATACACAATCTACTCCCCCCAATTCACAAACTGATTACTTGGTACATAACAATAACAATGAATGGCCAATTGCAAACGGCATTTACTTTTTCCAGCAGGGGCAATACCACGTCAAAAACAAATTACCTCATGGCATTGCTACAGTCTTTTACAACTCGGAAAATAATCAGTTTGCCGATTTCCGTCTTAGAGTTACAGCAACCGAGGTGCGTGGCTCGCACGATAGTGCAGACTATTATGGCATTATTTTTCGTTCGTCAACTAAACAAAATAGTTACTATCTCTTCGAAATAGAAACATGCTGTGGCGGTCAATTCGAATTTTTACATTACAATGGACAGGCAAAGAAAAAAGATGCGTGGGATACGTTGGAGAATGGTTCTTTAACTCCTCTCTTTTCCAATTTAAGCCAAACTAATGTAATAACAGTTGTGGCTAAAGGCGATTCTTTTGAATTCTTCATTAATGACAAACGCATTGGAAAACCAGTGACTGATCCCTCCGGAGACGCCTTTCTCTCCGGCGAAATCGGCCTCGGGGTCGAGGAACAAAATACTGAAGTTGCGTTCTCACACCTGTATATCGGCAAACCCTAGTCACCCTTTTTACCCTATTGGCAGTACCCACGATGGCCTGGCTGGGAAAAGCACATTCAGCACCAGTTCTGATTCATCCTTTGCCTTGACATCTGGGAAAGCATAGCGTAAATCATCAAGGCTTCGATATCCAAAAAGAAGTTGCAGAAAGACCAGTGGTGGAAATGCCGCATTTTCATTGTACTCCCAGGTCGACCGTTGCCAGTTCTCCACAACTGTTAACCTACCATGCTCGAAAACCATACGTAATCCGCCGCGATAGAAATCAAGTTTCAGCTCGCCACAATAGCTCCCCAACGGAGAATTTGCTAACCGCCGCTCCAGAGCTGGAGCAATATGTTGAATGAATCCAGGCAGGTTTGCTACACGCACATACCAGGCATACGGCGGAATATGCTTTGGCGCCAAAGCAGTGCCCAGCGCATTGTATACTGGATGAGTCTGTCCCAGGTTGAAATGTATCTCCGTCAAAAGGCCAGCATCCGCCTGGGCCCGAACCTGTAATCCTTGTGCATGAATTGCTCGCAAGATTACTGGTAATACTTCCTGTAAGTTGAGATCAGGCACAACTTCTAGAGCAAATACAGCTATACTCTGATCCCATCGTATAATAGGAGTCAAAAGAAAGCCCTTTGACACACCTGAAGTATCCACTATCATCTGTACATGCCAACTATCTTCAACATTAAGTGTCTTCCACGTCTGAATGTGATAACGTAACCAGCGATCCTCCAGAGGTGACCAAACAATACTGTTTACCTTTCGTCGATCATACAAGCTTCTTATGAGAGGAATATCCGCATCTACAGCATCACGCAGTATATAAGGCTCTGGTACTCCTGTTTCAGCTTGTGGAATGAGCGAGAGATAGGTAATACTTCTCCCACCCAGATCCAGGGCATACTCATATCCAAACTGGCGATAAAAGTAACGAATACCTGTGATTGCTTGCGCCAGGTGACCCTCGGCTTCACTACGAGCATGAATTACTTCGAAAATCGCTCGTACCAATCCTCGATTGCGATAAGCCGGATCAGTTGCAACGATTTCAGGACGACCAAACTGGAAAGGTATACCTTCAAATTCCCATGTTTGAGACCAGAAACAGGTACAGGCAACAAAAGGATGTTCCTTACGTTGTGTATCTTCAACTACTACGAAATCGCCAGAACCCATCAAAGGATGATTTCCACTCATTAACTCACGTATCAAATTTGCCATGTAGACGTTGATGGGCGCTCCAGCGCCATCACGAAAAACTGAACTGGCCAGGTATGCTATTTCTTCAGAATCGTCAATGTTAGACCAGCGCAAGCTGAGACCATTCCCAAGGTCACGGCGTTCAGTAGGAAGTAAATTTTCTTTTGGCATTGCTGCATCTCCTCGTTTCTGTAGCAAGTTTCTCATAATATAATAATGGGGCAATAAAAAACCGTGGGAACAGGTTCTACCCCCTATGCCCACAGTCAGGTTGGTCGATGCCGCATAACCTTTAACTATCTCAACTATACTTACCCCTTCTCAACTTTGTCAAGGTTAAAGCAAGCTGTAATAAGAGCAGTAATCACAAACCTGGGCCTATAAAAATAATTGACATTGCCCTTGCAACCCACTATACTGAGCTTGGTTAACATCATCACACTGCAAACAAAATCATAACTTAGCCACTATGTGATAGGATTATTACATAGTGGACCAAGAGGAGGATATCTAAACCATGACTTATGTTATTACCCAGCCTTGTATCGGCGTTAAGGACGCCTCCTGCGTAGATGTTTGCCCCGTCGATTGCATCCATCCTACAACAGGTGAGGCTGGTTTTGAAGAGGCTGAAATGCTTTATATAAACCCTGACGAATGCATTGACTGTGGTGCATGTGAACCTGCCTGCCCTGTTACAGCTATCTTTGAAGAGTCAGCAGTACCCGAAGAATGGGTGCAGTTTACTAAAATTAATTCTGACTTCTTCAATAGTTAGCCAGTCCAACTTTGATGTTTACTTTTAAAAATCATCAGAAAGTTCAAGATCTTGTTTGAGACTGACATTTACACATGCAGGCATAATTTCGTAGAACTTCTCTCTATGCTGTGATATAATGCAATCGCAACTAGGGTATTCACAATTTCTGAGGGAGCAATCTCCTATGCCAATTACACGACGCAGACGCGCAAACCCACCCGATCAACCAGAGGATAACAACCACAGCTCACATCAACCTGAGAGTACTCCGGAGACGCTGGCTACCGGGCAAACTCCCATTGTATCATTGGATGGAGAACATGCAGATGCACAGTTGAATGAGCACACTGGAAGCAATTTAGCATCGCCAACAAGCCCTCAGCATCAACCAGGGTCCAATGGCGATCGTAGCGACAGTCAAGACCACATACCTCCTATTGAGGGAGGCAGGCGCACAGCTCGTGGTGAATTATTCCGGCGACCTCCGCAGCCGCCGCAGCAGGCGACCCCGACACCCCTTGCTGCCTCAGGATCCATTCAGGCCCCAACCCACGAAATCTCCTTACCATTGGGAAATTTACTTCACCTGGCTTATAATCCCGGCTACACTGGATCGGAGGAGGCGCGCAGCCTGTTACTTCATGGTCTGGCTGAAGAAAGCAAAGCCGGTGGACGTGCTCGTTGTTGGAATTGCGGCTCGATTGCTATTGCCTATGATCGCTGGAACACCCGTAGTAAAACATTTGGTGAAGTTGGTGTCGCTTTTTGTGAAATCTGTGGCGTATGGAGTGTCATGTGATGATCTTTCAACTAATTCCGTTTAAATATTTTGCAGTTTACTATTTTATATGACTGTCCCTGGTAGGCTGTACACCTGCAGTTTATAGTCAATCATCTAGGACAAAAACAGCCACGTAAGATGCCGCTATATCTTCATAAGGAGAACGCAGCATGACACAGGGTCAGAGCGAAATTGAATCACGTCGCTGTCCACGTTGCGGTGGTCTGATGCAGAAACCTCCAGGGAGTTCGCTCTACTGGCACGCAGACAATAACCACCCACGTTGTGACATTACAAATATCGTTGACACCACGCTAGCAGTACAATCTAACGATGAGTCGCCCAATGAATCACCCAAGGGCAACCGTCGGAAAAAATAACCTCTATTATTTGTTTTGTGGTAACATATGCACAAGATACAACCATTAGCATTGGCCCTACGTAATATCTATGTAAACAAGTTTACTACTCTTGCATAAAGTATAGAGTGCAGCAGCCCTCTTTCGGGCGGGATGTGGAGAGATAACAGCTTCCGAAATGCTCTATATGAACGAAGAGACTAGCATTCGATCGAGGTTTGAACTATGTATAATCCTAGAGGTGGTTTTCCAATTAGAAATCGTGGGATGTTTGGTGCCTCTGGCTACCAGTACCAAACATTGCCCCAAGGCTACGAAGGCGTACAGGAAGGTAGCCTGATCAGCAAAGTGATGGGCTTACTTGCCTCTTCATTTCTTTTTGCATTCATCGGAACTCTTATTGGCATGTTCGTTTTAAAACTCAATTATGGCGGAGGCTACTGGGTTGTCGCAATTGGTGGATTTGTTGTCCTTATCATTCTGAATTTTAACATTAATACTCGAGGATTAAATCTATTCCTGCTTTTCCTCTTCACCCTTTTAGAGGGGATTTCGCTGTCCCCACTTATTAGTTTATACCTGGGAGCGGGCGCTGGTTATATCCTCGCCGAAGCCTTTTTCCTCACAGCTGTCTCATCATTGGCGCTCGCAGTATACGCCTGGATAACAAAACGCAACTTTAACCGGCTAGGCGGCATCCTTTTTATGGGTGTGATCCTGCTGATTGTAGCAAGTATAATAAGTATCTTCTTCCACAGTACATTCTTTGTGTTGTTGATTTCAGTGCTGGGCGTTGGCATCTTCTCCGCTTTCGTTTTGTATTACGTACAGCAAGCCAAGTACCTGGCTGACACAATGCCCAATGCCATAGGTTTGACGGTCTCGCTCTTTATTACCATACTGAACCTGTTCCTATTCATCTTGCGCATACTCTCTATCGTTCAGGGTGGTGGCCGCAGAAGCTAATCAGTCCAGCGAATTATTACTAACAGGAATAAGAACCACAAAACTCTTGTTCACTAAATTAGAGATTCATTGAGAAACGCTAAGTATCTCAACATCATACAAATACACTACCAGGAAAGTGAGTAAGTAAATTAATGGATACACATGCCAACCTCATCTACGTTGGAGACCAGGATTTCGAGGCAAAGGTACTCAAATCTGACATACCTGTTATCGTCGATTTCTGGGCTGCATGGTGTGGCCCCTGTCGTGCTATTGCACCTGTATACGAGAAGTTGAGCGTTGAATACCAGGGTAAACTAAATTTTGCCAAACTGGATACTGACGAGCATCAGCAAGTTCCTTTTCAGTATCATATTCAGGCTATTCCAACTCTCGTCATCTTCAATCAAGGTCGAGAGATTGGTCGTCTGATCGGACCACACCCCACGCGCCTCAAAAACGAGATCGACAAAGTTCTTACCAATAACGGCGTCGGAGCTGCCTGACTTCGCATTACTACATGAAGTTCTCGCAAACTTGACCAGGGACACCAGACATCTCTAATAGAAGTGAGATTTCTGATGTCCCTATTTTTCTCCTGAACATGAAGCCCCTGGCCTATATGGACATCCTACTAGAAGCAGCAACTCGAACGTGTTATACTACGCAAGGAATTTCAAAAGATTCTTACTACAACTACTCACATGGACGTATGAAGCTACACAATAGAGGAGAAAAAGAATACGCACTATGGACGAACAACAAGACACCGTAAACAGTGACAGCACCACCCAGAATGGCACCGGCGTGCAAGATTCCTATCTTGAAGAGCAAAAGTGGACCGACAAAGGCAATGCTGCCGCGCGAGAAGAAAATTATGAGGCTGCAGCAGAAGCTTTCCAGCATGCTGTTGATGCAAATCCTAAAGATGCTCGCGCGCGTTATAACCTGGCCTTAGCCCAACAACTTCTCAAGGATACTGAGATAGCTATTGCTGGCTATCGTAGAGCTATCGACCTCGATCCCCAACTCATTGACGCCTATATTAACCTTGGCAATCTAAGTAGTGAATTAGGTATGCACGAAGAAGCTCTGGAGACATATCAGCAAGCTCTTGAGTTTGACCCGGACAACGACGAGCTTTATCTCAACGTTGGAGATGCTTATCACACTCAAAACCTTTACGAGGACGCCATCCAGGCCTACCGCCAAGCGCTGATCCTCAATCCCGACAATGCTTCGGCTGCCGGTAACCTCCGTGAGATACGAGAGCTTGTTAATGAGCAGATTCGTCGAATTACAGATCAAGAGAAACAGGTTGATGAAGATCCAGGTGATACCTCACGTTATGCTGAACTAGTCAGCCTTTACCTCGACATGAGGCGTTATGACCAGGCTCTCTCCGTCGCCAACCAGATGCTTGGACTCGATCCTGAAGACCGTATAGTCTACGATACCCTGGCTTCTGTTTATGAGACAATCGGTGACCCGGAGCAGGCAGCAGAAACCTATGCACGTATCGTAACACTATCACCTGATGATGCTGATGCCTGGGAGCATCTTGGCACCTGGCGTTCCTTACAAGGAAATAGAGAAGAAGCCATCCAGGCCTATGAACAGTCAGTTCAGCTTGATCCAACTCGTTACACCGCTCGCTTCAGCCTCGCAGAAGCCTATTTAGAATCAGAGCGCTATGATGATGCTGTAAACACCTATCAGGCACTAATCAATGCTAGTAGCAGCATGGACCCAGATGACCTGGCAGCGGCCTATGCTGGGCTTGCGGACACCTATAATAGTATGGATCGTTTTGAAGACGCGATTCAAACAAGCCAGACGTTACTTGAACAGTTCGAAAGTGATCCAGAGGGCTACTACCAGCTTGCTACTGCATACGATGCACTCGGTCGTCATGAAGAGGCTATCGAAAATTACCAGAATGCCATTGACAGTGACCCACTAAACGCCGATTACTACAACGACCTTGCCGACACGCTTCGTGAAGTGAAGCGTTATGACGAAGCCCTCGAAATGGCGCAACAGACCATCTCCATGGATCCTTCAATGATCCTCGCCTATGAAACACTTTCACAGATTTATGAGGAAATGGGCCAACAAGAGGAATCAGCAGAGGCAATGGAACAAGCAAACACTCTCCGATCAGCAAGAGAATAAGCAATCGAACTCATCCAGGCAAGAAGCTTGCCTGGATGAGTTCTCCTACTTTAGTTGTTTTTCTTCCACCGCATTAGCAAACGCTTCCAAATCATCAATACGTTGCTGGATATAATCATAAAGAAGATCATGGTTAAGTGTACTCGGCTCATGTACCAGCATGTCGCGCAGGTTGATGAGCACCTCCAGTCGATAAGCCAGTGGATTTGGAATGATCTGTTGAGCAGCTACCACACTCAGAAGTTCGTGATAGTCTTCAGGTCGGCGTAACCCGAGTGAAGCCACCAGGATCCCACAGACTTGCAGACAAGACTCGATCGCTATTTGAAGGTATCGTTCAGCCAGGCCATAGACGTGATAGTCCGTCGTAAACTCTTCTCGTTTGGTCTTGCCAAGATCTTTTAATATAGTTACCGCCTCACGCAACTGCTTTAGGTAGCGTTGCACCAATTCTTTGTCGACTGCCAGCGCCTGCCCATAGAGGCGGCGGCTT
>Ga0208575_1000016_pt1 | contig 10175 bp, 9 predicted proteins | sample ForSoiNitroNN397_FD_187884 | JGI IMG/M metagenome (GOLD analysis project Ga0208575, IMG submission 187884) | Forest soil microbial communities from Willamette National Forest, Oregon, USA, amended with Nitrogen - NN397 (SPAdes) | ecosystem: Environmental > Terrestrial > Soil > Boreal forest/Taiga... | reverse complement strand
ACGCTGGTGTCAAGTTTTGCGGAGTTGCGTCGGCCCAACCGGGCTTAGACAAGACCTATCCGCTGACGACGGTGGCAAAAGAGCCCGGTCACCGGGGAGAGCGCGACATAAGCCGTTAAAACCATTGCGTGCGGGAATGCCGGGCGATTCCGGTGTACTCGTTGTTACTCGTGTGCGTTCTACCACTACCAAGTGCACACGAGGCTGCGGGTGCAGCGGGCACCCGGCATTCCCCACGCCCTCGTTGGGGCGGAAGATAAATGCAAACCTCGGGCGCATCGCGCCGCGAGATCGCGAACGTATATCTGGATAAGAGCAACGTCATTGCGAGGAGCGAAGCGACGAAGCAATCCATTCTTTCTTTGCGGCAAGATGGATTGCTTCGTCGCTTCGCTCCTCGCAATGACGGTTACGCGACAAAATGCACCCGTCATGCCCGGACTTGATCCGGGCATCCATCCATCTTCGTAAAAAGCTGTTTCGAAGAAGATGGATCACCGGGTCAAGCCCGGTGATGACGATCTCACGGCGCAGGCAGAACGCGAACCTGATCTGTTCGCTTTGTATTCGCGCTCCAGCCAGCCTAAGCTGCGCGCCGAGGCAACTTCCCAATGACATCCCAAAAGCCGAAAATTCTTCTGAGCGAAGGCTCCAGCCTGTCGTCGCGCGAGGCTATCACGGCGTTGGGGCTCGCGGGCCACCGCGTCGAACTGGTTTCCAGCACTCCCATGAGCCTCGGGCGCTTCTCGCGGTTCGTCAGCCGGGTCCATCGTGCTCCCGCCTCCGGCGCCGATCCGGATGGCTATCTGGCCGCCGTCATCGACATCGTCAAAACCGAAAATATCGATGCGCTGATCCCGGTGCATGAGCAGGCCTACCTGTTCGCCGCCGCGCGCCAAAAACTTCCGGCCGGCGTTGGCATAGCGCTGGCCGATTTCGCGGCGTTCGAACAGGTCCAAAGCAAGGCCAGTCTTGCGACGCTGCTGACGCAGCTGCAGGTGACACAACCCGGCACCGAGATTATTCGATCGGCGGATGACTTCGCAACCAACCGGCCTTATCCGTTTTTCGTCAAGGCCGCCTTCGGCACCGCCAGCGCCGGGGTCTGGCGGGTGGGCGACGCGCACGCGCGCGATGCGCTGCTGCTTGAGCTCGAAGCGCACGATGCGTTCGCGCAGGGCCTGCTGATCCAGGCCGCGGTGACCGGGTCGCTCGAGCGCACGCAAGGCGTGTTCGATCGCGGCCGTCTCGTCGCCAGCCATATCTATCGCCAGGTGGTGGAAGGACCGGGCGGCGGCGACGTGCTCAAGATCAGCGTCGTCAGCGCCGGGGTTCGCGACACCGTCGAACGCATCGGACAAGCGCTGCAATGGCACGGCGCGTTGTCGTTCGACTACATCCGGGACGACGCGACCAACACGCCGCATTTCATCGACGCCAATCCGCGCCTGGTCGAGCCGATGAATGCGTGGTTGAGCGGTGTCGATTTGCCTGGCGCCTTGTTGCGGATCTCGCTCGGTGAAACGCCGCCGGTCCAACCCGACGGCCGCGAGGGTGTCCTTACCCGGCTTGGATTGATGGGACTGCTGGATGCCGCGCGGCGGCGCAACCGCAGGCGCGACATCCTGCGCGAGATCGGTTTGCTCGCCTTTGGCATGGGGCGATATCGCGGCTCGCGCGAGGAACTGGTGCCGCTGCTGACCGATCCGTGGTGCGCTGTTCCCCTCGGCGTGGTTGTGGCGAGGCTGTTACGTGCTCCCGAGACCGCCGCGCGATTTTCCGAGACCACGGTGGCGGCCTACAGCCTGACACCCCACGCCATCCAACGGCTGCGCACATGGCACGATGCCGCATAGGCCGATCGCGCTGGCTCACTGCGGCGGGCGCAGCTCGATGCCGTAGCGGGAATAGATCCGCGCGATGGTACCATCCGCCAGCAGCGCCTCGATCGCCGCATCGACACGCTGTCGCAGTTTGTCGTCGGGGCGGAACAGCCCGGCCGCGATGTTCCAGTTCAAATCCGAATCGTTGTCGAATGCCGGAATCAGGCGCAACGGCTTGTCGGCATGCTGCAGGTTGAACCAGCCGACCGTCACCGGCGTGACCGCGGCCGCCTCGATCTCGCGATTGGCCAGCGCCGCGACGATATCGTCCTCGAACACGAACGGCGACGTGACGGTGCCGCCCTTGCCCAGCGTCATGGAGACCAGCGAACCGACCGGCACCCCGACCCGCTGATCGGCGCCGAGACTGGCCAGCGACGACGCCTGCGAGTCGGCCCGGACCGCAAGCACGACGCCGCTGCGATGGTATGGACGCGACACCTGCATGCCGCCCGCGGGCGGGGTGTCCTTGCGGGCGATGGTGTCGAGCACGAAGTCGCAGTCGGCGCGGCGATACTGGATCGCGCTGATCACCCACTCCCGCGTCAGCTTGACACCGAGCTGCTGCGCAATCTTCTCGCCGAGTTCGATCTGAAATCCCGGAACCGGTCCGGTCTTGCTGGCGAACGGCAGCGCGTTGGGGTTGGCGCAGAGCGTCAACGCCCCGCGCTCGGTGATGGTTTCCAGCGAGCGCGCATCTGCCGCTGCGCTGACGAGCACCAGCAGGCAGATGCTTGCCGCGTATCGGGTGAGGCGGTGTCGCGGCTTCCACGCCGCGGTCCTGACATCGCCAAGTCGTTCGCCAAGTCGTTCGCGATGTCGCTTCGCGCCTGCGCTAGTCATCGAGCCCCCGAATGTAGGCCAGGATGGCGATGATCTGGCCGTCGCTGAACACCGAACCAAACGCGGGCATGGCGCCCATCTTGCCATTCTTGATGCGCTCGATGATGAATTCGTCGCTGCGCTCGGACTTCGACAATTTCGGCCCCCTGCCCGCGGCACGGCCGCCGTCCTGGTGGCAAAAGCCGCAGGTGGTGGCGAACATTTGCTCGCCATCGATGTCGCTTGACGAGGCCTCGGGTTGCGCCGGCGGATTTGCAGATCCCGCCGAGGTCGACTGGTCGGCAGCGGCAGTGGTCGGCAGCCATGGCCAGATGATGGCCATGCAAGCAACAATCACAAACAGGATTCGCATTCCGGCATCCGTGTTGACCGGCAAAGGCGGCAAGGAAAAATCCCTGCCGCCAACGCCGTCGTCATTGTCATTTCAGCGCGAAGACAACCAGGGCGCCGGTATTCTTCGCCATGCTCTTGAAGGGCTCGCCATAGAGCGCGACGAACTCGTCGGCCACCAGGCTGCCCCAGCCTGCCGGTACCGCGATGTACTGCTTGCCACCTGCCATGTAGCTGATGATGCCGGCATTATGGCCCATGCCGTTGTTGTGCGACCAGAGCTCCTTGCCGCTATCCGCACTGTAGGCGTGCACGACACCTTCGGCATCCGGCACGAACACCAGATTGCCCGCGGTGGCGAGGACGCTGGCGAGCGGCGGCTCCTTGTAGTTGACCTCCCACTTCAAGGCGCCGGTGACCGGATCGCGGGCATCAAGATGACCACGGGCAGCCCCGTCCGGCGGCGCCACCAGCTTGAAGTCGGCGCCGATGTTGAGTTGGGCCATCGGCTCGAGGATCGGCGTGGTCTTCAGCACCGTAAGCTCCATGCACCACTCCTGGCCGATCTTGTAGTAGAGCCCGGTCTTCGGGCTGTAGGCGCCGGAGTTCCAGCTGATGCCCCCGGCGATCGCCGGGCACAACGGAGTTTCAGCCTTGCCAGCCACGAGGTCGCGGCGGCCGATCAGTTCGCCGGTCTTCGGATCAATGCCCTTGACGAAGTTGATGTTCTTCACCAGCGGCCAGACGTTCTCGACCTTGGCGTTGGAGCGATCATAGACGAAGACGAATCCGCTCTTGTTGGCGTGCACCACGAGCTTCTTGTCGCCACGGTTGATCATGACGAACTCGCCCACCGCGGAGTCGAAGTCCCAGGCGTCGTGCGGCAGCTCCTGATGGTAGAATTTGAGCTTGCCGGTATCGGGATCGAGCGCGATGACCGATGTGGTATAGAGATTGTCGCCCGGCCGGGCGCCACTCTTCTTCCAGTCGGGGCCCGACCAGTCGTAAAGCGGCGCCGGATTGGCGGTGCCCCACCACACCGCATTGGTCTCCGGGTCATAGGCTCCGGGCATCCAGCCGCCGCCTCCGCCGGTCCGCCAGGAGTCATTGCCCCAGGTCGCCATCGCCTCTTCGGTGCCGGCAACCGTGTCGAACTGCCATTTCTTCTGTCCGGTCTTGGCGTCGACGCCGAAGATCGGTCCGCGCCCGGGCCATTCGCCGCCCTGGGCGCCAATGATCACCATGTCCTTGACCACCAGCGGCGCGCCGGTGAAGCCTACCGTCACCTTCTTGGAATCCAGCAGCTTCAGATCAAACACCGGCTTGCCGGTCTTCAGGTTGAGCGCGATCAGGCGCCCGTCGACCGTGCCGACATAGAGATTGCCCTGTCCGAGCGCGATGCCGCGGTTGTACGGCGAGTGCGTCTGCTTGGCGACCAGTTCCTCGTCGAGCTCCGGGGCATAGGTCCAGATCGTCTTGCCGGTCGCGCCGTCCAGCGCGTAGACGCGGCTGTAGGAGCCCGAATAGTACAGCACGCCGTCCATCGCGAGCGGTGTCGACTGCAGACCGCGGGTGGCACGCTCCGGAAAATGCATCCACGCGACTTCGAGATTCTTGACGTTGCCGGCGTTGATCTGCTCGAGGCCGCTGTAGTGGTAGGACTTGTAGGTGCCGTGATGCGTCGACCAGTCGTTCTGGGCCGCCTCGGCATTGAGCGCGGCTGCGTCCTGGGCGTGCGCTGGCGAGGCCGTCAATATGGCGGCCAGCGCCAGCGCGGCGCAGCCTCCGAGATATCGTGCATAATAGAGAGCCATCTGTATCCTCCTGTGCTGTACGTTTGTTGGACCGCGTTGTCGTCGCGACCTTTGCAATGTTCTGATGTCAACGCGTCATCGGGCCAAGGGTCTCGACATAGATCGCATGGACCGACGGAAGTGCCGTCAGGAAAACACGGCTGCACTTCTCGCCGCCGAAGTACGAATAGGCAGAAGTTTCCGGCAAGTGACTTTTTCGATGAGGGCGCCGCTCGGTGCATGGCGGCAGATGCCGTCATCGCCGGGGCTTACCTGCCGCCTGCCGCACCCCACACTGCCGGCGATGTCGGTGCGGTGCACCATGACATGTCCCCCCGATGTCTCCGGATTAATTGATCCGGATTGTTGTTTTTTTGTGAGCGCAGGCCAAACGTCGAGACCTCGAACCCGAAATCCCTCTTCCGAAAACGGATATTCTCTACGCTCGCTATCGTTGATCGCATCCAGCCTAGGACAAGGTGTTGAACTGTCAAGCGGCAAGAAGCGGCAAGAAATGCCGCCGGGCTCCATCGTTGCGCGCGCCCGCGGCCGCTGCGCGATTTTGGAGACAGGGGCTGGCAACCTGCGGCCTGACACCCCCGGCGATCCGGCGGCTGTGCGCATGGCAGACACCCGATCCCTGAGCTACTCGTGACCGAAAGCGATTTGCCATGAGGCGGCAGGACCCGTAGTTTGGCATCAGTAAAGCAACAAGAATTGCCGTTCGGAGAGAAAACTCATGGCGCGCCTGAAATTCGGAGCCTTCCTCGCCCCGCATCATCCGATCGGCGAGCATCCGATGCTGCAATTCCGTCGCGACCTCGATTTGGTCGAGCAGTTCGACGCGCTCGGTTACGACGAGTTCTGGTGCGGCGAGCATCATTCCTCGGGCTGGGAAACCATCGCGTCGCCAGAAATGTTTTTGGCCGCGGCCGGCGAGCGCACCAAACGCATCAAGCTCGGCACCGGCGTGGTGTCGCTGCCCTATCACCACCCCTTCAACGTCGCCCAACGCATGGTGCAGCTCGACCACATGACGGGTGGTCGCGCCATCTTCGGTTCCGGACCGGGTGCGCTGGCCTCCGATGCGCATACGCTCGGCATCGATCCGATGACGCAGCGTGACCGTCAGGACGAGGCGATCGCGGTCATTCGCCGGCTGTTCAACGGCGAACGCGTCACCGCCAGGAGCGACTGGTTCACCATGAATGACGCGGCGCTGCAGATCCTGCCGCTGCAGGAGGAGATGCCGTTCGTGGTGGCGTCGCAGATTTCGCCGTCGGGGATGACGCTGGCCGGCAAATACGGCATCGGCATCATTTCGCTCGGCTCGATGTCGACGCAAGGCCTGATGGCGCTGCCGACACAATGGGGTTTTGCCGAGGATGCCGCCAGGAAGCACGGCACTACGGTGAGCCGGTCCAACTGGCGCGTATTGTTGAGCTGGCACATCGCCGAGACCCGCGAGCAGGCCCGGCGCGAAGCCGGCGCCGGACTGATGCGCTGGCATAATGAATATAATGTCGGCACACTGCAGCGGCCCGGCCTGCAGCCGTTCACTTCGCCCGAGGATGCCGTGGAGAAAACCGCCGGCGGCGAAGCCGCGGCCTCCACCATCGGCACGCCGGACGATCTGGTGAAAACCATCAAGAGCCTGATGGATGTCTCTGGCGGCGTCGGCACCATCGTCGGCTTCGTGCACGACTGGGCCAACCCGGAAAATACCCGCCGCAGCTGGGACATGGTGGCGCGCTATGTGGTGCCGGAAATCAACGGTTATATCGACGGCTTGCGCAAATCGCAGAAATTCGTGATCGAGAATCGCGCGGTGTTCGAGCGCGCCGGCCAAGCCGTGATGGCGAAGATCATGGAGAACGACAAGGCCGCGGCAGCGCTTCCCCTCACCGGCCCCGGACGCGTCGCGATCCCGACCATCAACGCGCCGGATCTGCAGAAGGAAGCGGCGAAACAGAAGGCGTAGCGAGGACGGCGTGACGCAAGTGCTATCCGCCTGCTCCCCCAACCATTTGGATGACACTTGTCGGCCGCACCGACATTGAGCTCAGACTGCTTGCCGATGGCCGCGCGGCTTTGTCGCGCTATTTGGATCGGCCGAGACCCCGGCCCGCCCTGCTTGAGGCTTTGCACAGGACGGGCAAAGCGTTATTTACTGGCATCGGCCTCGCTTGTCGGGGACCAACCGGAGCAATTGCCATGTCGATGCAAAGTGTTGCTTCCCCCGCGATCAGCTTCACGCCGCCGAAGCGCAATTCGCTCACGCATATTCCAGGCGACGAGGGCTGGCCGCTGATTGGCAAGACGCTTGAGATCCTCGCCGATCCCAAGGGCCAGGTCGAACGACAGGCCGCCAGATATGGGCTGGTCTATCGCAGCCACATCTTCGGTGAGACCAGCCTGTCGCTGCTCGGCCCCGAGGCCAATGAGCTGGTGCTATTCGACCAGGCCAAGCAATTCTCCTCGACGCATGGCTGGGGCCGGATTCTCGGCCTGCTGTTTCCGCGCGGCCTGATGCTGCTCGACTTCGAGGAGCATCGCCTGCACCGGCGCGCATTGTCGGTCGCCTTCAAATCCGGACCGATGAAATCCTATCTCGCCGCACTCGATACCGGCATCGCGGCGCGGGTCGCACAATGGAAAGCGCGGCCGGGGCCGATGCTGTTCTATCCGGCGATGAAACAGCTCACCCTCGACCTCGCCGCCACCTCGTTCCTCGGCGCCGATATCGGGCCCGAGGTCGACGAGATCACGCGCGCTTTCGTCGACATGGTGGCGGCTTCCGTCGCCGTGATCCGCAAACCGTTGCCGGGCACCGCGATGGCGCGCGGCGTCCGGGGCCGCAAGCGCATCGTGGCCTACTTTTCGGAACAGATCCCGATCCGCCGCGCCAAAGGCAGCGGCGGCGAAGATTTGTTCTCGCAGCTGTGCCACGCCACCCATGAGGACGGCGCGCTGCTGTCGACGCAGGATATTGTCGACCACATGAGTTTCCTGATGATGGCCGCGCATGACACGCTGACCTCGTCGCTGTCGTCTTTTGTGGGTGCGCTCGCCGCCCATCCGCAGTGGCAGGACAAGTTGCGTGGCGAAGTGACGGCGCTGGGTGTGGCCACCGGCGAGGCGACGACATTCGATAATCTCGAGGCCATGCCGTTGTCGGAGATGGCGTTCAAGGAGGCGATGCGGCTGAAACCGCCGGTGCCCTCGATCCCGCGCCGTACCATCCGGGATCTCACCTTCAAAGGCTACGCGATCCCGGCCGGCACCATGGTCGGCGTCAATCCGCTGTTCTCCCACCACATGCCGGAAATCTGGCCCGATCCCGAAAGGTTCGATCCGATGCGCTTTACCGACGAGGCGCAGCGCGGCCGCCATCGCTTCGCCTGGGTTCCGTTCGGCGGCGGCGCGCATATGTGCCTCGGGCTGCACTTCGCCTATATGCAGGCGAAATGCTTCACGCGGCATTTCCTGCAAAATCTCACCGTCTCGCTGGAGCCGGGCTACACGCCGGACTGGCAGATGTGGCCGATCCCGAAGCCGCGGGACGGATTGCGGGTGACGCTGTCGCCGGTCTAGGGCATGATCCCGAAAAGTGGGCACCGGTTTTCGGAAAAGATCATGCCCAAACGAAAAGACAAGCGACGAGTCTGATTCAGCGAAGCTGGATCAGACTCGTCGTAAGCGGATCAGGCCTCAAGCCAAGGCAAGGTCCGGTAAAGGTTGCGCGTCGATGCCGACCACGTCGATGCCATCGGCGCGGCCACGAATCGGCAAACGCCCGAGATCGCGAACCGCAAACGGCGGCGCCGAGCTGAAGCGCTCCATCGCGGCGCGGGACGCCAGAAAGCCGCCGTCCACGTTCCGGCTGAGTTCTTCAAGCCTTGCCGCGGTATTCATGACGTCGCCGTTGAAAACGATCGCGCGTTTGACGTCACCGATCTCGCCGACGATCACCGGCCCGCAGGCTGCCGCGAATACGCGGCGCCGCTCCGAATTCGCGCTCGAGTTGGCCTGATGCGCGCGACAATTCATCGCGCATCGCCACAAAGCATCGCAGCGGGCGACAATCGATCGCGCCGCCGCGTTCCGGCCAGGTCACGATCACCTCGTCGCCGACATAATTGAGCACTTCGCCGCGATAGTCCACGACCGCGACGGTGAGCAGACGAAACGTACGGTCGAGAAGCCGGTGAATGGCGATCCCGCCGAGCCGCTCGGCCAGTCCGGTTGATCCGGCAATGTCGACGAACAGCACGAAGCGTTTCTCCTCGACCGGCGTATGGTACCGCCCGATGAAGAAATTCAGGAACGCGCGGGGTCCGATGATGTTGGTTACCCCGAGAGCCAGATTCATGACGACCGAGAGCACCGCGGAGTAGATAATGCTGGACCAGAAAGTTGACGAGTCGGGGGACAGTCCGGCGATGACCTCACCCAACTGAAACCACTGGATGACAGTGATAATCGCGACATAGATCGTGCTCCGCACCATCAGACGGGTTGCGAACGAAAGACCACCGAGCCACTCGCGCATCGGTCCTTCTAAAACGAACAGCTCGGTGCTCCCGAGCGTGACGGACATCAGCAGGCCATACGAGGCTCCCACTGCCAAAAAGGTGGGCGAGGTGCGGCCCTGCGCGACATCAAACACCATTCCCGCGATGAGCCCGGCCACGACGAGGGCAGCCAGAGATCGCAGTTTTCGTTCAAGCCTTGCGTTCATGCCGCCTACCCACGCGTTGCCGACGCCGCTGATTATACACGCGCGTGTCGGCGGCCCGACGCCTGGAGCGCGGCGAGGGATCGCTACTCGACAAAGGTCGTGAGCTGGGCGCCCTCGTCCGCTACGAACACCGCGATCAGTTCGGCTGTTTCGGTGGCGCTCGCATTCGCCGAGATCAGATGCGTTGCGCCGGGCGGCTCGAAGAACGATTGCCCAACCTTGAAGGTCTCAACGGGACCGCCGGCAAGCTGCGAGCGGATTTCACCTTTGGTGATATAGGCGGTAACAGAGCCCGCGTGGCGATGCGCAGGGGTAAACCCGCCGGGACCGTAGAATACGCGCACGATCGTCACGCGCTTCCCCGGCACATTGGGCAGCGCGTGCGAGGTGATCGGTTCGACGGTATCGGGCGTCGATCCAGAGGAATCGCCGACCGCGCACAGCGGCGCAACCACCGCCGAAAGCGTATCCATCATGATCGGCAGCGTTTTCCCGATGGCGAAAGCGCACGCCAGCCCGACGATAATTGCTGAATAAAAGGGGCGGACTTCAGGTCGCGTCAGCGTCATGGCGGATGTTGTGGAC
>Ga0208575_1000015_pt1 | contig 10193 bp, 17 predicted proteins | sample ForSoiNitroNN397_FD_187884 | JGI IMG/M metagenome (GOLD analysis project Ga0208575, IMG submission 187884) | Forest soil microbial communities from Willamette National Forest, Oregon, USA, amended with Nitrogen - NN397 (SPAdes) | ecosystem: Environmental > Terrestrial > Soil > Boreal... | reverse complement strand
TCCCGCGACCTTCACCGCTGACGTTGGAAGAAAAGCGTAGCGAGCAATACGCCAATGAAAGCTCCAGCGCCCATCAAAGCCCACGTACGAATTTCTTCGCGGGAGCGGCCGCCATCAACGTGAGCGAAATGGCGCGCTGCGGCAGCCGTCACTGCAGCTGCAATGAGAATTGCAACAGTTTGCCTGAAACGAAGTTGGATGATCGGATCCATCCTCAAAAATAAGCCCGCGCAATTGACCTAACAAGCCGGGCCAGCACGCGCCACCTTCCCGTGATGACCAATTGCCGGAAGGTGAAGCGTACATGGCAAAGCGCTTCGGCCGGTGTCGCTTGGGTGTCATCGTCGTACGAAATATATTCAGGCAGGTCGGGCGAATCGTCCCCCTCGAACAGCGGTCCGATGTATCGGCACAGCGCCAGAATGCCGGCCAGCGTCATCGGCTTGGTGTTGACGAGATCGGCGCTCGCATCTTCCATGCGGTGATAGGCCTCGTCGGTTTCGTCGACGAGTCTATTATATTTTTCAAGCTTCTCGCCCTCCATGCCGCGCTCTTCAAAAGCAATCTGGATATGGACGGCGTCGCGGTGTTCGGTGCAGGCCTTTCGGTGCACCACAACAGAGCCCAAAAAAAATTCCGCCGGCGCCAGGCGCGCTCGAGTTTAAGGCATTGCAGGATAGAGAAGCATATTTCGTCGACCTGTTGAAACGGAAAATCTGTTCGCCACGGCCAGCGCGCCACGCTCGTCGGTCTCTAGTGCAATTTTTTGTGCCAGCATAATGTCGCCTGCGACCAGATGACCTTTCGGCACAAAGCACCAACCAACACATGGACAGCCAGCGCCGTCGAGCTCGTGGATGTTCATCGAGGTGCCGCGGCTAATCCGGTATCGCTTTCCGCTGTGGTAGCCGATGACTTCAAAATAGCTTTTCACGTCATATTGCGCGAACTGCTCAGGAGATAGCCATTGCTTCAACAGTTCGAGGCCGCGTGCTTCCCTTTCCCAGTATTCGTAGCGAAAGCCCGGGGCAAATCGCGAGGACGGGTCAATTCGATTAAGCTGCCGCCGCAAACTGTCGCGCAAAACTCGCGCCCGGCTCCCGCATTCCGACAGAAATGATCGGAGACGCTCCTTCGCGTTGCGCAATAGTTGTCTAGACATAGCCGAGGTTAGCCGCCGACGAGCCGCGGAAAAAACAGCGTCTCTTCCGCATTAGGATCAAACGTGCGCTTCACCATCGCCTCTCCAGACGCGGTACGGACCGCCGCGGTAAAGCCTGCGCCTGTCAACTCCCTGAAGCGCTCCTCAGCCTTCAAGAGCGCGTCCGCGTTCTTCGCATCGAAATTGTGCCGAGTATCGCCGGTGCGATCCATCACGATTTGTGTGGCCATCGGATCCTCCGTTGCAAGACACTGGAATTCTACGCGCCGTTTCGGCTACCGCGCAAACTGAACAACGCGCTCGCGGTAAACTGACCGTGAGTGAGCGGTTCTGTTCCAAGCCCAACCACTAGAACGATTTGCCAGCGCTCGCGGTCCGCGCTTCAATAGGCGCATGGCTCCGCGCCTCCTCACGATGCTGACCGGCCGCAACCTGCCAAAAATCCCGCAGACGCGAGAGCCTGAGCCGTCGATCGTCAACGAAAAGGCGATCGCTGACTTCACGCGCGTGGTTGAGCAAACGGGAATTTTGGAACGCGAAGCGCAACCCAAAGAAGGGCCCAGGCCGGAAAAGTGATGCACAATAACCGGGCAAGCTGACGCCGCCGGGGCGATTGCTAAGTCACACGGACAGCTTTCGGGCGGGCGCTGGTTGCGATAGCCCTTCCGGGCGAAAGGGCAACTCATGCCAACTGACATTGCCGACGTCATTAAAGACATCAACAAAAGGCTGATCGCGGCCGAAGGCCAGATATTTGGCTTCACGCAACTCGTCCATGCCCTCGTTGCTTCGAATTCTGTCAGCACCGTGATACTTCGGGAGCACATCGAGTTATTGCGAAGTCGATTAGTGCTGGCCGACGCGACTGATGAAGCTACGGCACTTTATATTGAGGCAGCCCGGGATCTGATGAGCGAAATGCTCAATCAAGAAGGTGCGCCAACTTTCCGAGTCATTCGAGGCGGCAAGACCGACGGGGACGATGCCCCGCCGTGACTCCAGAACGCCGCTGGTGCGTTTTGGCTCGGAAGGCTGTCAGACACCGGCCAAGGCGGAAAACTAATCCTGAGGGCTGGCAGGGTGGCAAGGATTGGGTGCCTTGCGGAACGAAACCGAAGCGCTTCGATTGAGTCCCTGGAACGATCCTACGACGTCGACCAGACCGAAGAGCCGAAGTCCCCTCAAGCCTTAAATTTTCGCCACCATCGGACAGTTTGGAAAATGCCTTTTGTCCCGATGAGATTGAAACCAGAGTCGGGCGCCAATCGGATTAAAAGCGCCGACGACGCTTATTCTTTCATGATGCACATGCGGCTTTCCGATCGGAACAAGCCGCATTGGCAGATGGCGAGGCAGGCGCTAAACCATGCTGGCGCGTCCGATGACAGCGAAGTTCGGGCTTGGCGGTCCTTCCGCGCGGCAGCGGCGGCAGAAGGCTGGCTCCTGGATTAGGGCAATCCGCTAATCTACTTCGGGGGACGCCTTTCTTCTTTAGATAGTTGGATAAGAAAGTCTTCCAAAGCTCTCCTCCCTGCAAATTGCGCTGCGGTTTCAGATTGAAAACCGTCTGCGGTCAACCGAACTCCCAACGGTTTGCTCTTGTGGACTATCTCCCAACTCCAGCGCTCAGGTTGCTCACGGCGTCGAGAGATACCGACATAATAATCGTTAGAGGAGTCTACCATTTTCGAGCGGCCACAATCGCGTTTTATCCGGGTTGGATGGAGCGAGGAGCGAACACAATCCGCCGGCCCTTCCACCAAACCATGGGACATCTTTTCATCAGTCGAGGTCGGCCGCGGCAAACGCTTATTCGTTACTTAAATGATAGCCAGACCAAAATATGATCAATTCCCTTGGTCCGGGCGACCGGACTTGGACTGACGAGTTCACGTGATGACAGAAGTCTGTTTGGGTAGAGTCCAGGATGGGCACGGTAGCTTGGGACCTATGGCCAACGCCCCGTTTCCCATCCCCGCTCTTCAGTTTTCATAGGCCGCCGTAGCGCAGATGCCTGATCCCTCCCCAATCACCGCTATGCTTCGTCTCGGGCGCACAGCCTCGTAGGCGCGCCGGGCGGCCAGCTTCGCGCGCTACGCGGCAGTCAGATCGCGGCGGATCAACTATCCTCCTTCTCGCAGTACACCAACTTTACGATCAGGTAGGTCCGCCCGCCTTAACCTTTTGTTAACCATCTCTGAGCACCATCGGACCTCACCTCCTGGACACGCGTGCGGGCCATCACCGCATTCGTCCCGGCGGCGGCTTTTCGATTTATCCGTGTGGTGGAGTAAGCGACATGTCGCTAGACAACGCCCGCCCACAGGCAAATCCGCTTTTCGCATTCACCTTGATGATTGTTGGCGCCTTTGCGGCAGGCTTGCCGATGGCGGTTGCGATTATTTGGGTTTGCTCCTGAACTTACGCGGAGCGCACTACCGTTCGCGCTGGGCGATGCAACGCTGTCCGCGGGACGCTGGAGGAACTGCACGACCTGGCGCGGCGCGGCGACGATGTGTTTGAGTTCTAATCAGCAAGGCAATGATCATTTCGGCCCGCCGCTTTGTTGCGGCGTAGGGCCTCTAGCAGCATTCCGGCGAACCCGATCAGTAGCATCGCCCGTGTTGGCGGTTTGCAAAGCGCGCGAGGTCAGAACTAATCAACGTTCTACAGTGAACCCGCCGTCAATCTTGTAGGACTTGCATTCGATCCGTGCCCATTTAGCTACTTCGTCGTTACAACGGTGCACCTGAGTGCGATGTTGTCGTCGCCGTCCTGAGAGTCGTCAATGTCACCGTTAACAGTTTTGACGAAACTGGCCGCCATGCTGCGCAATGTTCCAGCGGTGCAGTTCGTATTTGCAAAGTTCGCGGCGCTGTTGCGCAACAACGAGAGCGGCGAGGCGTTCGGCGTCATCACAAGCATGGTTGATCAGCATGCCGATGTTTTGCAGCCGTCCAGCGACCATGCGATTGCAGTACCGGAAACGAATGACCGGTCCGAGAGAGAAAAGCTAATTCGCCGACGTTGGACAGAAACAGGGATCAAAATGTGGAACCCCGATGTTCATGGTGCCGGACATGTAGCGCTAAATATTCAAGGACGGACCGAATTACTGCCGCCGAAGTCCGGCGAGACCCTGCCCGGCTATGACACGCTCGAATTTAAAATGGTTCGGTCCTGCGTCAACGGGCGAACAGCGAACCTCATCGTTTGCGAGGGTGTTGTTGTCGATCCGCCAAAGCATCAAGCTGGACATTTGATAGCAGGGACGCCCATCACTGGAACCTGATAACTACGGGCCTCGGATTAACCCGGTCCGTTTTCCGGATAGGGTGCGAGGTTGTCCATGCGTTCGCCTAATCTGTTTACATCCTTGGAACAACTTACAGACCTCACCAAACAGGTACGTCTCGCGCTTGCTGATTCGAAAAATTGTGCTAGGAAGGCCGCCTCACAAAATCAGGAGCATCTTGTGGCTAAGAAAGCGAAGAAGCGGACTGTTCGTCCATACACTAAAGCCGAAGAAAAAGAATTGCGCGCTCACTCAAAAGCGAAGACGCCGGTCGCCAAGATTTCAAAATTAACTAAACGGTCTGTCGCCGCACTTCGAAAGAAAGCAGGAGAGATGGGATTCCCGTTAGGTCATCGCCGCTAATAATCGATAATGGGAGACTGTCAGGAGAGGTTCTAATTGCGAGAAACGAGGCAACTTCCTCCTACAGATGCCAACCGCGAGCAAAGTTGGTTGGCTCGTTGTTGGGAAGATTCTGCAACTCGCACAAAGTACCATGTCGATGGGCCACGGCCCCCCAACTGTCTCTTGAGAACCAGTGGTGCGCGATCACCAAGGACGGATTGATACCGTTTCTGCAGCTGTTTGTATTCCGCCAATGCCTTTTGCTCAGACGAGTCGCTGATCAATTGAAGTCCCCAAGGACCCCAATTTGCATTTTCTTCCACGCCGATGTGGCTTTCTCCCTTGGCAGGGCTTTTTGTCGCCTCGGTGCAGGGACCCGCCGGTCTGTCGTGCTGAATCTCCTCCGGCACTCCAACCCATTCTTCTGCTGCCCGACCGGTAATGATACGAACGTAGGCTCTCGTTTCTCGTGGAAGCTGACCACGACCCGCAATCCAATCCCTGACGCGCCGTGGCCCCGCATTATAGGCCGCCGCAGCCAATCCCAAATTCCCAAATTGGTCGCGAAGTTCACCAAGCCAGCGGGCTGACTCATAAAGTGCTTCTGTTGGTTCGAAAGGATCGGACAATCCGCGCCAACGCGCTGTCCCAGGCATAAACTGCGCTATGCCCTGCGCTCCTACACGGCTGACCGAATTGGGATCGAAATTACTTTCCTGCCGAATCAAACGCGCAAAAAACTCGGGCGGAATGCCATGAGTTGAAGCGGCGCTATTGAGAATGTCACAACTTATGTCGGCAGGCGCGATTGAAACCGAGGGCATAATTCTTGCGGCGTCGTTTACTGTTTGAGCGGTCGACACATTCGCATCACGATCCGGCACGACGGTCATGTTTGGGTCTTGTGCGGCTTCAACCGGCGCTGCGGCATGCTCTATTGAGGCGTCTGGCTCCGCGTTGCTTCCCGAAGCAGAACACAAAATTAGAAATGCAGCAGTCACCGCGCTGTTTAATCCCAGACTCTTGCGCATTTCCATGACCTACGCGCTGACATAAAATTCTCGTATGGCCCGCCAACGACTGCAGGTCCTCCTGCTTCGCCGACAGAAGCTCATCGCTTCAAACCTTCGCTGGCAATTACCTTCCGAACATCCGCTTGAGAAATTCCGAACTCCTTGGCAATTTTTGAGGGTGTCACGCCAGCTTTGAAAGCAGCACGAACCGCATTTAACTTACCAAGGTTCAGAGAAACGGCCGCTGTATTGACAGTCCGCTGGCTCGGGGTCTTTTCAGGCACGGGCGATTTCATGCCGCGTCGCAACCGCTCTGCGACGACAGAATCGAACAGCAGGTCGAGTTCTTGATCCTCCAAGTGCTTAACCGCTGCTGGCAGGTCGTTTGGCAGCACATGCCGCGAAGCCGTGGCTGTCACGTTACTTGGGATATGTCTAGGTGAATTCGGCCGGCGGCCCATACAGCGATCATGCCGCCATTCCCAAAAAGGGGCAATCGAAACCTGACCGGTTATTCTTGAGTCTTAGCAGGCGATTCAGGAAATACCCGCAGGTTCCCATCCGCCCGCGCGGCTGTCGTCCGGCAAGAGCTGCTTGCCGTCGCTGGCGCCGTTGACGCTGACGCACGCCCACCCCAAATTGTTGTCCGCTTCTCGCAAGCAGCGATCGCAAACGAACGTCGTTTTCGTTCCCATGGGCCCGTCCTAGCTTTTCGCGCCGGATATGATGGCAGGTGGCCGGGCCGTTACATTGGAAAAAGCCGGACGCCGGGCGCCATTCTGCGGCCTACCGCTCCTCGTCCCGATGCGCCCACGCGTAGGGCGTGATCTGACGCGGTGAAACCAATCCCGCCGCTGTGAACTTCAGTGGCTTGGAGCAATTCACAGACATTGTCGGATTTGCCAGCATTCGTTCGTCCTAGGGTCGCAACAGGGAGTCCAAACATGCCTGAACAGGCCAACGCCGAAGAAGCCCGGATCAAAGCCCTTCTCGAGGGCTGGGCGGACGCTGTCCGCCGGCACGATCTTCCCGCCATTCTCGCGCATCACGATCAAGACATGGTGATGTTCGATTTGCCGCCGCCACTTCAATGCAGGGGCATCGAAGCCTATGAACAGACGTGGGATCTGCTTTTCCGTTACCACAAGCCCGGTACGGCCTTCGACTTTCGGGAACTCGCCGTTACCGCGGGCGCGGACGTCGCCTTTGCGATCGCCATCATGTGGTGCGGACCTGACTCGTCCAGCAATCCCATAGACAAGGACGGCTTTCTGTTCCGACTGACTGTGGGCCTGCGTAAGGTCGATGGCGACTGGCGCATCGCACACGAGCATCACTCCGTGCCTGCTACGGACTGAGTCCGTGACGATGGCCCCTTCGCGGGTCCAGACACCTCGTTTGCCAAACAATTGGTTCAACTCGGTCAGGGCTAAGCTGAGCACAATCAAATAGGCCAGCCCCCGCCCTAAACGCTGCGTGACGGGGATCGATGGCTCCACACAGGAGGTTGTTATGCGAAAACTGATATTGTCGATGGCGGTGTCGCTCGACGGATTGGCCGCCCGGCCTGGGCGGCACGGAGCCGGTGGCTGGGGGCTTCCGCCGGACGACCCTGCCCTCAAGAAACGTAAGCTCGACTGGATGTTGGATATTGGCCTCCACCTCATGGGGCGCAACACATACGAGGAGATGGCCGAGTTCTGTCCCACCTCCGACGATGCCTACGCCGCACCTATGAACAACATCCCGAAGGTCGTCTTTTCGAGGACGCTCAAGCGTGCAGAGTGGCCGGATTCGCGGATCGCACGTGGCGACTTGGCCGAAGAGATCGCCGCGCTGAAGCGCGAGACCGGGAAAGATATGATCGCCTGGGGCGGTGCTGCTTTCGCGCAGTCGCTCTCCCGGCTCCGGCTCGTCGACGAATATCGCTTCATCCTGCAACCGGTAGCGCTCGGCGAGGGATATCCTCTGTTCAAGGGCCTCACGGCGCCGCTCCGGCTCGAGCTCGTCGACGCGCAGACATACAACAACGGCGCGGCGCTGCACGTCTACCGCCCTGCAGCCCGGACTTCTTAACGTGACGACCTCTGCGGTGCTTTCGGCGAGGATGAGACCGAGCGTACCCTTCTACATCGCGGTCGACACGGTCATGAAGGCTGTTCTCCCGCCTTTGGTCGGGGGCGTCACCAGCGTGATGTGTCACAGAGAGACACGAGAACTATCAACAACTATCGTTAGGACAATGTTGCGTAACGTATGCTGTTCTACTCGACACCACGCCACAGTACCCCCCCTCACTCCCACTCGATCATTTTAGACCATGGTAACGCGTTGATCTAACAGCACAAATTTTTCTGCGGGGGCTGAAGAACCGTATCCCCGATCCGTCAAAAATTCGCGCTCTTGAATTCAAAGGAAAATTTCGCCGATTCGGTATCTGCTCGGTTTCAGCGACTATCGATATAGATCGGTCGATTCTCGAAATCGGTGACGAGAGCGGTGTTATCGGGGCTCCACGAAAAAAGACCGCCAGCTATAATCGATGCTTTGGTCAGGCCGTTATCCATCACCTTGGTCAAATGTAAGGTGATCTGGGCGACATTCGAGCGAGGACTCCCAGGCGCGCAGTCGCATCTCGTCCGCAAAACGGTACGCTATGAAGTAATCGCGTACGCCGCGAGTCACGGTTCCGCGGAGCACATCGCATGCGATCTGGCCGGGTTGCTTCGATGAGATCTGCTTGAGCTCGCCCAATGCGGTTTCAAAGGCCTCCACATTGGCCATCGCCACGCGGCGCGAGACGACAACGCCAATTGCCTGATCGGTGAGAGCGGTCATGGCAGCTCCTGCAGCAATGTTTGCCCGTTTTCCCCGACGTTCAATCGCAGTAGCTTCGCATCCTGGATCGCGTCCCTATATGGATACCGAAGACCGCCAGTCGTTGTCACGTAGAGCGCCTGGCAATCCTCCGTTCCACGTCCAAATCCGCAAGCGGTGCTACCGACGGCACCTTCGCGCGGTCCAGCGATAGTCTCGCGTCCGCCATCGGGATGAAGTCGCAGGACAGCCTGCGCAGGATGCGTCGCGATATAGGCGGCGCCGGATTCGCCGAAAGCGAAATCATCCGCGCGCAACTTTTCCGCGACCACTTCCATTGGTCCGGCGCCTCCGTCGGCAGCAATCTTCGATCGGACAACCAGGTTCTGATCCGTGATGGAAATCCAGGCCCAGCCGTCATGCAGCTTGATCCCGTTGGCACCCGGCGTTTGCGGCGCCTTCGGACGCAGGCGATCATCCTGAAGCCACACGCCCCAGCGCTTCTCCTTCTGATCGATCGCGAAAATGCGCCCCGTGACGCTCTCGCAAACCAGCAAGGTCCGGCCGTCAAGGTGTGGCGTGCAGCTGTTCATAAACACCGCGTCGGGTATCTCCACCCATGGCTCAGGCTGACCCGAGCGGATTCGCCAAATATAACCGGGGACATGCCCCACTGCTCCGCCGGTGACCCAGAGCGACCCAGCAGCATCAAAGGCGAGCCCCGCCGCCGGCGCCGTCAGCCGTGCATACTCCTCAACCTTCCGAGTCTTCGGGTCGAAGCGATCGATGCGGTTATGGGAGTGCAGACTCACATACACAGCCCCTGTGGGGTCTACCGCCAGGTTTTCGGCAAAATGCCTTGCGGCCAGGAGCATAGTCGAACCCATGTCGCCCCCTCAACTGTGGGCAGCACACTGCGGATAGTGGTGGAGGCGGCGGGAATCGAACCCGCGCCCTTTCTTGCAAACATCGAGCAAAATTACCTCGGTGTCAGGCATTTCCTTGCTTTGGAGCCGATCGCGTCGATAGAGCAGAACTGTGACATTTGTGTCCTTCAGCGGAAAAGAGGGCGTGGGGATTCTGTCAAGCGGCCCCCAAGCGAATCCAAACGGAGCGGGTCCATCTAGGGCCCATGCCGGGAGTACGATACCGGCCACAACGGCAAACATGGTCACGGACCGTTTCAGGACGAGCCAGTTCATCTTGAGGTCGTCAAAACTGCTGATCACAACGATTCTCTCAGTCGCAAGGCGCTCACGAGGGACGCGCCAGGATAAGCTAAGCTGATCACTCGCAATCGGCGAGACCCGCGCGAACGACGCATTAGATTTTCGCTGGGCACAATGAACAATCGTCCCGCGATACTAAGGACTTGTTAGGAAATAACTTAGTCACTTTTTCAAGCGCTTTCTGTTCGGTGCGATGGTGTAGTTCCACTCTCCATGAAAGTCATGAGGATATATGTTGACTGTGGCGAGTTGCGCGTCTGAGATTTTGAGACCCTTGGGATATTTCTTTTCGTCAAGTTCGGCGCGTACGGTCAAGCCAGTATCCGTAGTCG
>Ga0208575_1000013_pt1 | contig 10458 bp, 5 predicted proteins | sample ForSoiNitroNN397_FD_187884 | JGI IMG/M metagenome (GOLD analysis project Ga0208575, IMG submission 187884) | Forest soil microbial communities from Willamette National Forest, Oregon, USA, amended with Nitrogen - NN397 (SPAdes) | ecosystem: Environmental > Terrestrial > Soil > Boreal forest/Taiga... | reverse complement strand
CCGGATATTTTGCTTTAGCGAAATACGAGGCTGCTATCAGGCGCAGCATTTCCTTTTCATTTTGCTGATGCGTGTTGTTAATAATGGGAACCGCATAATTGATCACATCATCGTACCGGTTATCCAAAAAGTAAACGGCTGTTATGTAGTATGGATAACTATTTTCGTATTTCTTTACGTTTTTTAATCGCTGAAAATTTGCAAGCGCCAGGTGATAATCCTTATATTTGTCAAAACACACATGCGCATTTTGCACGATTGCATTCATGCGTGCGATATCTGCCGAAGTAATGGGCTGATATGGAGTCATTTGCATATGTGGCCCCATGTTCATATGTCGTGGATCAGCCTGTAGCGAAGAAGCGCTGGCAGTAGTACTCGAAGCTATTGGGATAGTTGTCTGGCACGTTGGGGCTTTCGCCGCCGCTTGTGAAGAGCTTAGATTCTGGCTCTGATTGCTACCACAGGCTACCAGTAGAAGTATTAGTAAGAGCAAAAGTGGTAAAAGCTTTATCCGCATAGCAATTCCTTCGCATCTAGTTGCTGCCTTTCTTTGCAGTCACAGAAATCGCCAGAATCATCAATTTCTCTGTAATATATAATACAATATTTCCTATGCTAGCGGCAGTGTGAATGTGATACAGGTTCCCTTACCAGGCGTACTCTCGGCACAGATTGTTCCCCCATGTGCCGTAATGATCGCTTTTATGATGGAAAGACCCAACCCGCTACCACCGCTTGCACCCGAACGAGCTCGGTCACTACGGTAGAAGCGGTCGAAGATGTAAGGTAGGTCGCTCGCATTGATACCCGTCCCAGTATCCCTCACCCAAACGCTAAGCCATTTCGTTTTGCTATCAGTAGGCGATTCCACATTCCCAAAATGTAGTGGCATCCCTTCTCCTTTCGACTTGCCTGAGCGCGCAGCGCTAGACGCGTAAGCGTCGTTGGCAAGGCGGGTAGGTGCCAACGGATGCCCAGCTCAATACACTTAGGGAAGTAAATTTTATGATGACATTGAAGCAAGCGCTAGGAGAATATACTGAAGAGCAGTTAAGGCAACTTGCCCAATGGTGGGGGATTGGGGATACACCTGAAGAAGGCTGGCGACATCACCACGGGTTATTGATCCAGCATATGCAGGAACTAGTTGCTGTTCGTTTTGCCTGGGAACTGCTCTCTGAAGATGAACGCAAAGTATTGCACAATATACTTGATTTCTCAGCCTCTAGCGGAGCGTTACACGATGTGATCCTCAAAATAACGCGTTTGCCTGAAGCCAATTTTGAAAAAGCTCTTGACACTCTCAAGCAGTACATGCTCATTTTAGAGGAACAGACCGCCATAAAATTTGCCGGTGCGACAGCAAGTTCATCATCTAAGCAAACGAAGCCGCCTGCTGTAAAGACAACGAAACTCTTTATTACGAAAGAGTTGCTCGATCCTTTGCTTGCTGTTGGAAAGGAGATCTATACACCAAAGAACCGATTGCAGATGAAGCTTGAAGACATTCTAGCGAGTCTCAATCAGGACAGGCTTTATGAAATTGGTCGTCTTTATGGATTTATGCTACATGACTACTATTCACGGACTCCCCCTAGTACACGCCTGGCTGCGCAACTGGTACAGCCGGATGTACCTTTCTATGCCTGGGAGCAATTTGATGCCAAAACCCGTAAACTCTGTAAGTGGTTATGCGAAAATGAAGGCGTTGTCACAATGCAGGCAGCACGTGAGTATACGGGCTTTGACAACATTATCTTATCTGGAGTCATTCGTACACTTGAACGTTTTGCTATTGCTTTTGACACGTTCGCAGGTTCAGAGAGAAAACTGTTCGTGCCGCGTGAATTACTCAAAAATTTGAAAAAGGCTGTAGGACAACCCGAGAGCCTGGAAGAAGAGGCTTCTGCCGGCCTGGTTACTCTCGACACGTCACCGCAATCAATACGCAATGGCGATACATTGATTTTGTATGATCTGGCGACCATCATTGGGGCGATGTTCCAGCAGAATATCGAGCCAACGCAGGCTGATAGAGTGCCAAAACGTATTGCGAACAAGCTGCAACCCATGTTGCAAATAGCACCCCGCATTCAGTCATATTATGAAGAAGATGATACTCTCGATATGCTGTTTAGCATGGCGCAGAAGCTTGGACTTGTAAAACGCAACAAGTCATCAGCAGATGGTATTAAGCCGCGTTATGTACAAGGTCCTCTGTTTGAAAAGTGGTCACAAATGGATGTGGTTGATCAGACTCACGATCTGCTAGAGTACTGGCTCAGTGGTCAGCACTGGCTTGATATTGCGGGCGTGAACTTTAACCAGAGCAACAGTTACTACCTTGACATCATGGCTGGACGCAAAGCTGTCCTATCGTATTTAAACAAGTGTACGCCGGGACGTTGGTACTCTATTGATTCCTTGCTGCGTACGATGAAAGCGCAAGATCCATATGTACTGCGCCCCAGGCAGGCCGCTATGGGTTTATCGGGCTTTCGTAACGACAGGAATATGCTTACAAATTGGTATAAATCTGATGGGGAAATTATTATAGGAATACTCAGTTTTACCCTCTTTGAATTGGGAATCGTCGCGTTGGGATACCAACAGCCTCATTTGGCGGAAAAAGATCAGCCCGTCAATGCTGATGCCTTTATGCTTACCGATCTGGCAACTGCTGTCCTGTCAACTGAAGCGGAACCCTCGTATAGTTCTGTTACACCTGCGAATGGTCGCACCCTGATAGTACAGCCGAATTTTGAATTGCTTCTGCTGCAACCTGATCTGCCAACGGTGTACAGCCTCTTACCTTTTGCGCAGGTCAATCAGATTGGGGTTGCGAGTCGCCTGACACTGACGCGTAATTCGGTATTGCGTGGTTTAGAGGCAGGTAGGAATATAGAGCAAATTATGCAAATACTTGAAGAGCATAGCCAGAAAGAATTGCCGCAAAATGTGGTCTATACCTTGCGTGATTGGACCAAACTGTACAAGGAAGTAACTATCTCACAGGTGCTGTTACTCGATGTGCCGAGCGAAGCAGTAGCCAATGAAATATGTTCCTCACCTAAGTTAAGCGCCTTTGGCTTGCGCAGGATTGCTCCCTGCGTTATTGCTGTAGATAGCGATACCAGCCTGCAAGATTTGCGTCGCGCGCTCGACAAAGAGGGCATTGTTGTCAGAATCAGAGGCGACATCGTTTCTAAACCGGCTGTGAGTACTTCATACCGCAGGTATTAAAAACTGAAAGTTCAGCTCGGAATATCTTCTTACTGTGGGCCAATCAGCGTGTGACGAATCAACATCAAGTGTGTCAGGGGGCCTAGACCTCCAGGTACCGGGGTTAGAAATGAGGCAATCTCTTTAACGCTCTCGAAGTCTACGTCTCCGACTACTCTTCCACCAATAGCATTAATACCTGCATCTAACACAACTGCGCCCGGCTTTACCATATCGGCAGTAATACTGGCCGGTCGCCCAATACTCACTACGAGAATATCTGCGCTTCTGGTGATATTCGCAAGGTCCTGAGTGTGTGAGTGACAGATCGTCACCGTTGCGTCGTGATAGATGAGCACGAGGGCGATGGGCTTGCCTCCAATATTGCTTCGTCCAACAACTACAGCATTGCGGCCAGCGATCGGAATACCTGCATCTTGTAATACTGTGAGGATAACATCAGCAGTTGAGGGAATAAAGCTGGGAAAGCCAAGCAGCAAGTTCCCTGCGTTGCGCGGCCCAAGACCATCTACATCTTTCTCAGGAAGCAAAACCTCAGTTACAACCTGCTGTTGTATATGTGATGGTAGCGGCAGCAAGAGCAAGACGCCATCTGTATTCTCATCATTGCTTAAAGAGGCAACCTCCGCACGTAGCTCTTCCTCTTCAACCTCGAAAGGATATGCTAACGTCGCGCAGCCCAGACCAATCTTGCCACAAGCTCGCACCAATTGCCTGCTATAGACCTCTGCGGCACCATCATGCCCTGCTATTATTTGTGCCAGCCGAGCAGAACGATGGTGCTGTTTGCGAAACTGCGCAGCTTCACCTTGCAGTTCAGCGGTCATGTGTGCGACAAGTAGTTTGCTATCAAAAATGATTGCTGCCATAGATGCTTCTACTCCAATTGATCATATTACTGCTTATCATATCACAGCCCTTGTACCACTTGGGGGAGGCGATTGGTAAATACAATGCAAATGCGCTACAATGCCTTCTGATATCAATATAGTGCATTTTTAACTTCAGAGTGAGTGTTAAGAATGCCTACACGTTGGTAGCCCTTCGGTACCATCCATACCAAAAAGAGAGGATTTTCATGGCAGGTGATTGTTCATTTGATATAGTATCGCAATTTGACGAACAAGAACTGGTTAACGCTATCGATCAGACAAGGCGGGAGGTTTCCACTCGTTTTGACTTGAAAGACACAAAGACAGAAATTCTTCATACCAAGGATACTATTACAATTGTTACCGATAGTTCTCTTACGCTCAAGGGTGTTCGGGATATTCTTGAAACGAAAGCGGTGCGTCGCGGTTTATCACTAAAGATTTTTAATGCGGGCAAAGAGGAAAATGCGGCTGGGAGTAAAGTGCGCCAGGTCATACAATTGCGGCAAGGCCTCTCTCAAGACCTGGCAAAACAGATCAGCAAGCATATTCGCGATACCTATCCCAAAGTGCGGCCGCAAATTCAGGGAGATGCAATTCGCGTGGTAGCGAAGAGCCGCGATGAATTGCAAGCAGTGATTGCACTTCTCAAACAAAAAGATTATCCTGTGGCGTTACAGTACATCAACTATCGAGGATAGGACTCAAAAGGTACTTTAGTACCAAAAATTGAGACCTTTTTCTCAAGAATTCCAAAATTGTAGTACCCTAGGTTTAAGTAAAGAAACCTTTTATGAGGTGTTATGAGCAAAGGCTCTGCACTTTTCTATATTGAGGAAGTGACCTTTCATGCCTGGGAACAGACAAGTTTTCAGCACAGCAATGAATGCAGCCGATCGATTTCGCTGGGATAGCCAGTGGACGGAAGCGGCGAATGAGTATCAACGAGCATTGGCAGAGTTCCCAGATGACGCAGCTGCGCGTGGTGGACTGGGTTTTTGCTACATGCAAACAAAACAGTGGCAGAAAGCGCTCGCTGAGTATGAATCCATTCTCAAGCGTGATCCTAGCAACATAATCGCGCTGAGTAAGACAGCCGAGTTATATGTAATCTTAAACAGGCGAGATGACGCGTACAGAGCGTATCTGCATCTTGCGGAATTGTATTCGCAAGCAGGCCAGGGTGCACGAGCGGAAGCTGCATGGCAAAAGGCTGTGCAATTATCTCCTGCAAGCCCTGAGCCTCACGAGCGTCTTGCAGCTTACTATCTTGGGAAAAAAGATTTTGCGTTAATGGTTCAAGAGCGTTTGGCTGCAGCTCAAGGGTATCTACAACGCAATGATGGGGTGGCAGCCACTGCGCAATGTGAAGAAGTATTGCGTGTTGATTCAGCCAATGCACAGGCACAGCGCGTTCTCTCACAGATCAGAGGACAAATGCAGCCTTCTGGGCCGCTTCCACAGGGAGCAAGCGGGGTGTATTCATCGCCAACTTCTAAAGAGACAGATATATCTACTACGGGCAATCTGTCTTCAGGCCCCTTAGCTAACAAAGGATATGCTGCGGCTGGCATGGTTTCTTTAAGCAACACAAGCGGAGGTAATACTGGCATCATGGGTAATATGGGTAGCGCGAGCAATTTTGGTGGAGCAGGAAATCCTGGACCGGCTCTTGCTGCAACAGGCATCACCGGTGGAGGAATGGGATCAACTCCTCGTAAACGAATAACAGCTAGCCAGGTTACTGGTGTGCTTAGACAGGCTCAAACCTTTCAAACCCAGGGTCGTTTCACCGATGCTATCGATCTCTGTGAACAGATTCTTGAGAGCGGCTTTGATCGACCCGATGCTCGCTACTTTTTGGGATGGCTTTATCAAGAGCAGCGTCACTGGGATGAGGCAATTCGTCAGTTTCAAACATTGTTGAATGATCCCGATTATGCGCTTTCGTGTTACTATGCTCTGGGGCAATGCTATCGCGCAAAAGGTGACATGCGGTCTGCTACGCAGCATTTCGATGAAGCCGTTGATCGTGTGAATCTGGATGCGTTGACCATTGAAGAATCCGATCAACTGGTGCAACTTTGCCAGGAAGCGGCTGAAGCTCATCGTATGTTGGGAGAGCAGGATCAAGCATTGACCGTCTATAATGCCCTGCTCGGCTTCCTACGTAGCAGGAATTGGAATGACAAAGTTACCCAGGTTGAGTTTATGCTCAAGCAACTGCAGAATACACCACTTCCGCCCAGACCCGTGTCTACGCCTCCACCTGCAACGGTACAACCCGCGTCGAAGCCACAAGGGAACGGGACCCAGGTATTGCCGCCTGAGCAAGTAACGATGATGCAGCAGGCACCTGTTATGCCAATGCCCCCGAATATGCCTGATTCTGCGATGGTAACATCGAATACGGGTGGCTCCCCACCAGCACAAGCGCAGCCGCCTGTACCATCAACGACGTCTGGCTCTCTCGGGGAATTGCCTGACTGGTTGACTGGTATTCTGAATGATGCCGATAAGACTGAGCTTATCAATAAACAAGCAGTGTCAGCACAGGCACAATCCGCTTCTGTATCACAGGAGGCGAAAGAGGTATTAACCAATCAGCCTACACTTGAGCAGCCAGTTGCACCCGTTCTAACGACATCAACTTCGTGGCTGACAGATGACGTAAAGCCTGTCAATTCCACGAATGTCTCATCAGGTGACAAGCCACCTGTGGTTCCCGAGCAATCGCCAGTTGCTTCGGTTGAGCCTGCTCCAGTGGGAGAACCTCCTGTAGTATCTGAAGATACTATAGTAAGTGCTTCCATAGAACAGCCGACTGTTGCAAAACCCCGGGTACAGAGTGATCTTGTCCAGGAGCAAATAGCGTTACCAACAGCTCAAGAAATATCTGCTAAAGTTCAGCCAGTCCCGGTGTCACAAGTTACTTCAACAAAGGGATCAACTGGTAAGCTCGAAGACTTGTTGAATCAGATAACTGGCTCTGCGGGAAAAGAGGGGGTATTACAACAGGTAAGTGAATCTGTGCTGTCCAGCACAGCCAATCTTCAGGAAAATGTCCGTTTGCAGGTTGTACAATCCATTCAAGATATTCAACGGTATATCGATCATGGTCTATTTACACCTGCTACCGAAGAATGTTTACGCGTCATCGATCTTGCTCCTCAGTATCTGGACATTCATCTTGTGTTGTGTGAGATATACATACGCCAGGGCAAGATCGACCAGGCGATTACAAAGTATGCTATCTTGATTGATACCTATATGATGAATGGTCGCATAGATGATGCCATAGCGACGTATCGACGCATCCTGCAATTAGAACCCAATAATCTGACCTATCGAGTCCGCTTGATTAATCTGCTTGCTTCGCAGGGCTATAAAGAAGATTTGTTGCGTGAGCGAAGTCTGGCAGCAGAGTCATACCTGCGCCTTGGCTATATGGATCGCGCTCTAACGGAACTTGAGCAGGCATTGCAGGAGAGTCCGACAAGTGTGACAACTCGCTTGAATTTTGCACTGGCCTTGCAAAAGTTGGGACGCTCTCAACAGGCAGTGGCGGAGTATCAGCGAGTGCTGCAAGTGGATCCGCGTAATATTACCGCGCTGGTGCGCTGGCATATTGCGATGATTACCGGGGTAGGAACTGCTCGTGCCACGACGCTGGAGGTGTTGACGCGTATCCGCTGGCATTTGCGAGGAGAAGGGCAGAGGAATTACGAAACGGTGGTGCGGGAGTATACTCAGGCGGCGGAAACCTATCCGAATAATGCTGATGTTCGGTTTGCGCTTGGTCAGATCCATCAGCAGTCCGGTTACTTTGACCAGGCTCTCGATGCCTATCAATACGCAATACGGGACAGCTCGTATGAGGTTATGGCTCGAGTTAGTTCTGCGCTTTGCTTATTAGCTCAGGGTAAGCCTGAAGCAGCAATTCAACAACTTGAACAGGCGCTACAAAGCGTTCGCAGCGGTCAACGCGGCACTATCGATCCTGCTGAATGGGCGGCGCGTCCGCGCGAAGAAGGTGAGGAGCACCAGGCCCCTGAAGTTGAGATCTCACTGTTACTGGCGAAAGCCTATGGGCGTGTCGGTAAGCAGGAACAGATGCAGGCTATCTTGCGCCAGTTGAAGCAGACAACACCGCAACGGGACGAGGTCTCAACTGCACTGGCGGATATATCCGCGCGCCAGGGAAATCTCGATGATGCGTTACAAGAATATGCTGATCTGGTACGATCCTACCGTGAGAAGCGCCAGGTAGATAATGCTCTGAGTGTCCTGCAAGAGATGGTACGCCTTGATCCCCAGGATCCTCGCGCTCACGTGGAGTTAGGTGATATCTACGTGGGACGTGGCCTGCTGGAAGAAGGTATAGCGGAGTTGTGCTTGCTCGCGGATATCTACCTGCGCCGGAATCGGTTCGATGAGGCTGGAGATAGTCTACGGCGTATCGGTGATATCTATGCAGAGATGGGGAACACTAAAGATGCATTCATGAACCTGCGACGTGCTGTCGAACTCAAACCTGACGATATGGATCTCTTGCGTGAAGTAGTAGGCTACTGCTGGCAGATTGGCCGTTCCCAGGAGGCAACGCAATATCAATCGATCATTGCTCGCCATTACTTTGAGACAAACCAGGTCAAAGAATCGGTTGCGGCGCTGCAGCAGTTAATCGCGCTCGATCGCAGCAACTACGAAGCCTATGATATGCTTGGACAGACCTACCAATCCGTGGGCGAGTATGAACAAGCCAGCCGTGTTTATAAAAATCTTGCCAGGGCGAACCCCGGCGGATCAATTGCGAAAGAGCGCCTGGCAATGCTGCATGAGTTGCGTGCACAGAGCGCATGATTGAGGATAGCGGTGAAACTCGAGTGCCCTGTCCTACGGGATCTTGCACTATCTCGCTCTACCTGCGAACATCCTTCCTTTTTAGAATTATGCCAGTAACGATAGCAAGAATAATAACGATTGCTCCCATGGCAGCCCATGCGAGCAGCAAACGCTGCGTGGCTGCAGTCTGGGTATAGGTCGAAAAGAGGGTGCCTTGATAGGTAAGGTTATCTCCCAGCAATTTATCTCCGCCTAATTTATCCCCATGCAAACCGAGCGATGTCCCTAAAGCGGCCATTGCCCAGTGTGATGAGAATAATAACCCAAGCACTGTAGTGTATTTTTCGGTAAGCGCTATCTCGACGCCGGCGAAGATAATCTGTGGAATGAGGATGAGAGGCAGAAGGCTCTGTGCTGTATCCTCGTTGGGAGAAATGGCCGACATTGTCAAGCCTATCATCATACCAGTTAAAGCGGCAAGGGCTATTGAAATATATACCTCCAGGAGGACAGGCATAAAGATCCCCTGGTGTAATGGTTCAAATGCATCCACTATGAGAACCAGTACCGCACTTTGAAATAAAGCAATCATACCCAGTACAAGAATTTTGGATAGCAAATATGGGACTATGCCCAGATTCACTGTACGCTCACGCTGGTAGATAGCTGTCTCCTTGACGATCTCACGCGATGCATTAAGAACTCCAAATAGTATGGCAATAAAGGCCAGCAGGAAAAGTGCTCTTTGCGCATTTAAGCCTTGTCCTGCGGGGATAAAATCCTGTAGCGCCTGGTTCACGCCGCCTCTTTGCTGAGCATATGTTATCCCTTGAGAATTTGTTTTGAGATAATTAATGATGCGGTCACAGTTCACCAGTGTGGCTTGACCCGTAGAAAGGCCGATGGGACCCGAGGACGTGAGAACTTGCGACTGGCATTGGATCATCTTGTCGGGGTCGAAGATGCCGCTTCCAATCTCAACGCGGACCAGGAGCATCAGGAAGAGCGCGATGAGAGGAGCCTGCGCAAGTAAGATCAGGAGGGTACTCCTATCGTTTCTAAGTAGCTCTAACTGACGCTGAAAGAGCAAGATAAACTGGGTCCATGGATTGCCACGTTTTTTAAGTCGTTTGATTTCTTTTGGCTGTTGCTGACGAGCATCTGTGGCAGCAGGTTCGGCTCTAAGTGGCTTAGCGATATACTCCTGGTATGCCTCGGAGAGCTTATAGCGCGCCTCCGCCTCATCGGGGATGTTTGGATTTTCCTCTGTTGGTTCAAGGCTCGTGTAAATCTCGGCAAAGTCGCTTTTGTCGAAGTAGCTCTTTGCTTCTTCAGGCGGCCCGAAATAGGCTAAGCGGCCACCCTGCGCGAGGAAACAGATATAATCGCAAGTATTGATATTGTTGGTGGCATGGGTAACCACAATAATCGTATGTCCCTGGTCCGCGAGTTTGCGTAGAAGGAACATCATTTTGCGATCCAGGCCTGGATCAAG
>Ga0208575_1000012_pt1 | contig 10625 bp, 6 predicted proteins | sample ForSoiNitroNN397_FD_187884 | JGI IMG/M metagenome (GOLD analysis project Ga0208575, IMG submission 187884) | Forest soil microbial communities from Willamette National Forest, Oregon, USA, amended with Nitrogen - NN397 (SPAdes) | ecosystem: Environmental > Terrestrial > Soil > Boreal forest/Taiga... | reverse complement strand
CAGGAGAGATGCATCTCTCTTTGCCTCACCTTCACGTCTTGTTGAGCGCGCTCCTCACGCAATCGCGTGCAAAGAAACGGAGCAAGCAAGATAGGTAAACAACGACAAACACAGCATGGGAAGCGCTGTAGACATCATTCGCTTTCCGGCAGACAGATCATGTGGTCCTGGACCAGTCATGGGCTCTTGATACGACAACGAGCCTGGCTCAGTCTGTGCGAGCATGACTGCTACCAGCCACCTCATCACTACAACCTGCATATTCAACCCTTAAACGGTGGGATCGACTATCACAACTACCATATTCGCTACCTGGGAACAGGAGAAGCTCAGCATAGATGGGTAGTCGTCGATGCTCCCTCTGGCATCACAAGGAGCTACCGGGTCTATAGCTTCTCGAAGAAGCTCTTCATCAGAGAGGCGATCGATATCGCGAGTAGTCTGCTCGTCACCGATATCACCAATGATGTCGGCGACCCAGGCATATGGCTTGCCTTAGTTGAGCACATTCCTCTCGTCTTGCGCGATTTGTACCACCACACCCCTTTCACTCAAAACAAGATAGCCAGGAGGAAATCATGAACAGCCTTCTGGCCGCTATTGGATGTACGATAAGAAAAAAACAAGAGTAGAGGAGCAACCATTATAACAGAAAATCGGCTGAGTGAGAGCAGTCATGTGGCTCTGCAGAGAGCGAATCCGACTATCACCGCCCCAACCGCTTGCGCAGGCAATGCCCGGTGATGGTCCCCAGTCTGCATTCGCCTTGGAGAGTTGCGGCCCTCCTCCGCGTTCAAAGGCGCTTTTCGAACCAGTAGTGGGCAAAGGGCTCGTTATTGAATGCTTCTACCTCCTGGTATCCGCAGTCTCGGTACAGCTGGATGGCTTCAATGAGGGTGCGGTTCGTTTCCAGGTGAAGGACAGCGACCCCTGCTTCCCTCGCAGAGCGCTCCAGCGCCTCTAGGAGCCGCCGTCCCAGCCCAAGACCACGCGCCCGTGGAGCGACCCACATGCGCTTGATTTCCCCTGGAGCGTTCTCGTGAAGCTTCAACGCGCCACAGCCGATCGGCTCCTCTCGCAGATGTGCCACGAGCAACAGACCAGCTGGCAGCGTGAGTTCGTGCGCCTGCGCCGAAATGCTGAGAGTGGGATCGAACCCAGCCTCGAAGCGCTCGCCCAGTTCGGCGAAGTACTGCTCGAAGCACCATCTGGCATCCGGGCTCGTTGGATCGGCGATGGCGATCTTCACCAGCGATGCGTTCAGGATCCGCTCGACCTGTGCCATCGCTGCCACGAGCTTTACACGCTGGCTCTCGCTCAGCGGCTCCAGGAGCGAACGGGCAAACGCATCGGCTCGCCGATCTAGCTCAGCTCGCTCACGAAGGCCTGCCTCGGTGAGCTTGACATGGCGAACTCTTCCATCGTTCTCGCTCGTCCCAACCACAATCAAGCCTTGCCCCTCGAGCGAACGCAGCAGGCGGCTGACATAGGCGGAATCGAGCCCAAGCCGACGTCGCAGCGAGCGCACATCGGCCCCCTGTGCTCCGATCTCCCACAGCAGTCGTGCTTCGCCAAGAGGATGGTTTCGACCCAGGAAGTGGTCGTGTAACACGCCAATGCGCTCCGTCATAGTCCGATTGAAGCTTCGGACCTGTTCAATCCGTGGCATCTCCATGACAACCTCCAGACGTACTCAAGCAGTGACTTCTCATTCTCTGATTATAGTCAGAGAATCTGGCCTGATGCCAGGGATCGAGGCAGCAGATCATGGCAAGGTGGAGCATGAGCCAAAATAGGGAAGAAAATATCACAATTTCTTGATATTGGAAGATAACAGAAGAAGAATCTGAAAAACATTCGCTCTTTCCTGTCTCAGTATGGTACACTAAAGATGGGGAAAGATGAGTTACGATAGGAAATCCGACCGCAACAGGAAGAAATACTCTTGATCGTCATTCGTCTTATATGCAGCTAGCTGCATATAAGACGAATGAGAGGAATATATGCCCATCGCATTTGATCGCAGTATTTGCTGTGACTTAAATGAGACCATCTCACGAGAGTGGCTCATAACAAATGGACTTGGTGGCTATGCAGCTGCTACAGTTGCAGGTACTTTAACGCGCATGCCACATGGCCTGCTCGTGGCATCATCAAGCGATGATGCATCTCCGCGACTTTTGCTGGCGAAGATCGATGAAGAAATTCTTTTCGATCAACGCACCTATTATCTAGGCACCAATGAATATAGGGATGGAACCATCAACCCCGCAGGTTTTGTCCACCTGGAAACATTTCGTCTAGAAGAAGGCTTCCCTGTCTTTACTTATCGGATTGGTGGGATCGATGGACTTTTGCTTGAAAAACGCATTTGGATGCCTCAAGAAAGTAATACCACGTACATTCAATATCGCGTACTTCGTGCGAATACACCAGATGGTCATATACATAAAAATAATAACTTCAGGAACAGTCTTGACAGGAATTTGCGCGCAAATAATGGGCGAGGTTATCTTGAGCACCCCAGTGGAGATCAACGAGTTCTCACACTTACATTACTGCCGCTTGCTTCCTATCGTCTTTACAACGAACATCAATACGGTAACAATGAATGGCAATTTCAGATACAAACACACCAGGCTGAAGATTTTTCTACTGAAGCTGACAAACAGCAGAGCAGCTATGCTGATGATGAGATCGCAGGTTGTACGATTCGCGCTCGGGATGGTGCACAACCCTATCATATTTTTGCAGTAGGTCATGTAGGAAGCGAGACAACTTTTCTTCCCACTGGCGTCTGGTACTGGCACTTCTTGCGCCGGCTAGATCAGACAGCAGGTTTAGCTGCGATAGATGATCTCTATCTTCCCGGAGTCTTCCGCGCCAAATTATGGCCAGGAGAGGACTCAGTAGTAACGATCATCGCAACTACTGAAGAATTGTCAACTCAAATTTTCAATACCTGCCAGCTTACTCTTTCCTATAAAAATGCTGTAGAACACCAGCGTAATTATGAACAACCTCAACGCTATTTTGGAGAAGGCGGAGCAACAGTACATACGCTTCCAATTCTTCCCATTGCTGGCACTTCACATCCATCTGAGGCAGATGAAGAGTTTATTCATCTTCTTTGGCAAGCAGGGAGTCGCTTCTTTGCAAAGCGCACTATACCATATGGTGATTTTTCGGAAAATCATTTCCCATCTCCATTCTTTAACGACACTGAAACTGTTCCTATACTTATTCCTGGCTATTTCAACATGCAAGACAATATACGCGAGATGTTGATTGCCTTTCCAGGATTAACACTGACAACCAGACAATACTCAAAAGCTCAACATATATTACACTATATGGCTCGCTACTTTAAGCAGGGAATGTTACCGGATCGATTGCCTACATCCGCTCGCCCTTTAAAAGTAGATGACTATGGAAGTATAGATACAACACTCTGGTATTTTTATGCGCTTGACCACTACCTGCGTATCACGCACAACTATGAACTACTGGATGATGTCTATCAGCACCTTGTCGATAATATCTCCTGGTATATACAGGGCACATATCATGGTATACATGTCGACCCGCATGATGGATTGCTCACAGCACAACAGCCAGGAGCTGCGCTAACCTGGATGAATGCTTGTGTCAACCACATTCCAGTTACACCCCGTCAAGGTAAACCGGTTGAGGTGAACGCCCTCTGGTACAACGCCCTTTGTTTAATGAATGAATGGTCCCAACTTCTGTATCAAGAAGGCAGAATTAACCATAGCACCACATATTACGAAGAGAAAAGCAATCAATGTAAGCAAAACTTCAATGAACGCTTCTGGTACTCTGCCGGTAGTTATCTTTACGATGTAATAGACGGACCAGATGGGGATGACCTGAGTCTTCGTCCAAACCAACTGCTGGCATTTTCCTTGCGTTACCCGGTACTCGATCAAGAGCATCGAAGAAGCGTGCTGGACCTTGTTACTGAGCAACTGGTGACTCCATTCGGATTACGTACTCTGGCTCCAAATGATCCAAATTATCACGGTCATCTTCAGGCAAATGTAGAGGAACAACAAAGTGCCTTATACCAGGGTAGCGCCTGGACCTGGCTACTCGGGCCGTACATAGACGCATTACTTTGCGTAGGGGGATCAGCTACCTCAACGGAAACTTCCCAGGATAACATTACCCACCTGGAACGAGTATGGCATACAGGACTTCGCTTACTTGAACCATTCCACCAACACTTCAATGAGGGTATGCTGGGAATGCTCGGAAGTGTGTTTGACGGCGATGTGCCTCACACTGGAGGATCCATTCCAGCATCCGCCCCTGGTACTGGAGAAATCCTTCGTATATACAATCTTTTAGCGCATCTCGGTGTAAGATACCAGGATCACGCGTTCTCCATTTAAATATTTTTCCTCATTTCTGCACATTATTTCACAAACTTATCCACATTCAATGTGGATAAGTGATCAGAAAAGGCATTTCATGCACAAATGCCAGACTATCCACATTGAATGTGGATAAGTTTTCCTCAAATCCCTCCCAGGTACCAATGGTCTTTTGTTTCCACAAAAGCTGAGGATAAGTTTTCCACATTTTCAATAATTCAATGAGGTTATTTGGGGTTTTCCACATTTTTTGGGGATGATGTTTACACATTTTCCTTAGACGACTTCTACTGCTCTCAGCTTTCCACAAAAGTGGAGGATAAGTTTTCCTTTTCCCCCACAATTACTTTATCTGTGACCGTTCTATTCAACATTGATAACTGAACAGTATCTTACATTATCTTAAAAGTAGTTCTCATCGATATTCGGTTTGTAGGAGAAAAGACGACACTAAATCTATAAAAAACAAAGCAAAAGAAAAATAAAGTGGATAAATCGGTTGATTTTGTGGACAACCACTTAGAATTGTGTAAAAGTCCCTCGTTTTTCTTTCACTTGTATTGCCCGTTAAGTTGCTATGAACTGATTATCTTCTATGCTACTTTCATAAAAGATAATGCGCAAACACTGTTGATAATCTTTCCAATTCTTTCTTGGAGAACATTGATTACTGCATATGTTTTCAACATTGTTGGTGGATGAGTTATCAACTTTTTTATAAGGTGAATATTTAGGTAATCTTATCGATCCGATATGGGGATAAGTTATCCTCATATCACCTGAGCCTGGATATCTTTGTTTTTCTTATCCTCATTATCCCGGAGCTTATCCACTTCACATGAATATCTATGCCCATCCTGTACACCTTTATCTCCTATGTGGGTAACTTATCCCCATGGCATCAAGTTTCTCTATAGGCTCGTTGTCGTGTATCTCATAAAGAAATCTTTCGCCGTTTTGAGGGTCTATCCACTTATCCACAGCTCCTATTACTACTACAATACTATTTTTATTTAATAAGAAAAAGGAATCTTAGTATATAGGAGCTGTGGATAAGTGGATAAAGTTACTTTTGTCTGGCAGGCGCGTTTGAATTTTTGCTTGATAAATGATGTCCATAATCCATAGGTGGTGAGAAGTAAATAAATTCAAGCGTAATATATTTCACATTCAGATCCTAATGGGTATTCGCAGAAGCGTAGGCAACTCGAATGCCTCATATTCGTACTACAAAGTAGTACATTTGGTGGTTGTTACCATAACTTTGCATAATTATGCTACTTAGTGCGACTTTCTGCTCTATTACTCGTTATATTTGGTGTGAGAGAAACAGATTAACTTCACCGACCACATTTTGCTAAAGGGTTCATTATGACATCTCTTATCGAAGCAATCAAAGCAAAAATAGATGTGGTTGAAGAAGTAGGTCTGGTGGTCGCATTACGGAAATCGGGAAAATCTCTTCAGGGACTTTGTCCGTTTCATAATGAGCGTACGCCATCTTTCTATGTGTTTCCCGAATCCCAAACCTGGCGTTGTTTTGGTTGTAACGAAGGTGGAGATGTCTTTACCTTTGTAGAGAAACAACAAGGGTTGGATTTTCGAGACGCTTTACACTATCTGGCGGAGAAGGTCGGCGTCGCAGTTGAAGATTACGGCAACGCTAACCCGGAGCAGGAACGTGAAGCAAACGCACAAAAAGAGAGGTTACGGAAACTCAATGAAGAAGCGACTCTTTGGTTCCATCAAATGCTGTTACGTTCGAAAGATGCGGCGGAAGCACGAGCCTACATACAGAGTCGCGGAATCTCAGCCGAATCTGTGTTGTCCTTTAGTCTCGGTTACGCACCTGAAGGCTGGGATGGTCTGAGTCGGTACTTGCTTGGACAGGGCTACACTGAGTATGAATTGGATAAAGGTGGGTTGTCGCGCGCTCGTGAGATGGGGAAGATGACAGTGGGTGCAAGTGCAATGGGAAGAGATCAAAGTAGCGGGGTCTATGATTATTTTCGGAATCGTTTAATTTTTCCTATACGGGATATTCGAGGACGGGTGATTGGTTTTGGAGGACGTGCATTCGGTGATGGCCATCCAAAATACCTGAACTCTCCTCAAACAGCTGTGTTTGAAAAAAATAATGTCCTGTATGCACTGGATATGGCACGGGACGCAATAAAATTTGCAAAACAGGTCATTATTGTTGAAGGATATGTGGATGCGGTTATAGCTCATCAATATGGGACAAAACAGACGGTAGCATGTATAGGCAGTGCTATCACTGAAAAGCACATTCAACAAATCAAAAAACTTACAAAACAAGTTACACTTGCACTGGATCCTGATGCGGCTGGGATGGCTGCGACTGAGCATGGTATACAGGAAGCGATGAAAGCTTTTGACCGCACAGTGGTTCCTGTGCCATTGACAGCGGACAGACGTTTGATGGGGTCACCAGGATATAGGCACGAACCGCGCGGTATGATCCGTCTGGAAGAGCGAGTAGATGCAGAGATCAATGTAGTGCAATTACCCATGGGCGAAGATCCTGACGAAGTGATCCGTCGCGATTTCTCCGCCTGGTCTTATGCGGTGGCCCATCCACTTCCGTTAGTTGACTATTATTTTGTCGCGAGAACAAGCGGCTTAAATTTACGGGAGGCAGCCGATAAATCTGAGGCTGCAAAGCGTCTACTTCCAGTAATAGGCTCAATTTCAGATCGTGTTAAACGAGATGCCTATCTTCGCAAACTCGCGACTATGATCAGAATTGATGAACGTAGCTTGAACGAGGAGTTGCAGCGGATACTGCGAGGACAGAAATCTACCGGTGTCATCGCAGCATTTTCGGATCACACTGGTCAATATCGCACAATCCAGGAAGTGGAGTCGGTAGAGCAACAATCCTTACCAGGAAAACAATCGATATCAGATGATGATCGCTCAGGTTCAGATAATCCTGAGGAATCCGGGGAAGAATCAGTTCTGCGTTTCCAGGCAAAAAACCAGCAGGAATTAGCAACAAGAACATTTGGACTTGACAAACATGTACGAGATAGGATAAAATGGGAGGACTACCTAATTGGGCTACTCTTGCGCAGTCCTGAGTTATGTCCGCATGTTTGTGGTATAATTACCGATGGTGACTTTGCAGGGACAGACACGCGAGAGTTGTACCGCATATTCAACTCAGTCTATCAACGTGATGCTTCCCCCTTATTTCAATCCTTTGAGCAGTTTGTGCCTTCTGCGTTGCTGGAATCAGTAAGCAGGGCGCGGAAGAGTGTTGAGACGAGATCTCCCCTAGAGGGTGCAGGACTGGTAAAATCCGCTGTCCAATGCGCTACTCGGCTCAAACGTGCACGTTTATTACAATCGAATACAGAACTGCAGTACGTCGTGCGAGGCGCAGAAGAAGTTGGGGATGGTGCAACTGTGCAACAGCTCCAACAGCAATTGATGGATATTCACCGTCAGTTGCGCACAATTGACTCAGCAATGCATTTACAAGGTTAATCAATCTGTATGATGCTTGCTTATTCTGATCAATCTCGGAGAATTGTGGAATCATCTTTACTAATTTAGTAGGATTAGGAGACAGGATTTATCGTTTTTCATTCGTTTTTATAACGCCTGTTTTCTGAAGGGGGATGAAAGAATGGTGAATCAGGAGCAAGAAGTGCTTGAATTAGAACTAGTAGAAAATGAACATGTAAACACAGAACCCTTGAACGAAACTATGTTTGTAGTTGGATCGTTTGATGAGTCCATATTGGGCGGAAAAGACGATGTTTTTGTTATTGACACTATAGGTTGTGATGCTCATCGTACTACCGGAGGAAGCTTTGTTACCCCAGCCGGTGATACTGAGTCATTTGACCTGTTTAAGCTACAGGACGAAGAAGCTATGGATGCTCTGGATCCAACTAAGGGGCCGCCAGTAGGTTGGGAGCCTGGACCTGAAGATGAAGTAGACGTTGGGGTTGTAACTCGAACCAAATGGGATGACCTGCACGATGGTCTTGGAATCGTAGTCGCTGACCTTGAGAGTAGTTTAGATGATCCGGTGCGTATGTACCTGCGCGAGATCGGGCGTGTTCCTCTTCTCTCTGCTGAGGAAGAAGTACGATTGGCCCGTCGGATGGAGCGTGGTCGGCTTGAGTTGCCCAAATCGCCCCTGAGCCGTGACTATCGTATTATTGAGGATGGGGAAGAGGCGCAGCGTCGTTTGACCGAGGCTAATCTGCGTCTTGTCGTCAGTGTGGCGAAGAAGTATATTGGTCGTGGTATGAGCCTGCTGGATTTGATCCAGGAGGGTAATATTGGCTTGATTCGTGCTGTTGAGAAATTCGATTACACGAAAGGCTATAAATTCAGCACGTATGCTACCTGGTGGATTCGCCAGGCGATTACACGTGCTATCGCGGACCAGGCACGCACGATTCGAATTCCCGTGCATATGGTTGAAACGATCAATCGCCTGATTCGTATTAGCCGCCGTCTACTGCAAGAACTGGGTCGTGAACCCACTTCCGAGGAAATCGCTGAGCAAATGGAGATCAGTCCTGAAAAAGTTCGTGAGATCATCAAGGTTAGCCAGGAACCTGTGAGTCTAGAGACGCCTGTTGGCGAGGAAGACGATAGCCACCTGGGTGACTTCATTGAGGATCATACGGCGCTTGCTCCCGCTGATGCTGCCAGCCACCAACTCCTGAAAGAGCAGGTAGAAGATGTGCTTGAAAGCTTGACTGAGCGTGAGCGCAAGGTGCTCCAACTGCGCTTTGGTCTGGATGATGGCCGCAGTCGCACTCTGGAAGAAGTCGGCAAAGAGTTCCATGTTACCCGCGAGCGTATTCGTCAAATTGAGGCCAAAGCTCTGCGCAAATTACGACATCCCAGCCGCAGCCGCAAGTTGAAGGATTACCTGGATTAAAGTTTGTAGACACCCATGATGAGTAGGGCGTGATGCATGCATCACGCCCTCTTTTTATTTGTCCTTCAGAAATCCGTCTCCTAAAAATTCTTATTCTTATCGTCTTAGTAATGACCAATTGGGTATAAGCTCTCAAGGAGGATAAAAACATGGCTGCAAGTAGTAATGTTTCTCAAATCACTCAACCGGGGCAGCCTGGCGGGCAAACTGCTAAACCTGGTAACTCTGGTACCAGCCCTACTTCGCCTGAGGAAACTAAGGATGACTATAAACCGACGGGTAATCGTTACTTTGGCGCGCTTGTACTATTAGCGGCGATCATTCCGCTTCCTTTCCTTGCTGCGCTTATTACCATAATAGTCTATCTCTCGCCTTCATCTTTTCAATGGCTTGGAGCAAGTGCTATGGTGATTATTCTTGGTCTCATCATTACTCTTGTTCTCTGGTTACTCCTTGCCATACCTTGTAGGAGCTTTGCCACTGCCAAAGGTGGAAAGCCGTCCGATTTCGCGAGCCTTCAAAGAACTGCTGGAGTTTTGAAGGAGCAACTCGGGATTGTAAAAAGTGAGCGAGCGACTCAGGATACAGAATATAAGGCCGCAATTGCAGATATAGAGAGCAATCGCAAGAATTACTACGACATGTTAAACTGCAATGGTTTGCCCTGGGTGTCGTATACAGGTTACGTTAGCATGTGGGATCGAATAAATAAAATCGACGAAGCTATGATTGGCGTTTTGCCTTGCCAGACAGTAATCGAGAGTGCGAACTACGACGAATTGAGCCTTACAGATTCTGGTGTTCCTGGTAGTAATGACTTGCTTACACTTCTAGACGAAGCTATCGCTACATTGAGCTCAGACCCAACCAGTCCATCTGCAGTAAATAACGGACAAGTTTCTCAACAAAGCGAGCAAAAGGCAAGAGCCAATATACGTAAAGTTAAATCCGCTCTCCATAAGTTTACCAATGAACGCTGGGATGGACTGGTACGTGCCCGCAACCAGCTCATGGTAACAGCATTTCTCACTACGTTTTTCACGTATATACTGGTCATTATTGCCATTCTCGCAAATGTACCAAGAATGAATACTATAGATGCGATGGTTTTTTACTTTCTCGGGGCAATCGTCGGGCTCTTTGGCCGATTGTTTGATGAGAGAAATGCTGATACAGTTATGGATGACTACGGCCTGAGTATGGCCCGTATCATTGTTACACCCTTGATTTCTGGTCTAGCTGCTCTTGTTGGCGTATTATTTGTTACAACATCATCAACAATTGACACCATCTACAAT
>Ga0208575_1000010_pt1 | contig 11311 bp, 9 predicted proteins | sample ForSoiNitroNN397_FD_187884 | JGI IMG/M metagenome (GOLD analysis project Ga0208575, IMG submission 187884) | Forest soil microbial communities from Willamette National Forest, Oregon, USA, amended with Nitrogen - NN397 (SPAdes) | ecosystem: Environmental > Terrestrial > Soil > Boreal forest/Taiga... | reverse complement strand
CAACGGGTCGGCGCTCTGCGCCGCCCGATGACAGGCTCCGCGCGAGCCCGGAATCCATAACCACGACAGGGCGTATGGATTCCGGGCCTGCGCCAAGTGGCGCATCCCGGAATGACGTGGGTTGAGTGCTACTCGCCATCACACCGCTTTCGCGCCCTGTGCCAGCGACGCAAACGTTTTGCCTTCGCCGGCGAGACGCTCGAGCAGCGGCGCCGGTTCGAGCGAGGGATCGTTGGTCTCCTTGGCGTAGAACGACAGCCGGTCGGCGATGTGCTTGAGGCCGACCTGGTCGGCATAGAACATCGGGCCGCCGCGATAGATCGGCCAGCCATAGCCATAGAGCCAGATCACATCGATATCGCTCGGCCGGGCCGCGATCTTTTCATCGAGAATCCGCGCGCCTTCGTTGATCATCGGATACATCATGCGCTCGAGAATTTCGTCTTCGCTGACGACGCGGCGCTTGCGGCCGAGCCGCTGCAAGGTTTCGTCGATCAGTTTTTCCACTTCCGGATCCGGCAGCGGCGCGCGCGAGCCGCCTTCGTACTTGTAGTAGCCCTTGCCGGTCTTCTGGCCGAAGCGGCCGGCCTCGCACAGCGCGTCCGCAATTTCCGACTTGATGCCGCGGTCCTTGCGCGAGCGCCAACCGATATCGAGGCCGGCGAGATCGCCCATCGCGAACGGACCCATCGGCATGCCGAACTTGGTCACGACGGCATCGACCTGCTGCGGCAACGCGCCCTCGAACAGGAGTTTCTCCGCCTGCTTGCCGCGCTGCGCCAGCATGCGGTTGCCGACAAAGCCATCGCAGACGCCGACCACCGCCGGCACCTTGGCGATCTTGCGGGCGACCGCGACCGCGGTCGTCAGCGCGTCCGGCGCGGTCTTTTCCGCGCGCACGATCTCGCACAGCTTCATCACATTGGCCGGGCTGAAGAAGTGCATGCCGAGCACGTCCTGCGGGCGTTTTGTCACCGCGGCGATCTGGTCGATATTCAGATAGGAGGTGTTGGACGCAAGCACCGCGCCCGGCTTGGCGTATTGATCGAGTTTCTCGAATACCTCTTTCTTGATCGCCATGGTCTCGAACACCGCCTCGATGACCAAGTCAGCGTCCTTGACGTTTTCGATGCCGACCACGCCGTTAATGAGACCCATGCGCTTGGCAGGCGCGTCGGCGGGAATGCCACCGCGCGCCGCGGTCGCCTCGTAGTTCTTCTGCATCACGCCCATGCCGCGCTTGAGCTGCTCCTCGCCGGTCTCGATCAACGTCACCGGAATACCGGCATTGGCAAACGACATCGCGATGCCGCCGCCCATGGTGCCGGCACCGATGATCGCGACCCGCTCGACCTTGCGCGGTTTTGTCCCTTCCGGAACGCCGGCCACCTTGGCCGCCTCGCGCTCGGAGAAAAAGGCGTAGCGCTGCGCCTTCGACTGGTCGCTCGATACCAGCTTGAGAAAACCCTCGCGTTCCTTCTTGAGGCCCTCATCGAACGGCAGGTCGATCGCGGCGCCGACCGCGTCCGCCGCGGCAAACGGCGCTTCCAGGCCGCGCGCCTTCTTGGTGAGGGCGGCGACCGCGTTGGTGAAGATCGAGCGGTCGGCCTTGGCGGCGGCAAGCTTGCTGTCGTCGTCGCGCAGCTTGCGCAACGGGCGTTTCTCCGCCAGCACCTTGCGGGCAAACGCCTCGCCGCCCAGCGCAGGACCTTCGACGATTTCCTCGATCAGCCCATTCTTGAGCGCCTCGGCGGCGCCGATCGGATCGCCGCCGACGATCATCTTGACCGCGAGTTCGGGACCGACCGCGCGCGGCAGCCGCTGGGTACCGCCGGCTCCCGGCAGCAGGCCGAGTTTCACTTCGGGCAGGCCGAGCCTTGCATCCTTGGTCGCGACGCGAAAATGGCAGGCGAGCGCGACCTCGAGACCGCCGCCCAGCGCCGTGCCATGAATGGCGGCAATGATCGGCTTCGGTGAATTCTCCATCTCGGTCAGCACCTCGTGCAGACCCGGAGGCTTTGGCGGCTTGCCGAACTCGGTGATGTCGGCGCCGGCGATAAAGGTGCGGCCGCCGCAGGTCAGGACGATCGTCTTCACTTCGGGATCGGCGATGGCGCGCTTGATGCAATCGAAAATGCCGCCGCGGACGGCGGCGCTCAGTGCGTTCACGGGAGGACTGTCGACCGTGACGATGGCAACGACGTCATGACGCTCGAGCTTGACCACTTCGTTCACTGGACTCTCCCTTGATATCTTGTTCTTAACCAATTTCGCACTGCGGAATTTAATTCCACATCTTGACATGGAGGGTTATTTTGAAGCACGTCGCTTGTCAACGAGCTCCGCACAGCAGCAGGCCATGAAACGACCAGGCAAGAAAGTGGCGACCGATCGCAGCTTCGTCGTCGCGCTTTCCCGCGGCCTTGATGTGTTGCGCGCATTTCATCCCAACGACGGGCTTCTTGGCAATCAGGAGATCGCGGCCCGTACCAACTTGCCAAAGCCAACCGTTTCGCGGCTGACCTACACGTTGACCAAGCTCGGCTATCTTACACCGGTTCCGCGGTTCGAGAAGTATCAGCTCGCGCCCTCAGCCATGGCGCTCGGGTATGCCGCCCTTGCCAATCTCGGGGTTCGGCATTTGTCCGAGGCCTACCGCGAGGAGGTCATGCGCGAAACCGGCGGCGCGGTGGCGGTCGGTGGCCGCGACCGCCTCAGCATGATTTACTTCGGCCAGAGCCGCAACGGCCTCACACTGGGCGTTCAACTCGACGTCGGTTCGCGAATTCCGATCGCAACGACGGCGATGGGACGGGCTTATATCTGGGCACTGCCAAATGATGAGCGCGCATCGTTGTTGCGCGAGCTTCGCGAGCACTACGGCAGCCGCTGGCCGCGAATGCGCGACGGCATCGAACGCGCCGGCGAAACGGTAGCGCGGCACGGCTTTACAATTTCAGCGGGCGAATGGCAGGACGACGTCCATGCCGTCGGCGTAGCCCTAAAGCTTAACGACGGAACCGGTCCTTATGCGTTTAACTGCGGCGCGCCCGCATTCCGCTTCACGGAAGATCGGCTGCGCAACGACATTGGACCTCGTCTCGTGGCGATGGTAAGGAACATCGAGGCGGCCTTAGGTGGCGCGGCCCCGCAATCAAAAAAAGAACATAACAAAAAGTTGAAAGCAGGAGGGAAAGTTGCACGTGTGGTCGAGGGGATCAGGTAGCCTTCATCATTGTGACCGGCGAACAAATTCGCACGGTCATTCCGGCCCGGCGAGTGTGGGCGGGACGAGATGACGCAGGTACAGCTCGCGCAGGGACAATACCCCCTGCTAGCGGTTCGCGACGTCAGCGTCGTGTTCGGCGGCATCATTGCATTGAATGGCGTCTCCTTCGACATGCATCAGGGCCAGATCCTTGGCCTGATTGGACCGAACGGCGCCGGCAAGACCACCCTGTTCAACTGCCTGAGCCGGCTCTACCAGCCGAGCGCCGGCGATATCCTGATGGACGGCCAGAGCATCTTGAGGCGGCCGCCGCACAGGATCGCCGAAATCGGCATCGGCCGCACCTTCCAGAACGTAGCACTTTTTCCCAATCTTTCGGTGCTCGACAACGTTCGGGTCGGCACCCATGCCCGCACCAACAGTGACATCATCAGCGATTCCCTGAAGCTCGCCTGGGTCCGCCGCGGCGAGGCCGAAGTCAACAAGCGGGTCCATGAGATCCTGGGCTATCTCGGCCTTGATGACGTCGCCCATGTCACGGTTTCCGGCCTGCCGTTCGGCACCCAGAAACGCGTGGAGCTGGCGCGCGCGCTGGCCGCGGACCCGAAGATTCTGCTGCTCGACGAGCCCGCCGGTGGCCTCAATCACGAGGAAGTCCATGTGCTCGGCGACCTGATCCGCCGCATTCGCGACGATCGCAAGGTGACGGTCCTCCTGGTCGAACATCACATGGGCCTCGTGATGTCGATCGCCGACCACGTCGTCGCGCTGAATTTCGGCCGCAAGCTCGCCGAGGGAACGCCGGCCCAGGTGCAGTCCGACCCGGACGTCATCAAGGCTTATCTGGGGAGCAAGGATTCATGACCGCGATGCTCAACGTCAGGGATCTTCGGGCCTATTACGGTCAGGTTCAGGCGCTTCACGGTCTCGAGTTCGCCCTCAATGAAGGAAGCCTGACCACGCTGCTCGGCGCCAACGGCGCCGGCAAGACCACCACGTTGCGCGCGATCTGCAACATGGTGCGCTCGACCGGTGCGATCGAATTCGACGGCGCCCCGCTCGCCGGACGCTCGACCGAGAACATCGTCCGCCTCGGCATCGCGCATGTGCCGCAGGGCCGCGGCACTTTCACCACCATGACGGTGGAAGAAAACCTTCAGCTCGGCGCGATCACGCGAAGCGACAAGGCCGGCGTGATCTCCGACATCGAGCGCATGTACGATCACTTTCCAGTGCTGAAAGCGCGGCATACCCAGCAGGCCGGCACGCTTTCGGGCGGCGAGCAGCAGATGCTGGCGGTCGCGCGCGCGCTCATGCTTCGTCCGCGGCTGATGCTGCTGGACGAGCCGTCGTTCGGCCTGGCGCCGCTGATCGTGCGCGACCTGTTCAAGATCCTCGGCAAGATCAATCGCGACGACAAGGTCACCATCCTGGTGGTGGAGCAGAATGCGCAGCTGGCGCTGGAGCTCGCCGACAAGGCCTATGTGATCGAAACCGGACGCATCGTGATGTCCGGAAGTGCTGCCGAGATCGCGAACAACGAAGACGTCCGTAAATCCTATCTGGGTTATTGAGGAGCGCGGCCATGGAGCTTTTTACCAATCAAGTCCTGGCCGGCATCGCCACAGGCGCGATCTATGCCTGCATGGCGCTTGCCGTCGTCATGATCTACCAGGCGATCGATCATCTCAATTTCGCCCAGGGCGAAATGGCGATGTTCTCGACCTTTGTTTGCTGGCAGCTGATGCAATGGGGCGTGCCCTATTGGGGGGCGTTCCTGATCACGCTGGTATTTTCGTTCGCCGGCGGTATCGCGATCGAGCGGCTGCTGTTCAAGCCCTTGGCGAAGGCGCCGATCCTGACCAACGTGGCCGGCTTCATCGCGTTGTACGCGATCATCAACAGCGTCGCCGGCTTGATCTGGGACTTCACCATCAAGCAATTCCCGACGCCGTTCGGATCGTCGCCGTTTCTCGGCAGTCAGCTCATCTCGACCCATCAGGCCGGCATGATCGGGGTCACGCTGATGTTGCTCATTCTGCTTTTCTTTTTCTTTCGGTTTACGCGAATGGGCCTGGCAATGCGCGCGGCCGCCTCGTTACCGGAATCGGCGCGATTGGTCGGCATCAATACCAGCTGGATGATCGCGCTCGGCTGGGGCATGGCGGCCGCGATCGGCGCTATTGCCGGCATGCTGATCGCGCCGGTGGTGTTTTTGGAGCCGAACATGATGTTAGGTGTGCTGATCTACGGATTTGCCGCCGCCGTGCTCGGCGGGCTGACCAGTCCGCTCGGTGCGGTGGTCGGAGGCTTTCTGGTCGGTGTCTTCGAGAACCTCGTCGGGACCTATATCCCCGGCGTCGGCAATGAACTGAAACTGCCGATCGCTCTGGCGCTGATTGTCACCGTTCTGGTTGTCAAACCCACCGGCCTGTTTGGCCGGCCCATCGTGAAGCGAGTTTGATCATGAGCGCAATTCAGGAAGTTGTCACCGAAGCACCGGCGGTCGAGGCCGTTCCCAAGAGGGCCATGACGCTCGGCTACGGCACTTCGCTGGTGGTGCTGGGATTGCTGATCGTAGCGCCCATGTTGGTGAAGAATTTTATCATCTTCCAGCTGACGATGCTGCTGATCTATGCCCTCGCTGTTCTGGCGCTGAACATTCTAACCGGCGGCAGCGGCCAGTTTTCGCTGGGCCAGAGCGCGTTTTACGCGGTGGGCGCCTACACCTCGGCGATCCTGATGGAGCATGTCGGCATCAATTACGCCCTGACATTGCCCGTCGCCGGCATCGTCTGCTTTGCCTTTGGATTCCTGTTCGGCCAGCCGGCGCTGCGCTTGAGCGGCGTCTATCTGGCGCTGGCGACCTTTGCACTGGCAACCGCCATGCCGCAGCTCCTGAAGCTCGGCTATTTCGAGCACTGGACCGGCGGCGTGCAGGGCCTGGTGGTGACCAAGCCCGATGCGCCGTTCGGCCTGCCGATGTCGCAGGACATGTGGCTGTATTATTTCACGCTGGTCGTCACGATCGCGATCTATATTTTCTCGGTCAATCTTTTGAAGTCGCGTTCGGGGCGCGCCTTCATGGCGATCCGCGACAACGAGATCGCGGCGTCCGCCATGGGTATCGACGTCGCACTCTACAAGACGCTGGCGTTCGGCGTCAGCGCCGGCATCACCGGCGTTGCCGGCGGCCTGGGGGCGATCGCCGTGCAGTTCGTCGCACCCGACGGTTACACCATCACGCTGGCGATCTCGCTGTTTCTCGGCATGGTGGTCGGCGGCGTCGGCTGGTTGCCCGGATCGATCGTCGGCTCGGCCTTTATTATTTTCGTGCCGAACATCGCGGAGGGAATTTCGAAAGGTCTCTCCGGCGCGGTGTTCGGCGTGTTGCTGTTTCTCGTCATCTTCCTGGTGCCGCACGGCGCCAGGCAAGTCGCCATGGTCGCTCAGCAACTGACCGGCAAACTCAGGAAGAACTAACTAAGGAGAGAATATGCTTTCTAATCAAAAATTACGTATCGCCGCGCTCTCGACGGCGGTCATCGCTTTCGCCGCCACCGGCGGCACTGCATTTGCCCAAAAGAAATACGATACCGGCGCCACCGACACCGAGATCAAGATCGGCAACATCATGCCCTATAGCGGGCCCGCCTCCGCCTATGGCGTCATCGGCAAGACCGAAGAGGCCTACTTCAAGAAAATCAATGCCGAGGGCGGCATCAACGGCCGCAAGATCAATTTCATCACCTATGACGACGGCTACAGTCCTCCGAAGGCGGTCGAGCAGGCGCGCAAGCTGGTCGAAAGCGACGAAGCCTTGCTGGTGTTCAATCCGCTGGGAACCGCGAACAACACCGCGATCCAGAAATACATGAATTCAAAGAAAGTGCCGCAGCTATTCGTCGCCACCGGCGCCACCAAGTGGAACGATCCCAAGGACTTTCCGTGGACCATGGGCTGGCAGCCCAGCTATCAGAGCGAGGCCCACATTTACGCGAAATATCTGATGAAAGAGAAGCCGGATGCCAAGATCGCGGTATTCTATCAGAACGACGATTTCGGCAAGGATTATCTGAAGGGCCTGAAGGACGGACTCGGCGCCAAGGCGTCGATGATCACAGCCGAAGAAAGTTACGAGACCTCGGAGCCGACCATCGATAACCATATCGTCAAGCTGAAGGCTACCGGTGCCGACGTCTTCATCAGCATCACCACCCCGAAATTCGCGGCGCAGGCGATCAAGAAGCTCGCCGAGATCGATTGGAAGCCGATGCATATCGTCTCCAACGTCTCAAGCTCCGTGGGTGGCGTGATGAAGCCGGCGGGCTTCGAAAATGCGCAAGGCATTCTTTCGGCCGCCTACGCCAAGGATGGCGCCGACCCGCAGTGGGATAACGATCCCGGCATGAAGAAATTCTTCGCCTTCCTCGAAAAGTATTATCCCGAAGGCAACAAGCTCGACGGTTCCGTCGTGTACGGCTACGGCGCGGCGCAGACCATGGTAAAGGTCATTGAAATGTGCGGCGATAACCTGACCCGCGAAAACGTCATGAAGCAGGCGGCCAGCCTCAAGGACTTCATGCCTGATACCTTGCTGCCGGGCGTGAAGATCAACACCTCCGCGACCGACTTCGCTCCGATCGAACAGCTTCAGATGATGCGCTTCAAGGGCGAGAAGTGGGACCTGTTCGGCGAGATCCTCAGCGGCGATCTCAGCAACTAGAGTTCCGCATCACGGCCATCGCCCGGGCCGAGTTCGACTAAAATAGCGCCCCCTGCGACCTTATCGCAGGGGGCTTTTTCTTGATGGGTACCTTGGAAGGGTATTCAATGCGGACAGAAGCCGACAAGCGCTTCCAATCAAAAAATGACGCACTCAACCAAGATCCAGGGAGATCAAAATGCCTGCTATCCATTTGCGATTGGGGGCCTTTTCGGCTGCCCTCGCGTTACTTGCCGCATCCAGCAGCGGCACACTCGCCGAAAAGAAATACGACATCGGCGCCACCGACACCGAAATCAAGATCGGAAACATCATGCCCTATAGCGGTCCGCTTTCCGCTTATGGCGTGATCGGCAAGACCGAACAGGCCTACTTCAACAAGATCAATGCCGAAGGCGGCATCAACGGCCGCAAGATCAACTTCGTCAGCTACGACGACGCCTATAGCCCGCCGAAGACCGTCGAGCAGGCGCGCAAGCTGGTGGAGAGCGACGAGGTCCTCTTCATCTTCAATTCCCTGGGTACGCCGCCGAATACCGCGATCCAGAAATACATGAACACCAAAAAGGTGCCCCAGCTTTTCGTTGCCACCGGCGCCACCAAGTGGAATGACCCCAAGGAATTCCCGTGGACGATGGGCTGGCAGCCCAACTACCAGAGCGAGTCCCGGATCTATGCGAAGTACATCCTGAAGGAAAAGCCCAACGCCAAGATCGCTATCCTTTATCAGAACGACGACTACGGCAAGGACTACGTGAAGGGCCTGAAGGACGGGCTCGGCGCCAAGGCCGCCTCGATGATCGTTGCCGAGGAAAGCTACGAGCCCGTGCAGCCAACCATCGATTCGAACATCGTCAAGCTGAAATCGACCGGCGCCGACGTCTTCTTTAACGTCACCACGCCGAAGTTCACCGCGCAATCCATCAAGAAGATGAACGAAATCGAATGGAAGCCGCTGCACTTTCTCAACAACGTCTCCGTCTCGATCGGCAGCGTGATGAAGCCGGCCGGTTTTGAGAATGCGCAGGGCATCATCTCGTCCGCCTATCTGAAGGATACGTCCGATCCACAGTGGAAGGACGATGCCGGCATGAAGGCCTTCGACGAGTTCCTCACCAAATACTTCCCTGAAGGCAACAGGATCGATGCCAACCTGATGTACGGCTACACCGTCGCGCAGGGTATCGTGCACGTGCTGAAGGCCTGCGGCGATGATCTCACACGCGAGAACATCATGAAGCAGGCGGCCAGCATCAAGGGACTTGAGCTCGGCGGCCTGCTCCCGGGCATCAAGGTTAATACCAGCGCCACTGACTTCGCCCCGATTTCCGCGGTTCAGCTCATGAAATTCAAGGGCGAGAGCTGGGAACGCTTCGGCGACATCATCGACGGCGATGTCGGCGGCTGACCCGCCAGTTAACTGACTACTAAAGAAGCAGCCCTTCGCGCATTGCGCGGAGGGCTTTTTGTTGTGAGGGCCCCGTTAAGATGGTATCCGGTGCATCGAAGTCACAAAGAGCTTTCGACCAAGAAAGCCGCGACCTACGCCATTCGCGTCATCAAAAGAGGGAGACCATAATGCCTGTTACCGCTACCAGAATTACAATTGTTTCGGCTGCGTTCGCGGTGCTTGCCGCGTCGAGCAGCGGCGCGCTGGCGCAGAAGAAATACGACACCGGCGCCACCGATACCGAAATCAAGATCGGCAACATCATGCCTTACAGCGGTCCTGCTTCCGCCTATGGCGTGATCGGCAAGACCGAGGCGGCTTATTTCAAGAAGATCAACGACGCCGGCGGCATCAACGGCCGCAAGATCAACTTCATCAGCTATGACGATGGCTACAGCCCGCCGAAGACGGTCGAGCAGGCGCGCAAGCTGGTGGAGAGCGACGAAGTTCTGTTCGTGTTCAATTCGCTCGGCACGCCGCCGAATTCCGCGATCCAAAAATACATGAATTCAAAGAAGGTGCCGCAGCTGTTCGTCGCCACCGGCGCCACCAAGTGGAACGATCCCAAGGACTTTCCATGGACCATGGGCTGGCAGCCGAACTACCAGAGCGAGAGCCAGATCTATGCAAAGTATTTGCTGAAACAGAAGCCCGGCGCCAAGATCGCGGTGCTGTATCAGAACGACGACTACGGCAAGGACTATCTGAAGGGCCTGAAGGACGGGCTTGGCGCCAAGGCCGCCACGATGATCATTGCCGAAGAAAGCTTCGAGACCACGGAGCCCACCATCGACAACCACATCGTCAAGCTGAAATCGACCGGCGCCGATGTGTTCGTCAATATCACGACCCCGAAATTCGCCGCGCAGGCGATCAAGAAGGTCGCGGAAATCGAATGGAAGCCGCTGCACATCCTCAACAACGTTGCGGCATCGGTCGGCAGCGTCATCAAGCCGGCGGGCTACGAGAATGCGCAGGGCATTATCTCCGCCGCCTATCTGAAGGATGCTTCCGATCCGCAGTGGGACAACGATCCCGGCATGAAGGAGTTTTTGGCCTTCCTGCAGAAGGATTTTCCCGAAGGCAACAAGCTCGACGCCTCGGTCGTGGTCGGTTTCGGCGTCTCGCAAACCCTGGTGAAGGTGCTTCAGATGTGCGGCGACAATCTCACCCGCGAAAACATCATGAAGCAGGCGGCCAGCCTGAAGGATTTCCGGACCGAAGTCCTGCTGCCCGGCATCAAGATCAACACCGGCCCGGATGATTTCGCGCCGATCAGCCAGCTTCAGCTGATGAAATTCAACGGCGAGAAGTGGGACCTGTTCGGCGACGTCATCAGCGCCGATGTCGGCGGCTAACGCAGGAGTGAGCGTGCCCCGGATGCAGCGCAGCGCACTCGGGTCCGCGCTGCGCGCGGCTCGAGCACAGGTTCCGCGGTGCTGCCGATCCGGGTCCCGGCTCTGCGGTGCCATGTGACCGGACGATGCGGAGCCTGTCATCAGGCGCACATTCGCGCGACCCGTTGGCATCGCCGGGGGAACGCTGCACCGCGTCCGGGACACGATACCTTCCTCACATTAACCCCCGCAGCATTCGGGGGTTTTCTTTTGAAGGAAACGGATGGATAACCGCGTCGCATCTTTTCATCCGAGTTCCCGTGAAGCCAAATCCCGTAAAGCAATGACAGACAGACGCCCTCTCCTGCGTACGATCTTCGAGGCTGCCGTGGCTGCCGCGCATCCCGATGTCGTGCTGGCAGCGCATCTGCGGCCGGTGCCGAAAGGCCGGGTGATCTGCCTGGCCGCCGGCAAGGCCGCAGCCGCCATGGCCGCGGCAGCGGAGCGGCATTATCTCGACGAACTTGGCCTGGAGCCGTCGCGTCTCACGGGCATCGCCACTACCCGCC
>Ga0208575_1000009_pt1 | contig 11350 bp, 12 predicted proteins | sample ForSoiNitroNN397_FD_187884 | JGI IMG/M metagenome (GOLD analysis project Ga0208575, IMG submission 187884) | Forest soil microbial communities from Willamette National Forest, Oregon, USA, amended with Nitrogen - NN397 (SPAdes) | ecosystem: Environmental > Terrestrial > Soil > Boreal... | reverse complement strand
CATCCATCCGAAAAGGAACGCTCCCAATGGACGGATCAGGAATCCTGCGGTGAACAACGCAATCGTACTCAGCAGAGCTGCGACCGGGTGGGATTGTTCAAAGAACTTGACCGACAGAACTGCGGCCAAGCTGCCGAAGATATAGAAGTCATACCATTCGATGACATTTCCTACCGACGCAGCGACAATCACGCGGCGGAAATCGCTCTGGATTTGAATTGCCATGTGCGGCTCCTGTTATTTCAAGACATTGCCTCCAATTTTTCAGCGCTTTATTTTTTCGCGGTGCACGGTTCATGCGCGACGTTTACAGGCGCGAATTGCGAGTGCGTCCGCAACGCCTGACCCCAGGGGAACTTGAATCACCCGAGGAAAGCTCCAGCGGCCTTCGGTATCGCGAGCTACCGCTGCCTCCGTCCCATCTATCAAGGAGCGAAAGGGGTGAAAGCAGTGTAATCCTCAATAGGACCCCACTTTATGAGACTTTTGGCTAAATCGAACACAGCCAGGCGCAAGCGACCGTCGCTGAAGTCCGCGGATTGGTTGGTCGGGTTTCGATGATGGCGGCCTGCCAGCCTCGGTGGCACGGCGTGCCGACAACGGCCTACCGATGGGCGGGCACATCGACAAATCCTACGATAGCAGCGGCAGCGATAATCGCCGGGGTTCGACAAACAGTCGTGATCCCCCTCGCCCCGCGGCGAGGGCCTTCGCGGTCTTGAGGTCGATGACAAGCTCGAATTTGGCGGCCTGCTCGACCGGAAGACTCGCTGTGCGCTAACCCGCAACCTCTGCCGGAATAGAGGATGACGCGACCGGTCCCGATCCTAATGTGTTGGAACTGTCGGGAAGACGAGCGACTGATCCTCGAATTCCTCTACAGGAAGCTTTTTCAAGTCAGTTTTTTTGTGCAGCTCTTGGAGGGACATCATCGCGGACGGCTTTGGCGCGCCGTCAATCTGGACCGCATGAGACCTTAGCACAATTATCGCAGCAGCCATTACCGCGAGTGTTGGAAATACAATGCGTTTCATGAATGTCGGAAATGCGATACGCTTCATGGGAAGTCTTCCTTGTCCAGCGTCTAACGCACCGGTTGACGCTCCGGCGAACACGTGTCTAGACCCAGTGAGAGATTACGAGTGTGACCTGCTTCACACATGGCAACTTGGATGGCTTGTCCTTTCGTCCCCCACTAGCGGACATTGGTCGGCGCGCGCGACACGTCTGTTATGCGCCAGGGGACATGAGCCGGGAATCTGCGCAGTATTGCTGCGTAGCCCCTCGCCCAAGAATTGTCGGACGTATCCAGGCTTTATATACTTTCGCGTTCTGCCTATCCTGCGAGGTGAGATACGATGAAAGCGTTTTTGTTGGCCTGCGCCGCTGCCATCGTTGTCGCCGCCCTGTCCGTGGGCGCCCTTAATATGGTTCAACGACCTGTCGAAGAGGCCTTTGCGACGTCGGGCGTGCGGCTCTAAAGTCGTCGTGTGACGAAATGCACGATTTGGAGAAGCGAGCGGCCGGAACAGATCCAGGTCGGCCGCAGGCATTCGCCGATCGGGAGCAACCGATCGCCTTACCCAACGCTCTGAATCACGTGCGGCCTACTCGGCGGGCGCTGCAGTGGCCCGCGGTCGCGCGTCGTTGGCACCGGCGCGGGCATTCTGTTCTTCGAGCCAAAGGCTGTGGTGCTCCTTTGCCCAATTGATATCGACAGTGCCGCTGCCCATCGCCTCGAAAGCTCCCTCCATGCCGATGGTGCCGATGTAGATATGCGCCAGCATCGCAGCGACGAAGAGTACCGCGACCACCGAGTGCACGATCTGGGCGAGCTGCATTCCTTCAATTCCCGATATGTAAAACGGAAACATCAGCTCATAGCCGGTGACCGCAACCGCGGTGCCGCCGATGACCACGATCCAATAGACCGCCTTCTGGCCGGCATTGAAGCGGTAGGCCGGCGGATGATCGTGACCGACGAGCCCGCCACCCCTCTTCATCCAGTCGACATCCGCTTTGTTCGGAATGTTGCCGCCGATCCACATCAGGAAGATCAGCACAACGCCGATAGTGAAAGGAAAGCTCAGATAGTTATGGGCGTATTTTGCCCATTGCGACCATTCGGAGAACGCCTCGAAACCAATCAGCGGCAGCAGCAGCGGACGGCCGAAGGTGATGTTCAGTCCGGAGACTGCGAGAACGACGAAACAGGTCGCGGTCATCCAATGTGCGAAACGCTCGAATGCCGTGAAGCGGACGATGGTACGACCGGACCGTCCGCCCTCGATCCGCACCATGCCGCGGCTGAGATAAAAAATCACCAGCAGAGCGAGCACGCCGAGGATGGCGATCCCGCCGATCCAGCGCAGCGTGACATTGCGGAATTCTCGCCAGTCGCGGCCTGCAGGCTGTTCGAGAACTCCGGAGCGCTGGTCAGGAATGCTCACCCTGCCTTGGATCCGATTGAGCTCCTGCAGAAGCTGTTGTTCCTTGACGGAGCTTGCCGTCGGGTTCACCTGCTGGGCGTTGGCGGGCATCGACGCGGCGACGACCAAGAAGAACGCCCAGGCGCCGACAACCAGGCGTATGTATTTTGCAAAAGACGCCATGAGCTCCTCCCCGATATCTAAGCGCTCGCCGTCGCGCCGCCTTCAGGACTCGATCGTCTCGCGATAGGCGGTCTTCCAGCCCCAGGCCCCGGAGCCGTAGCCGCGCTTGGTGACCCGCTCCTTGTAGATCTGGGCGATGATCTCGCCATCGCCGGCGAGCAGCGACTTGGTCGAGCACATTTCGGCACAGAGCGGCAGCTTGCCCTCGGCGAGACGGTTCGCGCCGTACTTCTCGTATTCCTCCTTGCTGCCATCGGCCTCGGGGCCGCCGGCGCAGAACGTGCATTTGTCCATCTTGCCGCGCGAACCGAAATTGCCGACCTTCGGATATTGCGGCGCGCCGAAGGGACAGGCGTAGAAGCAATAGCCGCAGCCGATGCACAGATCCTTGGAATGGAGCACGACACCGTCGGCCGTCGTGTAGAAGCAGTTCACCGGGCAAACCGCCGCGCAGGGCGCATCGGTGCAATGCATGCAGGCCATGGACACCGAGCGTTCGCCGGGCTTGCCGTCGTTGATGGTGACAACGCGGCGCCGATTGATGCCCCAGGGCACCTCGTGCTCGTTCTTGCAGGCTGTCACGCAGGCATTGCATTCGATGCAACGGTCGGCGTCGCAGAGGAATTTCATACGTGCCATAGTCGTTGCTCCTTATGCCGCCGCGATTTGGCAGAGAGTGACTTTGGGCTCCTGCATGCCGGTCGCCGGATCGTATCCATAGGTGGTGATCGTGTTCGCGCTTTCGCCGAGAACGATCGGATCGGTGCCCTTCGGGTAGTTGCCGCGAAGATCTCGGCCTGCGAACCAGCCGCCGAAGTGGAAGGGCATCCAAGCGACGCCCTTGCCGACACGCTCGGTAACGAGCGCCTTCATCTTGGCCTTGGAATTGCTCTCGGCGCCGCTCACCCAGACCCAGCCGCCGTCCTTGATGCCGCGATCGGCGGCATCGGCCGGGCTGATCTCGATGAACATGTCCTGCTGCAGTTCTGCGAGCCATGGATTGGTTCGCGTCTCCTCGCCGCCGCCCTCATATTCGACAAGACGCCCCGAGGAGAGGATGAGCGGGAATTGCTTGGCGATCCCCTTCTCCACCGCGGCCTTCTGCACCGAGAAGCCGATATTGGGCACTCGGAATTGCTTGGCGTCGGGCAGAGTCGGATATTTCGAAACCAGATCGACGCGCGGCGTGTAGATCGGCTCCCGGTGAACCGGAATGGGATCGGGCAAGCCGAACGCATTCATGCGCGCCTTGCCGTTGCCGTAGGGGACGCAGCCGTGCATCAGCGCCACGCGCTGGATCCCGCCCGACAGGTCGAGCGACCACGACACCGCATCGGGATTGGCGGAATTGACCCTGGTGATGGTGGCCATTTCCGCTTCCGTCAAATCCTTGTCCCAGCCGAGCTTCTTCAGGCTCGCCAGCGTGAATTCCGGATAGCCGTCCTGGATCTCCGAATCCTTGGAGTAGGAGCCATCCGCCAGCAGGCTGACCTTTCGCGTCGTGCCGTCGGGAAGCTTCTCCTCGCGCTCGATGCCGAAACGCGGCCGGAACGTGCCGCCGCCGTCCATCACGCTGAGATTTGTGTTGTAGAGCAGCGGCGTACCTGGATGCTTGACTTCCGGTGAGCCCCAGCACGGCCAGGGCAGGCCGTAATAGTCGCCGCCGACTTCAGGATCGTCCTTGGGCGCCCGCATCGTCAGCATGTCGAACTTCGCCTGGTTCTTCATGTGCGCCTTGAGCCGCTCGGGCGATTGCCCGCAATAGCCGGTAGACCAGCTGCCGCGGTTCATTTCCCGAAGCACATCCTCCGCGACCGGCAGATTGCTCTCGACCTTGATGTTCTTGAACATCTTGTCGGCGAATCCGAACTTCTTCGCCATCAGATAGATGACCTCGAGGTCATCCTTCGATTCGAACACCGGCTTTACGATCTGCTCGCCCCATTGCAGCGAGCGGTTCGAGGCAACGCGCGAACCCTTGCACTCGAATTGCGTGGCAACCGGGAGAATGTAGACGTCATCCTTGCGCCCGGCCTCCACGGCGAGCGAGGCCCAAGTGGTCGGATGCGGGTCGGCGATGACCAACAGTTCGAGCGCCTTTAGACCGTTCAGAGATTCCGGAATGCGGGTGATGCTGTTGCTAGCATGGCCCTGCACGAATACCGCCCGCACATTGTCTTTCTGCGCGACCTGATCTTTCGGCAGCGTCACCGCTTCGAACCAGCGGGTGAGCGGGATGCCGGGAGTTTCCATGAGCTGCTTGGAGTCGAAGCGCGACTTCAAGAAGTCGTAGTCGACTTCCCAAACCCGCGACCAGTGTTTCCAGGCGCCTTCGGCGAGGCCGTAATAGAACGGCAGCGTGACGATATCGAGCCCGACGTCGGTCGCTCCTTGCACGTTGTCATGGCCACGGAAGATGTTGGCGCCCGTGCCGGCCTTGCCGACATTGCCGGTCATCAACAGTGCGATGCAACTCGCCCGCACGTTGGCGGTGCCGACGGTTTTCTGGGTCTGGCCCATGGCCCAGATCAGCGTTGACGGCTTCTCCGTGGCAAGGATCTTTGCGACGCGCTTAAGCTGTTCGCCAGGAACGCCACTGACGCGCTCGACTTCTTCCGGATTCCACTTCTCCACTTCCTTGCGGAGATCGTCGAAACCGTAGACGCGCTGTTTGATGAACTCCTTGTCCTCCCAGCCGTTCTGGAGGATGTGCCACATCATGCCGTAGAGCACCGGGATGTCGGTGCCCGGCCGCATGCGCACATATTCGGTCGCATGGGCGGCGGTTCGCGTCAGGCGTGGGTCGATGACGATAAAGTTGGCCTTTTGAAGCTCCTTGCCCTCGAGCAAATGCTGCAATGATACCGGATGCGCCTCGGCCGGATTGCCGCCCATGATGATCTGGGTCTTGGCATTGCGGATATCATTGAAGCTGTTGGTCATCGCGCCGTAGCCCCAGGTGTTGGCCACGCCGGTGACGGTCGTCGAATGGCAGATGCGCGCCTGATGGTCGGTGTTGTTGGTGCCCCAGAACGCGCCGAGTTTGCGGAACAAATAGGCGCCTTCATTGGTCATCTTGGCCGACCCGAGCCAGTAGACGGAATCGCCGCCCGACGTTTCGCGAACCTGCAGCAGCTTGTCGCCGATCTCGTTGATCGCGGTGTCCCAGGAGAGGCGCGTCCACTGCCCGTTGACGAGCTTCATCGGATAGCGAAGTCGCCGATCACTGTGCACGAGTTCGCGCACCGAAGCACCCTTGGCACAATGCGATCCGCGATTGATCGGGGAATCCCAGCTCGGCTCCTGCCCGATCCAGACCCCGTTGAGCACTTCCGCGGTCACCGTGCATCCGACGGCGCAATGCGTGCAGACGCTCTTGCGAATGGTCGCACCCGACGTGAGCGGCCCCGCGGCCGCAGCCTCCGCCTTGCGGACGCTGCCGACCGGCAGCGTGCTCAGGGCCGCCAAACCGCCGCCGGCAAGGCCGGATCGGCGCAGGAAAGTGCGGCGATCGAGACCGCCGGCCTGTCCCGCCAGGGCGTCCGCGACGGACCCTCGGGATGCAACCTCTGCATGCTGGCGTTGTGTTCTCTTGATCAGCACGGCCGCCTCCCTCAAGTAGGATAACGATTGACGCGGTAATACGCCTTCACGTGATCGGTTTCCTGGTAGCGCGCCTTACGCTTCTCATCGTTGGTCTCGCTGTCGGCCTGCGCCGGGGCAACCAGCGGCGCGGCAAGGGTCGCGCCGGCGCCGACCGCGCCGACGCTGACCTTGCGAAGGAAGTCGCGGCGACCGACTGTCACTTTCTTTTCGTCCTTCATCGCATCTCTCCCGGACCAACAGCCGTTGGTCAGTTGGCGAACGTAAAGGCTTCAGCCTCGATTTCCAGAAACAGGCGGCCGAGCGAGCCGACCGATCCGTAGAATTTGGCGCTCGCTGCCTTCTCCATGTCGGCGAACAGGCGGCCCATCCAGGGCGCCACATGCTTCTCGAAGAAGGCGCGCTGCGCTTCTTCTGACGCTCGGAAGCGGCCGCCCGCGAGGCCAGCCATGATCTCGCACAGCGTCGCGGCATGATCCTCAGGCTCGAAATTGTTCTCGATCCGCTCGATGCCGAGCGCAGCGAGATCATCGCGCAGGCGCGATAGTGGACGCTCGTTGAGAAAGCCGGTCAGATAGTAGGACCCATAAGGCAACAGCTCGCCGCGCCCCAGACCGACGAACAGATCGAAATATTCGCGCTCGACACCCGCGGTCGTCACCTCCGCCGCGGCCTCGGCCAGCGCGGCATGGGCGCGACCGAGTGGGGTTACGTCGCCTTGCAACCGCGCGATCTCGCCAAGCAATGCGTTCGACGGCGGGCACGAGAGCAAGGCGGCGAGCAATGCATATTCCCGCACGCGGGCAGCATCGACGGGATCGAGAGCATCACCCTCCACAGCTGGCTCGCTGTAGAGATCGGGGCGAAGTTGCCTGCGCGGCACGCCGGTCGCGGCTTCGACGGCGATTACCCGCTGGGCAGGCACCCTGTTCCAATTCGAAACCGAAGGCTGGGCAATGCCGATCTTCCGGGCAAGCTGGGCTATGCCGCCCGCTGCATCGATGGCACGATCAAGGCCCGCATCGCGCACGTGGACCTCCCATCCAAGGTGTCCGAAGCGCTTGATTATTTTTTGGTCAGCGAAGACTAGACTTCGGTAGGGGACCGGTCAATTGAATCGACATAGCCTGAGGCTATAGCCTTTGGTCGAAAGTCTAGCGGGGCAATGCGCTTCCGTGTGTGCGACGCCGAGGTGAGATTTGATCGCTCTCAACGCCCCGTGGAGCTTCCGGTTGCACTGCAGCAGGAGCTGGGGGCGGCTGGTCCGACGAAATCTCCTCGCCAGGACTGAGGTCGGCGACCGCTTCTGAGGCGCGGGACTCCAACAACGGCTCATGATTAGAATCAGCCGATGGGCTGGCGTCCTTTTGCTCAGGGATTGCGGTCGTAGGGCTGTCAGCGGCGCTTCGCGCGCCCCCGACGATCCTGTCAACCAGCGCGCCAAGCTGTTCTTCTGAACAATCAAGTGGCCCGAAGCCAGGCATGGCGTGCGGGTCGTTGAAATCCCATGCGTTCTCCGCGAGACCGACGAAATCCCGGATCGCAGGGTCGGCGGCCCAGGCGCGACGAAGCGCCGCACGGCTCAAGTCCTGAGGGATGCCTTGGCGCAGGAACGCCGTTACGTCGGTAGCCGCGGTAATCGAATCGATTGGCGGCAAGCTCGAGAGATCCAACTCTGCGTTCGCAGGATCTTCGGCCGTGACGGGCGACGCCGGGTTCGGCGTCTCAGCCGTCTGGGCCGGCGCCGGAGCGTCAGCGGCTACCTTCGCCTCGCGCTTGCGACGAGACCAACGGGCAAGAAATTCCTCGTCGCTCATTCGTGCCCACCTTCATCATGATGACGCCGCGCCAGCGCCTCGGGATCGGCGCGGCGCCGCTCGCGCTTGACGAACTCCCTTTCGACGTGGTGCTCCGCAACGAATTTTTCAATCGCGTCGCGAAGAGCTTCAGGCATCGGCACCGCTTCGACGAGATTGGCACCTGCTTCCGTGAAGGCTTCCCCCTCCGCGGGATCAGCAGTCACGGCCGCCACGGCGTAAGGCCAGGCGTCCTCCGAAGGGCTCATCACGATCCAGATGTTGGGGGCGCCGGTCGTGAGGTTCTCACGATAACGCGCCGTCTCGGAGCGATAGAGATCGACCATGGCACTACCGGCATAGTAAAGGGTCGCCTCCTCCTGCTCGCGCAGAACCGTCCATGGTTTCATCTCCGGCTCATCGGGCAAGACGCCGATGCCGCGCCAGACGAAATCGATCCAAGGCGAGTCCGTCTTGCGGCGTTCGACCACGACGCCGACGGGAATGCGCAGCAAGGGCACAGCGGCGGGACTCAACTTGCAGCCTCCAGGTGCTTGATCGGCAATCCCGTCAACAGATTCTGCGGCTTCATCCGGAGATTCAGGTCCGGTGTCATGGCCATGATCAGATACACCGGTTCTTGCTCGACAATTCCGGCCACCAATCCAGCGTCGGTAACGCTGAGGCGGAACAGCGCCAGCACGCGGCCCGCGGTCCGGTCGTCGAGGGCCTCACCATGCCAGAGCCGGTCACCGATCTTGGTGGCCTCGGTATCAAGCCCGACATACCAAGTGAGCTCTGCATCGCGCAATTCCGTGAGCGGCTCGATGCTGACATTGATCCCGAGCAGGTGAGAAATCCAGCACGTCATCGCCTCCGCAAGCGCCGCCGGTCCCGGCTTTCCACTGGTGAGATCAAGCCCCATGTCGAACTGGTCGCTGCGTTGCCAGTAGCCGTCGGCGTTTTCCTCATTGAGGACGTCGATCTGGGCATCGGTGGTCGCACCCAGCATCGACATCAGGGACAATACCGGCGTGATTTTGAGCCCGCCAATGAGCTCCTCGTCCCCCAGAAGCAACGACTGGTCGTGCAGCATGATCCTCTGCGGCCGGAAAAACAGCTCGGCCGCGCGCAGGACAAACGGATCGTCGCAATCGTCGAGCGCGTTTCGCAAGATGACATGAATGAGTTGGTTGACGAACAGCGGCGGCAGGTTGATGGGTCCGGAGCGCACCAACGCGAGATAGGCGGCTTCGAGCGTCGGATGCCGCAGCAACAGATCGCGGAACGCCAGCACGAATTGCCAATTCTCCCGGGCATCGGCGTCGCCGATTGCGGCAATCTCGTCCGCACCGACCGGCCGGCGCGGCTCGGCGAGCAATTCCCGGTGCAACCTGCGTTCGATCGCGCAGGCGTCTTCGGGCGGCATCAGCTCGGGACGCGCGAAATAGGCTTTCAGAAATTCATCCGTAACCACCAAACCACCGCTCGCGTTGCGGTCAAGCAGATGATGGCCGCAGGAAATCCAGAAATCCTTCATCGGCGCCGCTGCTCCAGGCTCATATCCACAAGACTGAGATCACTGTCGGGCTCAGGATCATCCTCGACCTCCATGAATGAGAACGCCTTGCCATGACCTTGCCCTTCTCGCAGCCGCAATCTGCGAAATGACTCCCGAACTTCACCATCGGTCGCCGTGCGGTGGACCGCAATCAGGCTGCCCGTGGGATGCGTGCAAAGCGACTCCGCAAAGGCGACTTCTTCTTCTGCCGCAAGCCTCGCGGTTGCGAGATCCGGCGCACCGAACCGCTCGACCAACCGCGCGGCAAGGAGTTCAACCAAGGCACGCCGATCGGCCGCCGTCGCTCCCACGATCTGGACCAGCGTCGACCAGCCCCAGGCTCGCACGCCGAGAAAGCCGCTGCGGAAGGCCGAACGGTCCTTTCCCGTCAGCCTGGCGGGATCCCGGTCGCAGAAACGGAACGCGCCCGACACGGCCCAGTCGCCGGGTTCCGCCGCCACGTCGAACACGAACGTGTCGGATGGATCAAGGGCGATGGTGCGCAAGAGCTTCACAGGCGCGGTCCTCCGAGTTTCGGATCGAGCCACGACGGCGCGGCCAAGGCCTTGAGCAGATCGCGCCGCTCGGTTTTGTCAATGCCGATCCGGTGCGTGAGGAGATCGCCGTTCTCGTCGATCCGGCGGCTGACTTGCCGTTCACGCGAGAGCCGAGTTAAGTATTCGCGCGCCACGCTGCCAAATCCGTCGACCTGCCAAGCGTCGATGGCCAGCATCAGATGCCGCGCAAAGCTTTCCGTCACCTGAACGGCGCCCGCATCGCCAAAACCCTCCTGCTCGAGTGCCGAGGAGAGCGGATGAATGCCCAGTTCCGCGTCGGTCACCGAGACGGTCCGGATCATAGCACCGAATACCAGCCATGGCGGCGGCTCGTCTTCTTTGACGGATGGAGGCCAGCCGAGCCGCCCGCCGCCGACCAGACCGCCGTCGATGCGGATCGCGTCGGGCCAATCGATTGTCACCGACTTGTTCGGCGGCGCATAGGCGCGCAAGGCGTCAGTCAGCGCCGCCATCCCGGCGTAGAAGGCACGGCGCGCGGTGCGCAATGGCTCGTCTGGCTCGAGCACAACGGCGAACTCTGCGAGGTCAAACCGCCCAACATAGACCAAAGTACCGGCGCCGCTTTGTTCGGCGATACCCAGCGCGTGGGTAAACGCGTCACCGCTTTCGCGCAGCCTTACCAGGGTAAACGGCGGCGGCAGGTCGATGGGTTCCGATATGAACGCGCGGGTGCGTACGGCCGGCGACAGGTGGTCCTCCACCTTCCTTTTCTTTCCTATTGAGCATAACTATACGAGGCGGACCGTCGGCGCGAGTCCGCTTCGCTGCCGCTCCGTACGCTTTGAGGGAGTGTTTAGCCGGGCATGGCGCAGCCACCAAAAACGATCCTGATGTGCTCGTGCGAAGACACGATGCGCCTCGATACGGCCGCCGCTAAGCGCGGATGCCGCAACAGCGAGATCGCAACTTTCCGTCAACTCTGCCGGGCCGAGATCGATCAGTTCCGCAACGCCGCGAAGGCGGAGGGATCACTCACCGTCGGCTGCACCCAGGAGGCGCCGCTGTTCTCGGACGAGGCAGGCGAGCGCCCAGAGCGGATCGATTTCGTCAACCTGCGCGAGACCGCGGGCTGGTCCACGGAAGGGGCCCAGGCAGGACCCAAGATGGCCGCACTGCTTGCCGCCGCGGGCGAGCCCGCGCCCGACGTTCCGCTCGTCAACATGTCGAGCGAAGGTGTGATTCTGATCTATGGCCGCGACG
>Ga0208575_1000007_pt1 | contig 12465 bp, 14 predicted proteins | sample ForSoiNitroNN397_FD_187884 | JGI IMG/M metagenome (GOLD analysis project Ga0208575, IMG submission 187884) | Forest soil microbial communities from Willamette National Forest, Oregon, USA, amended with Nitrogen - NN397 (SPAdes) | ecosystem: Environmental > Terrestrial > Soil > Boreal... | reverse complement strand
CTACATCGCTGCGCTCCAACTCCAACACCTGGCATGCACTGTTACAGTCCAAACTGAACTATCGATGGAAATCAATCGTAGCACGGGGACAATATGACAAACTTAACCCAATTGGCCGGTCCCCATTTGGTGGTCCAGGGTAGATGTTAGTTCATGATTGGCCTTGGCGCTGGCTGGCAAAGCTGGGCCGGTTTTCAATTTGAAGCCCTCATCCTAGTTCATCGAGAGCCTCGAAGCAGGGATTCACCGTTCATCCTGGTTTGAGCTGCAGTGGCCCAATTGGATTTCGCGGTCGCCTATTTTGAGCGGTTCTGCCGTCGAAACAAAGTTCGTGTAAGAAGCGACAATCCAAGAACAAATGTCAGCGATCCAAAAACGGCGACGAAAAAGGAGTCTCGATTCAGCCCCTGTTGGCCGGTCAGGTACACAACCGTCCCACCGACGATCGACAGGACTGCAAATATGAAAACTGCCCATTTTAGCTTGTCCATGTCAGCGTTCCCTAATATTGGGCCGCCCCAGTTGGCGGCTCGTTGTGTCGTTGACACGCTGCGAACTCCAAAACGAATGACCATCCGGCAAATATACGCCCTGCAGCGCTGATTTGCCAGATTCGCCCCGACCTATTCCTTCGCGCACCGAAGGATGTGCCTCATGAATATCCTCTCTCGCGATAGAAAAGATCGACGTCATTGCTGCACTCTGTGAGCGCGCAACGCACCTGAGTGGCGTCAGCCGTAGCGACGGCGGCGCCAATGTCTGAGATTGACGCCTCGCTTGAAGAGCTAAAATCGATCACCCAGCGCTTGCGCAGTGTTCAAACGACCCACGTCTCGTGTTGGCAACTTGTTCGTCATCACCGCGATGCTGGGCCTGTTCATCTCAAATACGGCCACAGCCGTGCTGATTGCGCCGGTGGCGATGGCCATCGCCAAGGACCTCGGCGACTCTCCCTATCCGTTTGCGATGACCGTCGCGCTAGCCGCGTCCGCGGCTTTCATGACGCCTATTTCCTCACCGGTGAACACGCTGGTGGTGGGACCCGGGCCATATAGTTTCGGCGATTTTGTGAAGGTGGGTGTGCCCTTCACCATCATCGTAGCGATCGTGAGCGCGCTGCTGGTTCCGATTTTCCTGCCGCTCTAATCGGAGACCCGTCGCCGGCCGGCAGATTCCAGCACCGCGCTCCACGTAGTGGTCCGAACGAAATGTCAGTTCGTTCAATCACCATCGTCCGGGATCCCCAAGCGGGCTTTCTTAAATCGGTGGAGTAAACATATATTGGAACGTAGCGTTTGCGGCCGGCGTTAGCCGCATCGAGATTATCATGCAACTTTCGATGTGCGGGCGGCGGCTGCCACGGATTTTCGACGGGGACCCGCTCAGTATCTGTCAGTCCTTAATGGAGGTGGCTCACATGCTAAAGGGCAAGGTGGCTGTCGTTACCGGTTCGACGAGCGGCATTGGACTCGGGATCGCTCGCGCGCTTGCAGCTGCGGGTGCAGATATCATGATCAACGGCTTTGGCGAGGCCGCGGAGATCGACAAGCTGCGCGGGGAGATTGCCGCGGCCCACGGCGTACGGTGGCCTTTAGCGGCGCTGATCTGTCCAAGCCAGCCGATGCCACGGGGCTGATCGAGCATGCGATGCGCGAGTTCGGACGTGTCGACGTGCTCGTCAACAACGCCGGCATCCAGCATGTTGCACCGGTGCACGAATTTCCGCTCGAGCGCTGGGATGCAGTGATCGCAATTAACCTGACCGCAGTATTTTTGACCACTCGTGCGGTACTACCGCAAATGCTCGCGCGGGACTGGGGTCGGATCATCAACATTGCATCGGTACACGGATTGGTGGCTTCTGTGGACAAGTCCGCGTACGTGGCATCCAAGCATGGCGTCGTCGGCTTTACCAAAGGCGTGGCGCTGGAGACGGCGACCACCGGCATCACCTGCAATGCGATCTGTCCCGGCTGGGTGCTCACGCCGCTGGTACAAAAGCAAATCGACGCCCTTGCTGCCCGCGATAAGCTGGATCCCGAGGAAGCGAGAGTGAAGCTGCTCGGTGAGAAACAGCCCTCTCTTGAGTTTACCACCCCGGAGGAACTCGGCGCGCTCGCCGCATTCCTCTGCTCGAACGCCGCGGCGCAGCTTAGCGGAGTGGCGTTACCTGTGGACGGTGGCTGGCTTGCACGATGACATGAGGCGCAAGGCGGGGAAGGCAGTGTTCAAAATGCCCCGAATAGCTTCCCCAGCGCGATGACAACAGTCAGTGCGATCAATGGCCCCACGAGTCCCACCATCATGATCTCGCGATAGCTCCCTCGTTGGGTGGCACCGCAGATCGCGAGCAGGGTAACGACCGCACCGTTGTGTGGCAGCATAGCGAGCGCACCGGAGCTGATAGCGGCCACGCGGTGCATCAATTCAGGGTGAATGCCCATGCTCGCGGCTAGTTGGGCATAGGTTTCACCCAACGAATTTAGCGCGATGGCCAATCCGCCTGATGCCGAGCCAGTGATGCCACCCATCACGTTGGCGGCGACGGCAATCGACACGAGCGGCCCGCCGGGTACCGCCAGGAATCCGTCGCGGACCACGGCGAACGCCGGCAACGCCGCAACGACGGCGCCGAAGCCCACCAAGCTGGCTGTATTGAGCACCGGCAGCACAGAGGCGTTGGCGCCGGCATCGAGGGTCTTGCGCAACTCCGGTAGGCGCTTGCGATGGATCACTGCCAGAATCAGCGAGGCGATCGCAAGCGCCGTCACGACAGACCAGGCTCCGCTCACTGCGGAGAGCGAGGTTTCGCCGAACCGCGGCTCGGCGAGAAACCCGGTGTATACGCGTGGTAGCACGAACAAACTCATAAGGAGGTTGACTACGAGAACGATCAGAATGGGCGCCACCGACAGCGCAAAGGACGGTAACTCCTCGCTGCGATGGCCGTGCGACAGTTCGGCGAGATCGAAATTGTCCGCGTTCGCGGCGCGCTCACGCACGAACTGATCGTCGGTTGCTACCGGCATTTCGGCGCTGTAACTCTCGCCGGCGCGATGCGCGCGCGTCTCGATCAGGCGCAGCCACCACAGGCCAAAGCCCAGGATGATCGCAGATGCTATGAAGCCGAGAACCGGCGCTGCAAACAGCGTGGTGCCGAAATATGCCATCGGGATGGCGTTCTGAATGGCCGGGGTGCCCGGCAGAGCCGTCATCGTGAAGGTAAAGGCGCCAAGCGCGATCGCCGCCGGGATCAGCCGATGCGGAACCTCTGCCTGTCGAAACAACGCGGCCGCCACAGGAAACACCGCGAAAGCCACGACGAAGAGGCTGACGCCACCATAAGTGAGCAGGGCACAGGCCAACACCACTGCCATGACGGCTCGCTTCTCTCCCAGTCGCTCGGTCATGCTGCGGGCGACGGAAAGCGCGGCGCCGCTGTCATCCATGAGCTTGCCAAATACGCCTCCGAGCAGAAAGAGCGGGAAGAAATTTGTGATGAAGCGCCCCGTACCCTGCATGAAGGTCAGCGTCCATTTGGCGAGGAGCGGCTCTCCAGAGAATGCGGCGGCCACGATCGCCGCCGCCGGCGCGGCCAACAGCAGCGTGTAGCCTCGAAAGGCGAGGAAGATGAGCAGACCGAGAGCGATCAGGATGCCGAGCAGTTCAACGATGTAAGCACTCATGACGCTCCTCTCAGGATCCGACGAGCTGCGGCAGTAGGGCCGTAAGTCAGTGCCTTCAGTCGCCGCAGGCTTAGTGGTGATCGTTAGAGACTGGTCAGGGTCGTATTTTTACCCTCGCCTACCCGGCCATGCGGGAGAGCGCGAATAGGATCGACATCAAGATCACTATTACTCCTGTGGCGAAGGCCAGTCTGTCAGCAAACACGCGACGCATCGGGACCTCCTAGACGAAGCTATAGCGTTCAGAATGGTACTTCGCCATCGGCACGCCCATCTCGCCGAGGGCTTTTTCAATTGCATCCATCATCACGCCGGGCCCGCAGATGAAGTACTCATGATCGGAATAAGGTGGCGGCAGATGACGCTTGAACATCTCGGCGTTGATGAAACCTTGTTCACCGGTCCAGCCGGCCGGGGGGTTCGCCAGCACATGGACGACCGTCAGGTCGAGCCGCACCTTCAGCACCTCCAGTTCCTCGCAGAAGGTAATCGATTCCCGGTCCTTGCTGCCATAGAGCAGAATCACGGGCCGCTTGTCGCCGCGGTCAGCGAGCGTGCGGATCATACTCATCATCGGCGTAACACCGACACCACCGGCGATCAGCACGTGCATGTCCGCCGGGTTGCCAATCGTGAACGCGCCGTACGGTCCATCGAGGTAGACACGCTTGCCCACGGGCACTCTCTGTATCTCTTTGGTGAAGTCACCCAGATTCCTGATCGACATCTCGACGCCGCCCCCCTTCGCTGCGGCGCTGGACGAGAATGAGAATGGATGCGCGGTGATCTTGAAGGGGCTTCCCCAAACCATCAACCAGCCGAACTGGCCGGGGCTGAAGTGAAATCCCGGATGGCCCTCCGGCTGCATCACCAACGTGGTCGTTTCGCCGCGTTCCTGACGCACTTCCGAGACCCGGTACGGACGGCGAAGCATGAACAGCGGCTTGACGATGCGCACGTAAAGCAGCAGTCCGATCCAAAAGATCGTCAGGCCTATCCACAGAGACTGCTTCCAGGGATCCGCCAGATAGAAACTCGATCCCACCATGTGCACGACCCCCGCGGTGATGGCAACGACCGCGAGCACGATATGGGTGAAATGCCATGTCTCGTATTTGAGATTCAACGTCGCGCGCCAAAGGGCTGTCACCACGAGCGCTATCACCGAGAAAATCGACAGGAGAGCGAGGTGGGCACTCAACGGCGCTTGAAGCATATTGGACAGCGCGAGTAATTCGGGCTGAACGACGACCAGAATGACCGGATGCGCTACGACCAAGCCGACCGCTACGAGCGAAATCTGACGGTGAAAATGGTAAATCACGTCTTCGCCCCACGGCTCGGTGACGTACCGAAAGCGCGCGGTGAGACCGAACTGCAGGCCCATCATCGCAAGGCCGGAGTAGCCGAGGGCAACAGAAAACTCTGTCCAGAAATCTCGCGTCGGCGCATGCGAACCAGCCAGGAGCGCGAACAAGGGAGCGAGAATGAACAGCAGGTAGACGAGGATCCAAACGGCCCCGCGCAAACCATATAGAAGCTGCATGAGCTGATCCTTCTACCGTGATCATGGTCAGACTTCCATCATCACGATACGGTACTGTGGCGCGCCGGCGCAGTATCGCAAACTATAAAGCCCTCCAAAAAGATTTCCACCCATGACATCTCGGTTGCGAATTCGCGGGCAAATAGAGTGATCCATAAGAATTGTTAGACTTGAGTAATCGGTCAGTTCGCCCCGCGTTGCAGCGTAGCTCTGTTTAACCGCTGCTATTCTTCCCAATTGTTCCAGTCTACTATGGGGCGTCTGATTGAAGAAAAGCTGGCGGAGCCGCAGACCGGGAGAGCCGCATCGTGCCGAATTCCATGATCGCCTATTGCGGTCCCGCCGCCGTCCCGGACGACCTCTGGACCCGCTGGAATGTCGATCCGCTGCTGATTGCAATACTCGCAGCCTTGGCGCTTGCGGTTGCCCGCAGCCGATCCTCCAACACGCGAGCAGGCTGGGGCGCGATCGTGCTGATGCTCGTTATCTTTGTCTCGCCGCTTTGTGCGTTGTCGTCAGCGTTGTTTTCGGTGCGGGTATTGCACCACGTCTTGTTGATGGCCGCCGTAGCCCCTCTTTTGGCACTGGCGTTTCCGCAACGACGCGCGGGAACGCCGTCACTCGCCATGCTTGTTGCGGCACATGCAGTCATCCTTTGGCTATGGCACACACCGGGACCTTATGCTTGGGGCCTCGCCAGCGTGCCGGCCTATTGGCTGATGCAGACTTCGCTCCTTGGAAGCGCTTGGCTGTTGTGGCGGGCGATCCTGGTGCCGGAGCAGTCCGGCTCGGCGCTGGTTGCACTCGCTGCAACGATTGGGCAGATGGGCCTTCTCGGCGCGTTGATCGTGTTCGCGTCCAGGCCACTCTATCCCGTGCATTTCGCAAGTACGGCAGCTTGGGGGCTCGCGCCGCTCACTGATCAGCAACTTGCTGGTTTGCTGATGTGGGTACCGGCGATGCTACCTCATCTAGGCGCGGGGGTCTGGATCGCGTGGTCCAACTTGCGATCGAGCGAACCAGCGCTATGACGACCTCTCTGAAGTTCGTCCATCTTGCCGCGATCGCGCTCTGGTCGGGCGGGTTGATCGTCTTGCCGTTTCTTTTCTGGCAGCGGAGGAAACTCGAGGCGGGGTTGGATCTCGACCGACTGCACCGGGTAGCTCGGTTCGTCTACGTGGAGATGACCTCCCCCGCCGCCTTCGTCGCCATCGCCAGCGGAACGGCACTCATCTTTTTGCAGACCACCTTCGTGGAATGGTTCTCCCTGAAAATGGCGCTGGTCGGAGCCATGGCGATGCTGCACGTCGTCGCCGGCCTCATTCTCCCGCCCTTGTTCTCGCCTAAGGGCCAGTTCGGTCGATTTCCCTACGTGGCGCTGACGAGCGCTTACATCGTATTGATCACCGCAATTATCTGGGTAGTGCTGGCCAAGCCGCACATTGATTCGAACCAATTCGCTGCGCATTTGTTCGAGCCCGGCGGACTCGGGCGTTGGCTGCATCAATCCTTCGGCGAAATCAGAATCCCCACGCCATGATCAAACACAAGCTTGCCCCCGTGCCAGCCGGCGAAGCCCACCATCACCGACGCGAGGGCCGAGAGGGCGAGGCCGTGCGGCAAGATCGCCGCGGTATCGATCAGGCGCAGACCCCAGTTGGCTCCCCCGATCGCAACCAGCGTCATCGCCGCCACGGCATGAGACCAGCTTGCTTCAAGAAGCCGGATCCCGCGCACAAGCAACAGCTCACCGGTGCCGACGATGCTTGCGGCCACGCCGCTCCAGAACGCCATGCCGGCCGACCAGAGTCCAGCCCGCACCCAGAACGCGTCTCCCGACCACCAGTACAATATATCGACGCCGAGGGTCGCGATCACGAATGCGACCGGGAAATGCACCATCATCACGTGAATCGGGTGCCCAACGAGGGCCACCGCCGAACCGACATCAAGTCGAAGCAGTTCCAGCTGGACCTCACTCCGGGGCTGAGTGTTGAGATCGCCTTGCTTTGCCATCGTCCTCCTCCATCGCGTCAATCGAAACATCCTTCAAGCAGACATCGTAGTCTCTTGTACGCGGTGATCCAAGTCGGAATGCTCGCAGTACTTCCCGGCTGCAATGGGCCACTGTCGACGCTAGATCCCTCGGGGCCGGCCGGGGCTTCGATCGCCACGCTGTGGTGGTTGATGCTGGTTGGTGCGGGAATCCTCTTCGCGCTCGTGATGGTGCTGTTCGCGATGGTGATCCGGCGTCCGGGCTGGGGCTCGAACGTGTCGCCCGGACGCTGGATCGTGCTCGGCGGGTTGGTTCTGCCGGCCGTCGTCCTGCTGCCTCTTGTCGCCTATGCGTTGATCGCCGGTGAGAGGCTCCTGCCGTTACCTGGACTGGCGCCGCCACGGATCGAGGCAGTGGGTCGGCAATGGGTCTGGACCTTCCGCTACCCCGACCATGACGGGGTGGAAACTCGAAACGTCTTGCACCTGCCCGCAGGCACTCCGGTCGACATCCTTGTCACCAGCCAGGACGTCATCCACGCCTTCTGGATACCCCGCTTCGCCGGCAAAATCGATGCGGTGCCCGGGCATGTGAACCGCTTGCGCATTCAGGCCGATCAACCGGGCCGCTACGCAGGCCAATGCAACGAATTTTGCGGTCTCGGTCACGCGGGGATGCGATTCGATGTCATCGTCCATCGCCCGGAGGAATTCTCCGATGCGCTTGCGCGGGCGGCCGCATCAGGGGAGTCGGAGAGAAAATGAGTGAACCCGTCGAGCCGCTGCCGCAGGGACCTCCGGCGTTGCGGTTGCACCGCGAGCTCGCCGCGATCTGGGCCACCGGGCCGGGGTTACAACGCCTCGCGGCGGTCAACCATTCCGTGATCGGCATGCGCATGATGATCACGTCCTTCACCTTCTTCGCCATCGCTGGTGTGCTCGGCATGCTGACCCGCGTTCAGCTCGCGACGCCCAACGCAGCCTTCATGGATCCAGAGACCTACAACCAGGTCTTCACCATGCACGGGTCGATGATGTTGTTCCTTTTCGCCATCCCGATGGTGGAAAGCTTTGCGGTCTATTTGACCCCGAAGATTCTCGGCACGCGTGATTTCGCCTTTCCCAGGCTCACCGCCTATGGCTACTGGTGCTATCTGTTCGGCGGCACGATCCTGACCGTGTCCTTGATCGCGGGGGTTGCGCCCAACAGCGGATGGTTCATGTACACGCCGCTGAGCTCCAATGTGTACACTCCGGGCATTAACGCCGACGTCTGGCTTCTCGGCGTGACCTTCGTCGAGATATCGGCGCTGTCGCTGGCCGTGGAGATCGTCGTCTCGATCCTGAAGGTACGTGCGCCCGGCATGTCGCTCGACCGGATGCCGATCTTCGGCTGGTACATCCTGGTCACTGCGCTGATGATGGTGGTGGCTTTTCCGCCGCTCATCCTCGGCTCAATCCTGCTTGAGATCGAGCGCGCGTTCGGCCTGCCGTTCTTCGACCCCACCCGAGGCGGCGACCCTCTGCTCTGGCAGCACTTGTTCTGGCTGTTCGGTCATCCGGACGTTTACATCATCTTCCTGCCCATGGCCGGGGCTCTGTCGACGATCATTCCGGTATTCGCCGGTCGTCCGCTTGTCGGCTACCGGGCGATCGTCGTCGCGATTGTGGCACTCGCATTCCTGAGTTTCGGCATTTGGGTGCACCACATGTTTACCGTGGGTATCCCGCATCTCGCGCTCGCCTTCTTCTCCGCAGGCTCGGCGATCGTCGCCGCGCCGACGGCAGTACAGATCTTCGCCTGGCTTGCCACGCTGGCGCACGGCAAGCCACGCTGGAGCGTGCCGATGCTTTACGTTTTCGGCTTCTTCTTCATCTTCGTGATGGGCGGGCTGACTGGGGTCATGCTCGCCATGGTGCCGTTCGATTGGCAGGCCCATGACACCTATTTCGTCGTTGCCCACATGCACTATGTGGTGGCTGGCGCCCTAGCTTTCCCTATGCTGGCGGCATTCTACTACTGGCTGCCATTGTTGACAGGGCGCACCGCCGTGCACCGGCTGTCGGTGCCGGCCTTCTGGCTGGTCTTCGTCGGCTTCAACCTGACTTTCTTTATGATGCACCTGACCGGTCTGCTCGGCATGCCCCGCCGCATCTATACCTATCAGGGCAATGAAGGCTGGAACTGGCTCAACCTGCTGTCTTCGGTTGGGGGGTTCGTCATGACGATTGGTTTCGCGCTGGTGGTGATCGACCTTTTCGTTCAACTCCGTTACGGGCGTCGTGTGCGGCGCAATCCCTGGGGCGCGGCGACACTGGAATGGGCTATGTCGATCCCGCCTGCACCGTATGCCTTCGCCTCGATCCCGCATCTAACACGGTCCGACGCGATCGCTCCCGACGATCTCGCACTGTCGCTGGCGCGAGGCGAAGGCTATCTCGGCTTCACGCGTAATGGCTGGCAGGAGACGCTGGGCGTAAACATGACGACCGGCGAGCCCGAACAACTGATCGTGCTGCCGCAACCGACCTACCTGCCGCTTTTTACCGCGCTCGCGACCGCAGCGGCGGTCCTGACGCTTCTGTTTAAGTTCTACCTGCTGGCCCTGGTCGTTGCGCTAGTGACCGCCGGCATGTTCGTGGTCTCCGCGAACCGTGCCGGTCTCGCGCGCGACTTCGGTCCTATGCCCGTCGGTCAAGGCGTCAACTTGCCGCCTCATACCGAGGTGGCCGAAGCGCCGGCGTGGTTGGCGTTGATCTGCACGCTGGTCGCCGACGGCACTCTGTTCACATCGCTGCTGTTCGGGACTTTCTATCTTTGGATCGCGGCGCCAAATTGGCCGGCGGCGATCACACCCGAACCGAGCCGCATGCTCGCCCTCGTCGCCGTCGCGACTCTTGTCGTAGCTGCCGCGGCGGCGCGCGGATCGCTGCGAGCGGTCGCCACCGGCAGCAGGGCGCGCGGCTGGATCGGTCTCGCCGTGCTGGCGCTTCTCGCGGCCATCGCCGCGGCCGTCGGGCAAATCGTCGGTGTCGCGCCGCATCCGCGCGAGCATGCGCTCGGCGCGACCGCGGCGGCACTGCTCGGCTATGTGGCTCTCCACGCCGGTATCGGCCTTCTCTTCCTCGTCAGCAACTTCCTGCGTATCGGCGCCGGCTTCATTGCGTCCCGGCGCGTACTGGATCTACGCCTCACGCGATTATGGCTCGACTACACGCTGGTTACAGGAGTCATTGCAATGGGCCTTGTTCTCGCTCTGCCTGCGCTCGTGACGATGCTGGCGGCTCGACCGTGAGTGAGCGTCCGATATCAGCAAGGCGGCTATGGTGGCTCGCGGCGGGCTTCGCCGTCTGGTGCAGTGCGCTGGTTGCGCTCTACGCTCTCCACGCCATCGGCTGCGCTTTTGCCTGGTCGTCCGGCTCGCTGCGGTTGGGGCTCGCCGTGGTACTCTTCGTCCATCTGATCGTGATCGGCTGGATGTGGCGCGACATCACCCGAGCTGCCGCTGACCCCGATTTCGGTCCAACTGGCACGTTTCTGCATTGGACCGTCACATGGACCCTTATAACTGCCCTCGTCGCGACCGCTATTAACTTCGGTCCACCGCTGCTCCTCGCCACATGCATCTAATTCGCCAGGATTTACCTTCAACGCGCCCGCTGATGCGCAGCTGGGACGTTTTCGCGTTTGTTCGCCAAGGCACATACTTTGAACGTCATCTCCAAAACAAGTCGCTATTCATATTGAGACCTTGCATGGACTGATTGGCAAGCGGCCATAAAGTGTTTCATTATGACCGAATAATAGGGTTCCGCACAAACTTGTGCGTTGATAACAATATCGCGTTTGGTGCCATAACAGTCATCCACGAGTAGCGAGGGTGCAAATGCCGACTTTAATTAGAATTGAGGGCGATTCACCATATTTGCTTCCGCACGTCGATCATATCTCAGCAATAGCCCACGGTGAAAACGTAGATTTAACAATGTACGTGGCGTTGCCGGGGCATGCGGACTTAGAGCAGATTTACGTGCAACTGAGCCTCCCCGCTGCGGACGATCTCTTAGCTCAGCTAACTCGCGCCGTAGCCGAGACGGCGAAGGATCGTTCAGTACCTTAGTCGCACGCCGAACGTCCTGAATAGGATGCAGAGGGCGCCTCATCGTCCAGCGCCCGCGCCAGCGTGCCTTTAAACGGCTCAGCGTTCGTCCCGCAGCGCCTCAACCGATCGATGGCCATGAGCCCATCACCAAAATTGACGCAGTGGCATTGGTGGCCTGCGGGGCTCCTACCATCGTCCGTAGCTCGGCGCCCGCGGCAGCCACCGAACCTCATGGCCGAGGGCCGCGAGTTCGCGTCCCCAATAATGGGCGGTGCCGCAGGCGATACACCGAGGATCAGGACAACCCGCACCTGCGCACGGAATTCGAACCCGTCAACGATGATTGGGACCCGATCAGCGAACAACCATCAAGGCCATGCGGTTGCGACCGACCGCGAGCACACGGCCGGACAGATGACCACAACGACCAAATGCCGCAACGTCGAAAAAATTCATGGGGGTGGTGTCATCCACAGATGCACAGGTGTGGGTTCAGCAATTTCCCGCTTTTCTCTGCATTTTGATTGCAGCGGGTATGCAGGTTGTTGCAGTGATTTGCAGAGGCCCGGGGAGCTTCATTGGATCCATCTCGCTGGGATTCCCCGCGCATCGGGTGGCAGCATTGCCGCATGAGCTTTGAAGCTGTCTCCTAGATCCCGAGCCCTCGCTTGCGGCCGAATTGCCAAGAGATATCGTCGCCACGTATGACGCCGACGACCTCTCGACCGATCTCTATCTCGATGACCGGCCGCCACGGCACGAGACTGAAGCCGAACCCGTCATCGATCATGGCAAATCGCCCACTGACGAGCTGGGTAGAGCCGATCAGCTTGCCGCGAATGGTCTGGCCGTCTTCGACAGCTTGGAAAGCAAGGCCCCGTTCCGCGGCGAGCTTCCGCCCGGCGCGCTCGACCTCCTGACGTTCGAGCACGGGCAGGAGGTCGCGTCTCGCCCGCAAGCCACCCTCGGGAGTGCGCCAGGCATGGCCTTGCCGGATCAATTCGTCCTTCCGCCGTCCGAGAGCGCTCCGCACCTCGGCGCCAAAACCAGCTTCGGCAAGCATGCCATCGGCACGGTTGACCAGTTGCCGGTCGAGCCAGGTCGAACCGTCGCTCGTGATTTGGCGGTCGAGATC
>Ga0208575_1000006_pt1 | contig 12483 bp, 10 predicted proteins | sample ForSoiNitroNN397_FD_187884 | JGI IMG/M metagenome (GOLD analysis project Ga0208575, IMG submission 187884) | Forest soil microbial communities from Willamette National Forest, Oregon, USA, amended with Nitrogen - NN397 (SPAdes) | ecosystem: Environmental > Terrestrial > Soil > Boreal... | reverse complement strand
CCGGCATAGGTCATGTGGATTGTGGCACCGTCGTTGGTCTGCAGGATCGCCCGAGCGTCGATCACCATCGAGCCGTCCCTGCGGATCAACATCCAGTCCGCCGATCCCGGTACGACCGCTCCGCGCAAACGCGCGCCGGCGAATTCACCCCCGGAAGCAGCATTGAACACCCGGCGCCCCAGCGGGCCGTCGCCTCCGTCTAACCGGACGCCGAGCGCAGCCCGCATCGTGAATAAGTGGGTCAAGCCCGGACCAGCTACCGTTTCAGCTTCGTTCGATGACATCGAATAGTTCATGGGGCTTTCCTCGCTGACAGCGTTCAGGGTTACACAGTAAATTCTAAGTACGAACTCAGAATGCAGCGTCTAGGTATATTTGTCAAACCCAGCTAGGACTGCGGTCATGGAGCCCGAACGATTCCACTTCGATCTCGAGAACTGCTCGATCAAAAGGGCGCTCGATGTGCTGGGCGAAAAATGGACGCTGCTGGTGCTGCGCGAGGCGATCTACGGCGTCCGCAGGTTCGACGACTTCGCGCGCGCGCTGAAATGCGGCCGCGCTGTCCTGAGCGCGCGGCTGAAGACGCTGACCGAGGCCGGGATCCTGAAGCGCGTCGAATACCGGGAAGACGAACAGCGCGCCCGCGCCGAGTATCATCTCGATGAGAAGGGCGTCGATCTGTTCACGACCATCTATGCGCTGTCGCAGTGGGGGGATCGCTGGATACCTCCATCAGGCGGTCCGGCGGCAAAGGTAACCGATCGCGGGACTGGCCGCGCGGTGAAGGTCGTCCTGACCAGCGAGCCGAAGCTGAAATCGCTGTCGATGCGCGATCTCAAGATCGCGCCGGGACCTGGCGCGAAACGGATCAAGTGAGATTTCATGAACAAGCTGGCGAGGGCCGGCGTACAGCGCGGCATCCGGTGGCCCGACGGGCTTGTTGTCAACGCACCTGTCTGCGTCTACTGCTCCGTCTGAATTCGCGGGCGAACAACCAACTGGAGCCTCGTCTGATATCGTGGATACCCTGAAAGTACGTGACGCCAAGGATGTCGAACAGGTGGTGCGCACGGCACTTGCCAGCGAGCAACCGCTGGAGATCATCGGCCATGGCGGTAAGCGGCTGATCGGCCAGCCGATGGCGACCAATGCGCTATTGGATGTGTCGGCGCTGAATGCGGTGACGGCGTATGAGGCGAACGAGCTGATCATCACCGTCCAGGCGGGCGCGCCGCTCGCCGATGTGTTGTCGCTGATCGACTCCAGGAATCAGCAGTTCGCGTTTGAGCCGGTCAACACCTCGCAGCTCCTGGGCACGCCCGACATCGGGACCATCGGCGGCATGATCGGCGCGGGCCTTGCGGGGCCCCGCCGCATCAGGGCGGGCGGCGCCCGCGACCATCTCTTGGGCGCGCATGCGGTGTCGGGTTTCGGCGACAGTTTCAAGGCCGGCGGCCGGGTGGTGAAGAACGTCACCGGTTACGATCTTTGCAAATTGCTGGCGGGATCCTGGGGCACGCTCGCGGTCATGACCGAGGTGACGTTGAAGGTCATGCCAAGGCCCGAGAGCGAACGCACGCTGATGCTGCGCGGGCTGGATGACATCACCGCCAACCGGGCGATGACGGCGGCGCTGGGCTCGCCGTTTGATGTGTCCGGGGCGGCGCACGTACCGAATTCGGCGTTTCGGGCCGGGGCGGAGGCGTTGGCCGACCCATTAGTCGACCTGGGATCGCCGCGAGAGGCCGTCACCCTGTTGCGGCTGGAAGGCATTACCGCCTCGGCGGTCCATCGCACAGCCGCGCTGGCCGCGGTTCTCGCGCCGTTCGGGACGGCGGAAATTCTGCAGGATACCGCCTCCGCGGCGGTCTGGAGTTCGATTCGGGACGTTCAACCGTTCGCCGCCAATGGTTCGCTGGGGGGATGGCCGGTGTGGCGGATCGTCTGTCCGCCGGCCGCAGGCGGCGCGCTCGGCGAGCTTCTGGCGCGCGACACCGGCGGCGACGTCATCTATGACTGGGGCGGCGGCCTGATCTGGGCGGCGCTGCCGCCCAAACCCGACGCCCAGGCTGCGCTGCTGCGTCAGCGCGTCGACGCCGTCGGCGGCCATGCCACATTGATTCGCGCCTCCGAGCAGGTACGACGCGACGTCGATGTGTTTCATCCACAGCAGCCCGGCCTTGCCGCGCTCGGTGAACGCGTCCGCCACAGTTTCGATCCGAAAAATATCCTCAATCGCGGCCGGATGGCGCGAGGATCCGCGACATGAAAACCGAATTCAGCCTCGCCCAACTCGCCGATCCCGATATCGCGGAAGCCGACAAGATCTTGCGCGCGTGCGTCCATTGCGGGTTCTGCACCGCGACCTGTCCGACCTACGTGCTGCTCGGCGACGAACTCGATAGCCCGCGCGGCCGAATCTATCTCATCAAGGAAATGCTGGAAAAGAACCGGCCGCCGACGCGGGAGGTGGTCAAGCACATCGACCGCTGCCTCTCCTGCCTTGCCTGCATGACCACCTGTCCGTCGGGCGTGAACTACATGCATCTCGTCGATCAGGCGCGGGCAAGGATCGAAAAAGACTATCGGAGGCCGCTGACCGAGCGGCTGCTGCGTGCGGTACTGGCATGGGTGCTGCCGCGGCCCGGCCTGTTTCGCTTCAGCATGATGCTCGCGCGGTTCGGCCGGCCGCTCGCCGCCTTGCTGCCGGCCTCCAAAGCGGCGTCGGCGTCGCCAACCTTATGGCGGCGAATCGGGGCGATGCTGGCGCTCGCGCCGGGCCGCCTGCCGGCATCAGGGCCATCAGGTGGGACGGTTTTCCCGGCGCTTGGCGCAAGGCGCGGACGCGTCGCGCTGCTGCAGGGCTGCGCCCAGCAGGTGCTGGCGCCGCGAATCAATCAGGCCGCGATCAATCTGCTGACGCGTCACGGCATCGAGGTCGTGCTGGTCAAGGACGAGCAATGTTGCGGCGCGCTGACCCACCACCTCGGACGCGATGGCGACGCGCTGGCGCGCGCGCGCGCCAACATCCGTGTCTGGCTCGAGGAGGCCGGGCGAGACGGTCTCGACGCCATCCTTGTGACGACATCGGGCTGCGGCACGGTGATCAAGGACTATGGTTTCATGCTGCGCGAGGACCGCGATTTGGCAGGCCCCGCCGCGAAGATTTCGGCGCTGGCCAAGGACATCACCGAGTATCTCGGCGGCATCGATCTGCGGCGTCAGCAGCAGCAACAGAGCGATATTGTTGTTGCCTATCACTCGGCTTGTTCGCTGCAGCATGGACAGAAAATCACACAGCTTCCGAAAGAATTGCTTTCCAAGAGCGGATTCGTGGTGAAAGATGTACCCGAGAGCCATTTGTGTTGCGGTTCGGCGGGGACGTACAACATTCTCCAGCCTGACATTGCGAGCAGATTGCGCGATCGAAAGGTCGCCAACATTGCGATGGTCAAGCCGGACGTGATTGCCGCGGGCAATATTGGATGCATGGTGCAGATTGCCGGCGGCACGTCAGTCCCTGTGGTGCACACGATTGAGCTTCTCGATTGGGCGACAGGCGGTCCTCGGCCAGGATTGAGCTGATCGATTGGCCCCGCGCGGAAGCGGATGACTGAAGCGCTCGATAGACGTTGGACCAGCGACAACAGGAGGATCACGATGGCTAAAGGGAAAAAGAAGAAGGACAAGAAGAGTAAGAAGAGCAAGAAAAAGGTTCTGACCGCGAAGAAGAAAACCGCGAAGAAATCTTCGAAGAAGGCTGCCAAGAAATCGGCCAAAAAGGCCACGAAGTCTGCGAAGAAAGCCGCCAAAAAGTCCAAGGCGGCAGCCCCGAAAAAAGCGGCCAAAAAGGCCAGCGCCAAGAAGCGTTCGGCAAAAAAGCAGGCGGCTCCTTCGATCATGCCTCCCGCCCCCGAAGCTGCCGCGCCCAAGCCCAAGCCCAAGCCCAAGCCGAGACCCGCGGCGCCCAAGCCTGCGGCGCCTGTGGCTACGCCGGCCCCCGCGCCGGCTCCGGCCCCAAGCTGGGCCTCTCCCAGTCCCGCCGCCTCAAGTCCCGCACCGTCGTGGGGGCACTCAGGCGGTTCGCCGAGCCCGTCGTCTTCGGACGGCGAAGACGACAACTAGCCGAGCGCGTCCCGGTTACCGGGGTCACGTTCAAAGGCCAAGGCCAGAAGGCCGCAGCATCCGTCGCTGCGGCCTTTCTTGTGGGGGCGCCCAAACTTGTGGGGGCGCCCAAACCTTGAGCCCAAGGATGCAATCCGGACTGCTGCAATCCGGGACTTGGCCGACGTTTGATTCGGTGGGATCGGTCGATGGCGACCGAACCGTCGTTGGCCGCCTGTGTCTCAAATGACCGTTAGACGACTTAAAATCGGTCAAAATTGTTGTCCGAATGCAACACCCGCTGACAACATTTCACGGAACGGCCATAACGCCTAAAAAGTCGGCAGATGCTTGTCTTTTTCGCTTCACTGATCGGCAAGCACGTTCCAAATTGTGGTCAGGTTAAGAAATTTGGTTGCAGTCGGTTATCGCTTCTCCGCGGGGGCGTCGGAACTGGGCTGTTTTACATGTGATGGGGATCGTCATGAAGAAACTGGTTTTGGCCGCAGCGGTACTTGCGATGACTGCGGGTTCGACCTTTGCGGCCGATATGGCTGTGAAGGCCATGAAGGCGCCGCCGCCGGCACCGTTTGATCCCTGGGATGTCGCCTTCGGCAGCGCGATCATGAACGACTACATCTTCCGCGGCGTCACCCAGTCCAATCACAAGCCGTCGGTCGCGGCCTATTTCGAGCCCCGCTACAACGTGACCAAGGACCTGCAGCTGTACGTCGGCGTCTCCGGCGAGAGCATTTCGTTCGCCAACCGCGCCGCGGCCGAAATCGATGTCTACGGCGGTATTCGCCCGACCTTCGGCGCCTTTGCCTTCGATATCGGCGTCTGGGGCTACCTGTATCCGGGTGGCACCTGCCAATTCGGCGGTACCGGGTTTGATTTCGCGGGGCATTTTCAAGGCACGGAGTGCCAAGTCAACGCCCTGCTCAACGGCAACACCATGAAGAAGGACGTCAGCTTTTTCGAGGTCTACGGAAAGGGCAACTACACCGTCAATGACAACTGGCAGTTCGGCGTGACCGAGTTCTACACCCCGAGTTTCCTGAACTCAGGCGCCTGGGGCAACTATTCTTCGGTCACCGGCAAATACACCGCCCCGAGCACGATCTTCGGCAGCAGCGGCGTTGGCATGTATGTCTCCGGCGAGTTTGGGCGGCAATGGTTTGGAACCACCGACAGCTTCTATGGTACCGCGGTGTTCCCGAATGGCATCCATTATGCTGATTACGATACCTGGAACATCGGCATCGGCTTTACCTACAAGGTGTTCACGCTGGACCTGCGCTACTCCGACACCAACCTGTCGAAGGGCGATTGCAGCGTCTTTACGGGTGCTTTCAATGCTCAAGTCGGAACCACCACCGTTACCGGGAACAATCCGCTCGGAACAAGTTCGAACTGGTGCGGTGCGGCCGGCATCGTCAAGCTCTCGGCCGACCTGACCGCGATGACCAACCTGAAGTAAGTCATTCTCTCGAGACTATTGGGGGCGGCAGAGCGATCTGCCGCCCCTTTTGTTTTGTGGTGATCTGAATTGAGGCTGGACTGGCTGCAGGCGGCGACAGATGCCCTCCGCCGCAACGATCACCGGACTATCGCGGCGGGAGCCGTTGCCGGTCTTGGCGCGGCTCTGGCGATTGGCGGCATGGCGTGGCTCTGGCCCGTGACGTCACGTCAGGATGGCTTGGCGTCCTCGCGTTGGCTCTGCAACGCGAACTGGTCGCCGTCGCGGACCAGCACGACGTTGCGCTGATGGAAGGCCTCGAGCGTGGAGCGATGGCCGATCGAGACGATGGTGGTTGCCGGCAATTTCTCCTCGAGCAGACCATACAGCGCCGCCTCGGAGGGCTCATCCAGCGACGCGGTCGCCTCGTCGAGGAAGAGATATTGCGGCCTATGCAGCAGCGCGCGCGCGAGTCCGAGGCGTTGCTGTTCGCCGAGCGAGAGCATCCGGTTCCAGTGCGCTTCCTCCTCGAGCCGCGTCGCGAGCTGAGGCAGGCCCACGGAGATCAGGGCGTCGCGGACTTGATCCGAACTGAACGCGTCGGCTTCCGCAGGATAGACGATCGCAGCCTGTAGCGCTCCGATTGGAAAATACGGCCGCTGTGGCAGCATCATCAGCGTGGCGCTGGCAGGGATCGCAATCGAGCCGTTTCCGAATGGCCAGATACCGGCGATGGCGCGGAACAGCGTCGATTTGCCGGCGCCGGACGGCCCGGTGACCAGGGTGCGCTCACTTGTGCGAAGGCTCAGATGGTCGGCGGAGACCAACGGCGTGCCATTGGGCAGGCGGACGAGAAGCTGTTGCAGGTCGATTTCATCGCTTTCGGTCGACGATGCCATCTTGATCGAGTCGGCCCTGCCCGCCAGTCCGGTGGCGCTGGCGACTGCCGTCTCAAATCCGTCGAGACGGGCAACGACGGCCCGCCATTCCGCCAGCGAACGATAGGTTGAGACGAAAAACGACAATGCCGATTGCACGCTGCCAAACGCTTCCGCGGTCTGAAACACGGCGCCGAACTGGATCTTGCTGGCGAAATAGGCCGGCGCCACGAGAATCAGAGGAAATACCAGCGCTGCTTGGGCGTAGCTGTTGGTAAACGCTGTTAGCCGCTTGGTCCGGCTCATGATGGCGTACCAGTTTCCGACGACGCGGCCGAAGCGTTCCGACAGCCGCTGGCGTTCAGCGGGCTCGCCGCGCAACAGCGCGATCTGTTCGGAGTTTTCGCGTACCCGCACCAGGCTGAAACGGAAGTCGGCCTCAAGGCGCTGTTGTTGAAAATCCAGGTGGACCAGCGGTGAGCCGATCCACTGCGCCAGCGCCGTGCCGAAGATGGCGTAGATCAACGCACCCCATACGAGGTAACCGGGGATCGCGAAGTCGATGCCGAAAGCATGCAACGGCGCTGCCGCGGACAGTCCCCACAGGATGATGACAAAGGAAAACAGCGTCACGATCGAGCTCAACAGGGCGACGCCGATATTCAGCGTGCGGTCGACGAACAACTTGACGTCGTCGGAAACGCGTTGATCCGGGTTGTCGGCCGCATCGCCCTGCAGTTGCATCCGATAGTGGTTGGGCCCGTGAAGCCACTCGCCGAGATATTTGGTAGTCAACCAGTTGCGCCAGCGGATCTGAAGCCACTGATTGAGATAGAGCTGGTAGACCGAAAGCACGACGGAGGCGGTTGCCAGGACGGAAAAGACGATGATTTCCCGGACAAAACCGTCCCAGTTTTTCTCCTGCAGGGCGTTGTAGAAGCGATTGCGCCACTGGTTCACCAGCACATCGTCTCCGACCAGCGCCAGTTCAATGACGATCACCGCCGCGAGCAGGCCGCAGCCGGCCCATTTGTCTTCGGAACGGAAATAGGGAGCGGCGATCCGCCATACGATGGCGAGCGTCGAGCGGATGTTGTTCACAGATAGTCATCTCCGGGGGCCGGGCTTCAAAGCCCTGAAAAAACGGAAGAATTGGGAGCGTCTATACTAAAGTTGTAGATTTCATGGTCTGCGTCCGCTTGTCGCGACCGGCGGCTAGACCTTAGCATGCGACTTAACGGCGAGGGGCGGGGGACTCTCATATTTCGCGAGGTTGTGAGCGGATTTTGGTGCTGCCGAATTCGCAAGGCAATTTCGCGCATAGCCAGAGATACTCCCGCGATCACGCCAGGCTCACCCGACCTCCCACGCTGGTCGGGCGCCGCATAATGGCGTGGGGAGGAACCGCAATGTGGAATCAAATCTATAACCCGCTCGGCAACGCAGCGTTGTCGACCATCGCGGCCGCAATTCCCGTGGTCACGCTTCTGGTGTTGATCGCCAGCGGAAAAGTGAAGGCGCACATCGCAGCCATCATTGCGGTGATCCTGACCAACCTGATCGCGATCTTCATCTTCACCATGCCGGCGGGCATGTCGATCCGCGCCTCCCTGCTTGGCATCGTCGCCGGGTTTTTCCCGATCGGCTGGATCGTGCTGAACGTCATCTTTCTCTATCAAATGACAGTTGCAACCGGCCAATTCGAACTGTTGAAACGCGCCGTGGGCGGCGTCACCGAGGACCGGCGTTTGCAGCTGTTGCTGATCGCGTTCTCATTCGGCGCGTTCTTCGAGGGCGCCTCAGGATTCGGCACACCGGTGGCGATCACCGGCTCGGTCCTGATCGGCCTCGGATTCTCCCCGTTAGCCGCTTCCGGCCTGTCGCTGATCGCCAATACCGCCCCTGTCGCCTACGGTGCCCTCGGCACGCCGATCCAGGGGCTGGCTTCGGTGACCGGCCTCGATCCCTATATCCTCGGTGCGATGGTCGGACGGCAGTTGCCGGTCTTTTCGCTGATCGTGCCGTTCTGGGTGGTGTGGGCGTTCGCCGGCTGGAAGGGCATGAAGGACGTCTGGCCGGCTATCCTCGTCACCGGGGTATCGTTCGCGGTCCCGCAGTTCGTGATCTCGAACTACATCAACCCCTGGATCGTCGATATCGGCGCATCGCTGATTTCGATGGGCTGCCTGATCCTGTTCCTGAAAGTCTGGCAGCCGAAGGTGCTTTGGCTGTCGCCGGCGCTGCGCGGCAACGATGAATCGGCGGCGACGATGACGGCGCCGAAGCCGATGGACAAGACGTTGCTGACGCAACGCGAGCTTTGGACCGCACTGCTGCCATGGATCATCGTCTGCGTCGTGATGCTGATCTGGGGCAACGGGGCGTTCAAGGCCTGGGCAAACTCGATCTTTACCTACAACTATCCTGTTCCCGACCTGCACAACATGATCAACAAGGTGCCGCCGGTGGCCGCGAAGCCGACGCCGGAAGGTGCCGTATTCGGGTTTACGTACCTGTCGTTCACCGGAACGGGCATGCTGATCGCCGCGATCATCTCCAGCGCCCTGATGGGCTTCTCGCCGGCCAGGATGATTGCGGTGTATGGCCGCACCATCAGGCTGTGCGCGATTTCGCTGATCACGATCTCGGCGATGCTGGCGATCGGCACGCTGACGCGGCTGTCGGGCGTCGATGCGACGCTGGGTCTCGCATTCGCGGCGACCGGCGTGCTGTATCCCTTCTTCGGCACATTGCTCGGCTGGTTGGGCGTGGCGCTGACCGGATCGGATACGGCGTCGAACATTCTGTTCGGCAATCTGCAGAAGATCACCTCGGAGCAACTGGGACTGTCGTCGGTGCTGATGGGCGCCGCCAACTCCTCCGGCGGCGTGATGGGCAAGATGATCGACGCGCAGTCGATCGTGGTCGCTTCCACGGCCACCAACTGGTACGGACACGAAAGCACGATCCTGCGCTTCGTGTTCAAGCATTCGATCGCGCTGGCGTGTCTCGTCGGCCTGCTCGTCATGCTGCAGGCCTATGTCTATCCGTTCACGGAGATGGTCTTGAAGTAAGACGCCGGGTTTGACACACAGACCCGTACAGATCCCCGCGGCCCGCGCCGCGGGGATTTGCTGTGAGCCGATGATTTTTGTGGCTGCCAGTCCGGACAAGGTCGGGCTTGCCGATCGCGCGCGACCCTCAAAACGAATCCGGCTTTTTATGGGACAAGTGTCTTCGTTGGTCCTGAGATCGCGCTTTAAATTTTTTTGCAAGTGCGCGCGATCTTTTTCGGCAAACCGCTCACACTTTGCCGGATCATGCGCTAGAACGACGCGCAGCTTGTGGGTGTCCGAATAGTTCGAGGAGTTGTATGCCGTTAGCGACAAGATTTTTGGGGCAGGCCGCCGTGGTGCTCGTGCTGGCCACGGCCACCTTCAAAGCCATTCCGGCGGCCTGCGCCGAAAACGAGTTTCCGTTTGGGTTCGAGATGACCCTGGATGCGGCGCGTCAGCCCGGATCGAAGCGGATACCGACCCTGGACATCGGCGACAACGGCGAGGCGACGCTCGATCTATGGTGCAAGGGCGGCAAGGGTCAATTCTCAGTTGCGGGCAATACCGTGATCTTTGTCCCAGGACCCCTGGAGGACCGCGCCTGCCCGCCGGCGCGGGCGCAGGCTGACGATGAACTGGTCGCAGCATTGAGCGAGGCCGCTACCTGGAAGCGGCAGGGCGATCTCGTTTCATTCATCGGAACCAAACCGCTGCGCTTCCGTATCAATACCAATTGAATGACTGGCCAAAGCGCTTTCAAGCAAAGCATGCCCCAGGACTTGATTCGGGACTTGATCCGGGGGTGGAGACCGGTTCGCGTCAAGAAAACGCGTCAAATCAACAATCTAGAGCCCGGTTTCGATTCGATCGAAATGGGGCTCAAGCTCTCGCGCAAGATCATGTCGGCGCAAGCGCCGGCGGATTGCACAACGCCGGTGTAGCCGCCAAACCCCGCATAGGCGGACGCCAGATAGAGGCCCGGTACCGCCGTGCGCGGCGAGCGGACCGGGACGCGCCAGATCGAGCGTGGCGGCGTCGGCGCGAACCCATAGACGGCGCCGTCAGGCGCATTGAGATATTGCCGCACCGACAGCGCGGTATTGAACGACGACGCCACCACGGCGTCGGCGAGGCCCGGATAAACCGAAGAGAGATAGCCGACGATCGCCTGCTGCCATCGCCCGCGCTTCTCGCGATAGGCATCCATGTCCGAACTGTCCCAATTCGACAGCCGGTCGGGCCCACAGATCAACAGCACATAGGGTGGAGCGGGGACTCCGGAATCGATCGCGGCGTAATCGACGATCGACATCGGCGGCATTCGATTGCCGGGTTCCTCCGCCATCAGCGCGGTGCCTTGCGCGTAGTCGGACAGCCGCGCCATTTCAGGCGGCAGCAGTTGCGTCGAATAGGCCGAGATCCCGAATTCGCGCGGCGGCCTCGATAGGCCGAGCGTGAGCGCGAACAGCGAAATCGATGGCATGTACCGCCGGTCGTTTTCGGTCAATTTTTCCGCGGCCGCGGCGGGCATCAATGGCGCCAGCGCGGCAGGCGCGGCATTGCCGACGATCCGTACGCACTCCACCGCCTGGGCATCGCTGCCATCGCGCGCGCTGTGCGTGACCGTACTCGAATGGCCCTGCAAACCCGGGGCGATGCCGCTGACGACGCGGCGCACCAGCACCTCTCCGCCGGCCACCTTGATGGCGCGGGCAAGCGCGCTGGAGAGCCGTTGCGAACCGCCTTGCACGTAACGGCCGCCGCTCAAGAGATAGCCTCCCTGCGCGATCGCGAAGAACACCCACCACAGGGTCGCGGGGTCGTCGTGATAATAGGAAAGATTGGCGGCCAACGCGCATTTCACGGCTTCGTTGTCGCCGAAGACCCGGTCCAGCTTTTGCGACAGCGACAGGCGCCAGTCGGGGAACCCAGATAACAAGTCTAACAGGGCGCCCAGAGCTTCGCGCGGCTTTCGGAAGGCGCGGCTGCCTTGCGAAAGCGTGCCGATCGCGGATGCGATGCGCTCCATTTCTTCCAGCAGTTGATCGATCCCGGCGCGGGCCTCCGGGAAGCGCTCGGTCAGGGCGCGCCGCGCCGCGTCGAAATTGTCCGGCAGCACAAACGGCTGGGTGAGCGGGCCGCCGCGAGCTTCGTAAAACGCGCCGGCCGGGATCCATTTTACGGCGTCGATAACGCCGGCACGCGTGAGCACGTTGTGTTTCGGATCGCGCGGATCGTGCGGGTCGCTGGTTAGGTGCAACGAGCCTTCGACGAACAGGTCGCCGGATTTGTAGCTCGACGCCGCGCCGCCGACCGAGTTGCTGCGCTCGATGACGAGGACCTTGCGGCCTGCGCGCGCCAGGATCGCGCCGGCGGTCAAGCCACCAAGGCCGGCGCCGATCACCACTACGTCATAGCGCGCCATTCAGCCTGAAATCCCGAAAGCCCTTGCCCAGTACGCCTTGTTCATTGCCGCTATGGTGCGGCGTGTCAAATGCGCCCATGCATGGATAGGGTGCGTACGGGGCCGCCCTTCGGATCGATAGCGCGTATCCGCAAAAGTGGAGACCGGCTTTGCGATCGCGCAAATTACTGGAAGCTGCGTTATTTCCAGGCCGATTTATCCGCGTCCCAGCGCTGGGCCTTGAATTCCTTCGCCAGCGCGTCGACCGAGCCATTGTCGTCCTTGGCATCGCCTTCCTCGTCGGCGCTGGCCTCCTCGGCCAGATTGAGTTTCGCGCCGGCGGTTTCGTCCGTCGTCGAAATGACGGGATTGCCGATCCACAGCATCAGCCGGTCGGTCGTGCCGGGCTTGTCCGGCGCCACCAAAGCGAGAATCTCAATTGTCTCGGTGAGACCGAGCGCGGGGAATATCTGGCTCGGCCGTTTGAACGTCAACTTCAGCTTGCCGGTACTGGCGTTCCATGTCGCCGCCGCCGACTTCGCCGAGAGCGTTTTTGACAGGACATTGGCGATCGCCGCGGCG
>Ga0208575_1000005_pt1 | contig 12768 bp, 8 predicted proteins | sample ForSoiNitroNN397_FD_187884 | JGI IMG/M metagenome (GOLD analysis project Ga0208575, IMG submission 187884) | Forest soil microbial communities from Willamette National Forest, Oregon, USA, amended with Nitrogen - NN397 (SPAdes) | ecosystem: Environmental > Terrestrial > Soil > Boreal forest/Taiga... | reverse complement strand
ATTATCAACTGCGCAATCATGTGCGAAATGATCCCAATGTTGCAGCAATGGGGGCGGCACTGGTCGAACAAGGTATTTTAGTAGCCGATGTCTCATCTCGCCAGGTGCGCTCCAAAGTAACAGCTCTCGCTGTCATACCTGGTAGTGAGCAGGGGTTTGGAGCAATGCAGGATGAAAGTAGTAAAGTACACTATCATATTGCTGATCTTCAAATCAACGAGGTGTATCTCAATCATACGCTGGCAGTACTACTGAACGCTCATGCTGGAGATACCATCTACCTGTACTCAAAACGTTGGCCTGGGAAACGCTTTACTATGCATGTACGAGCAATCCTTGCAGATGGAGGACTTGTTGGTGAGCAGCCCTACATTGTGAGCCAGGTCAAAACATTTCGTGACATCGAACACCGCTGTGACGATATCACCCAGATTTTTGTGTCTATGCGTGGAACAGATACGTTTGGATTTGATGTTTCAGAAGAGGTAGAACGGACATTGAGAGAGTGGATTCCATCCAATCTACACGTCAGCGAGGTCAAAGAACAGGGCGCAAAATTAGCACAACTTGCGGATGATATCTTCTCACGCATATTTTCTCTTTTTGCTCTCTTTGCTTTAGCTATAGGGCTACTCTTGATTTTCCTTATTTTTGTGCTATTGGCGGCTGAACGTCGCGCAGAGATGGGTATGGCACGCGCCATCGGCGTGCTGCGGCGTCAGCTGGTATTGATGTACCTCTTTGAAGGAACCGTCTACGACTTGATCTCTTCATTTATCGGCCTGTTTATCGGTTTAGGCATAGGGGCGATACTCTTCCTCTTCCTGGGGCCCATCCTGGCGCGTTTTAATTTTCCGCTCAAACTCGTCATTCAACCGCGAAGTCTGATCATCGCCTATTGTCTGGGTGTGATCTTTACGTTCTGTTCGGTAGGAGTTGCGGCATGGGTGGTAAGTCGTATGACTGTAGTGGATGCATTACGCAACCTTCCAGAGTCGGAACGACCAACTGCATCTCTCGCCGAGATGTTCACGAAGTTCTTCAATCTAGTGAAGAGCATCGGCACAACATACAATATACGGCGTATCCTGTTTGAACAACTTCCCGATACATTGATAGGATTGATACGCACACTGGCGCGGTTGGGCATCTTACCCTTGTTGGCAGGCTACTTGTTGCTAGAGTTGGGATTAAAGAGATCACAAATTACGCCCTTTTCTCTCGGTCTATCGTTACTCGTGATTGGTGTCGGGCTACTACTTATGGCTGGTGTGGAATGGATATCAGGCAAGTTGGGGAAAAATGCATGGAAGGCGCCTATTAAAAGAATATTCGCAGCCGTTGTAGGGCTTACCATTTTCGCGTATTGGGCACTGCCCTTCGATGCTCTGGCACGGCTGGGTCTGCCGCGTTTTCAGGGAGGGGTGGAGATCTTTTTTGTAGCCGGCTTAATGATGGTATTTGGAGTTGTCTGGGCGTTAATCGCCAATGCAGATCTACTCATACGTCCCCTACTGGCGCTCTGCTCCTGGTTACCAGGATTACAAATCATGACCAGGCTGGCTTCAGCGTATCCTCTGCATCACCGTTTCCGAACCGGTTTAAGTGTAGTAATGTTTAGCCTGGTCGTTTTCGTGATGACGATCATGGCGGTGATAACGAATGCGATGCAGGACAACTATACCGATATCAATTTCCAGACTGGCGGCTACGATATACAGGCAGTGGCCTATTTCAAGCCAATCCCTGATATTCGCTCAGCCCTGGTCAGCCATGGCATCGACCCCAACGCTTTCACGACAATCGGCACCCAGGCTACAACTTCCGTTGGTGTAATCCAGCCAAATGCAGATAACCCGGCCTGGCACATTTATCCAGCGCAAGTTGTAAGCGGGGGATTTTTGCAAGGTTATGGATTGCACCTTGCGGCGCGGGCGCAAGGCTTCAACAACGATAATGCTGTGTGGCAGGCATTGCAATCACATCCCAATTATGCACTCATCGACAATACGGCATTACCCTACCGTCCAAATAGCCTGGTCAATTCGCCAGTATATGATCCCAACGCGCCATCACCTGCCGCTGCTGGTTCACCCATCTACCCACCAGGGTTTGATCCATACTTCACCTACTCAATGAACGGGGTATACCAGGGTGATACAAGCTTCACGCCTACACAGCTCTGGGTAGCAGGTCTTCAGCAGCGTTCCGCACTCAAGCTGACCATCATCGGCGTCGTAGATAATAGCGATAGCGCTCATTTCGGACTTTACATCTCCCAAAAAGCTTATAGCAATTTCCAAACTGATCTATCGACACCTGAATCCGAGACGTACTACTTTAAGGTGGCTCCTGGTCAGGATAAACGGGCTCTAGCTCTAGCACTGGGATCAGCCTTTCTGGATAATGGCCTGGAGACAACCGTTTTGGAAGATGCAATTTGGACGATACGGGGGCCGCGTATCCTACTCAGTAATGTGCTTTTAGGGGTAGTCGGTTTGACCCTGTTACTTGGAGTAGCAGCGCTTGCCATTACCGGCACTCGAGCAGTGGTCGAACGTCGCCAGCAGATTGGAATGCTACGCGCACTTGGATCTAAGAGGCGCATGCTGCAAGGAGCTTTTCTGTGCGAATCGTTCTTCGTAGGATGTATAGGCAGTTTGATAGGTGTGATGCTTGGGCTGATCCTCTCGCACAATATCTTTGCAGTGAATTTCTTCGAGCAGTTCCACACGGGCCTGACATTTGCCGTTCCCTGGGAAGAACTGGGTCTGATTGTGGGTGTTGCGTTGTTAGCTTCGCTCATAGCGGCTCTACTTCCTGCATGGCAGGCCGGGAGGGTCGCGCCATCAGAGGCATTGCGAACATAGAATAATTCGAGCTAGATTGTCATTTATAGGAACATCAAATGCTAGAACAACCAATCATTGAGGCACAAAAAGTACACAAAATTTATCGCAGCGGGCAATTGCGTGTCGAGGCGTTGCGCAAAATTGATATGGTGGTAACTAAAGGTGAGATGGTGGCTATTATGGGGCCAAGTGGCTGCGGCAAGACAACGCTGCTCAACTGTCTTGCCGGTTTAGATACCATCGATGAGGGAAACGTTTTTATTCAGGGTGATAACCTGCGCGATTTGACTGATAACCAACGTACAGCATACCGTGCCAGACATATGGGATTTGTCTTTCAAGATTTCAATCTTTTGCCAATGCTGAACGCAGTGGAGAACGTTGAACTACCTATGCTTGTCTCTCATGTTTCTACCAGAAAAGCCCGCAGCCGAGCGTTGGAGTTTCTGGAACGTGTTGGTCTAGCCGATCGAGCGCGCCATCGCCCGGCTGAACTTTCAGGGGGACAGCGTCAACGTGTGACCATTGCACGCGCATTGACAAATGACCCAGCTATCTTGTGGGCTGACGAACCCACAGGCAACCTGGATAGCGAGTCGGCCAACGATGTGATGGATTTGCTCTGTCTCTTTAATCGCGAGCATGGGCAGACGCTGGTGGTTGTTACACATGCCTTAGAAGTAGGACAGCGAGCCAATCGTATCATTCGTATGCAAGACGGGAATATTGTATAGCTGATTATCTCTAATGCGCCAGCTCATAGCCTTTTGATTCGGCTTCCACCAGTTCCCGTACCACATCCTTAATATGTGAAGAAGTCAGTCCATACAACTCTTTGAGAATTGAGGGGGCACCATGCTCAATCAGCCTGTCAGGGAACCCAACGAGTCGCACCTCAATAGTCTGAAGCAGGCCACGGGACTCTAAAAGCTCAAGCACGGCGCTACCAAAGCCTCCGGCAACCATGTGATCCTCAACAGTGACAACGCGACGCGTTCCAGTTGCCAGGCGTACGATCAACTCTTCATCGAGTGGTTTAGCCCAACGCGCATTGACTACAGTGACGTGAATTCCGTCTCCAGCCAACTCTTTCGCCGCCTGTTCCGCCTGAGCAACGGCAGATCCATAAGCAAGAATGACACATTCCTGCTGCTCCGCTTCCTCAAGAGTGGACGGACTGAGGAGTTCTGCTTTACCGATCTCCAGCTTATGCAGTTCCTGATCCAGGGGAACGCCAACGGCCTTTCCTCGCGCATAACGCAAACTTACGGGACCATGCATATAGACAGCGGTATAAAGCATGTGGCGCAGTTCATTCTCGTCTTTAGGCGCCATGAGTTTCATATTCGGGATGGTTCGCATAAACGCAATGTCAAAGATGCCGTGTTGTGTTGGGCCGTCTTCACCGACCACACCAGCTCGATCCATTGCAAACACAACGTGTAAATCTTGCATGCAGACGTCGTGGATAACCTGGTCATAGGCTCGCTGCAAGAATGTCGAATAGATGGCAACCACAGGGCGCAAGCCACCCACCGCAAGCCCGGCTGCAAAAGTAACAGCATGTTGTTCAGCGATGCCTACATCGAAGTAGCGTTCAGGAAAACGCTGGTGCATCTTCTTCAAACCAGTGCCCTCGGCCATAGCCGCCGTAATACCAACAATAGATGTATCTTTCTCTGCAATCTCCACCAGCGTATTGGCAAAGACTTCTGTATAAGTTGGAGGGTCATTGGGATTTTTCTTGATGACGCCTGTAGCATAATCATAGGCTCCCGGTCCATGCCACTTGGTCGAATCGTTCTCAGCGAATTCCCAGCCTTTGCCTTTTTTCGTTACCACCTGTACAATCACCGGGCCTTCAACATGCTTTATATTCTCAAAAACATCTAGCAACAGAGGCAAATCATGCCCATCAAATGGTCCAAAGAACTTGATGCCTAGCTCCTCAAAGATCATTCCATTTTTACTGTGCAGGACAAAATTCTTGAAACTCATCTCTGCACGTCCTGCGGCTTCACGCGCCTTATCTCCCACCATAGGTAGTTTCTCAATCGAGCCTTTAGCCATCTCGCGCAAGCGGCGATAGCTGGGCGAAGTCTCCACACGCCGTACTTTGCTCAAATAATGGTGGAGCGCGCCAACATTATCAGAAATTGATTTTTCGTTATCATTGAGCACAATGATCAGGTTTTTCTTTAAGCTGCCAGCATTATTGATGGCCTCTAACGCCATACCACCAGTCAATGCGCCATCGCCAATTACGGCAACCACTTTGAAATCCTGGCCCTGCAAATCACGAGCGACCGCCATCCCGAGTGCTGCTGATATAGACGTGCTGGCATGACTTGCCCCAAATACATCATATTCGCTCTCTTCGCGCCTGAGATAGCCTGAGAGACCTCCAAATTGACGAATTGTATGAAAACGGTCACGCCGTCCTGTCAAAAGTTTATGCACATAGGCCTGATGCCCAATATCCCAAACCAATAAATCGTCTGGTGTATTGAAGACATAATGCAGAGCCATTGTTAACTCGACTACACCAAGATTAGGGGCCAGATGGCCGCCTTTCACCGAAACTGTTTCGATGATCTCGCGTCGAATTTCTTCGGCCAATTGAGTCATTTGCGCAGGTTTCAAACCACGTAATTGTACTGGACTGTCAATACTGTCGAGAATCCTGGTCAATTATTTCCTCCAATTGTAGGTGTACCCTCGTTGGGTACCACTGGCAACCCTGCTTACTGGCTCTACATGTCCATGTTGATCCAAAAGCCATGGTCGATGATATTGAATCTCTCGTTCATTGTGAAGCAATGGACGCCAATATTAAATGCATTGGCATATTGCTGCAATCATGACGTTTTCATCAAGCGAAGAGGGTCTAATAAATCATTTACCATACATTATATGGTTGAATGCTTATCTCTGCAAATACTTTGACCAGAAAATTCATGCACTTGGGGTCTTGACAGCATCTCATTCCCCTTCACAGGCGGCTTGAGCCTGATTAGAATACATCTTGACATATTTGCACTTTCTTCTTATGATGGCAGGAGATTTACCACTATCAGTGCAGTGGTATAAACTGAGATTCTTGCAAGGACAACCTTCACATGGCAATGGAGCAGAAGACGCTCCAGGTACCGATTCAGGCTTCGGGCAGCCTTTGTGATCCTCTCTTGCAATAAGAAGGTGGAGAATGACAAGGAAAGACAGCGAGAAAGAAACAGACCGACCACATTACTACTCCCAGTTCTGGTTGGACGTGGCTGCAGGACGTACAGTCATTGGCGCCCCCAAAGTCGAAGATGAGGCAGAGCGAGCCGAAGACGAGACTGAGATACCAGAACTAGAACCAACGCCTCTACGAAGAGCCGGGCGCAACAACACGGCTTCGGTCACAGATGGATATCAGGCGACACAAACGCAAACTGTGGCTGAGCCAGAATTTGCGCCTGAGGAGTTCGCTGAGAGTGAAGAGAATGAATTTGAACTAGCGAATGATGTAGATGATCTAGAACTTCCGGACAATGTTCTAGACGAAACGGAAGAGGATAGGATTATCCCCGAACTTCACCTTATTCCGGACGAGGAGGAAATAGAAGAGGATGAAGACGAACCCTTCTATGACGAAGAGGATGAAGAGGAGGATGAAGATGGTTGGAGCGCTCATGGTCGCAAAAAGCCAAAGCCAGGTAGACAGGTGAAGCCGCCAAAATCGACGAAGAAGCCAAAACGGGAGCCTCGCCGAGGCTTTTAACCAGCACAAGGACATGTGCTAATAGAGGAGACTGTCAGGCTTTGCAACCTTCAGCCCCCTCTTTTATTGCATGGAATGGCAAGCCTATGGATAAATTCCGCGTACCTGCGTCGCTTCGGCAACTCGTGAGATAGCAAGCATGTTGGCAGCTAAACGCATATTAATGGAAAACTGATCGGCTTTGTCAGCAACGGCTGCAAAGGCACGATTCATAATCACTTCAAGCTTCTGGGTAATCTCTTCAACGCCCCAGAAGAAGCTCTGCAAGTCCTGTACCCATTCAAAATAGCTGACAGTAACACCACCAGCATTTGCTAGGATGTCAGGAATGATATACACTCCTCTCCTGAAAAGAATTTCATCCGCTTCAGGAGTCGTTGGACCGTTAGCAGCTTCAGCAATAATGCTGGCTTGAACGCGGTCAGCATTTGCTGCAGTAATGACACCCTCGGTAGCTGCGGGGATCAAGATGTCACAGGGAATCTCCAGCACTTCCTGCGCACTAATGTTCTGTGCATGCGGGAAATTAACAACGCTACCCCGCTCTTGCTTGAAGCGCAGCACAGTAGCGGGATCAAGTCCAGACTCATTGTAAATACCGCCCCTCGTGTCACTTACAGCGACGACTTTACACCCCTCATGATGGAAAAGTCGTGCGGCAATGGAGCCAGCATTACCGAAGCCCTGGATACTCACGCGAGCACCCTGCATTGGCATACCAATACGCTTCGCAGCCTGGCGAGTAACAAACAAGACACCTGTAGCTGTTGCATCGTTACGACCCTCACTACCGCCGATAGAAAGAGGTTTGCCTGTGACTACAGCGGATATAGAGTAGCCTTCATGCATGGAATACGTATCCATGATCCACCCCATCACTTGAGCATTCGTGTTGACATCAGGTGCTGGAATGTCGCTATGAGGCCCAATGACGATTGAAATCTCAGTCGCATAGCGGCGAGTGAGACGTTCCAATTCGCTGGGACTCATTTGCTTAGGATCACAGATAACGCCGCCTTTCGCTCCACCGAAAGGTATACTTACAACCGCACATTTCCAGGTCATCCACATGGCAAGCGCTTTGACTTCGTCGAGCGTAACGTCTGGGCTGTAACGTATGCCACCTTTGGCCGGGCCACGGTTGACGTTATGCTGAACGCGATAACCTGTAAAGGTCTTGACCCGGCCGTTATCGAGTCGAACCGGAAAATTGACAGTAAGTTCACGCTTGGGTTGTCGCAGAATCTCTCGCATATCCTCTGAGAGATTTATTTTGTCAGCGGCTGCCTCAAATTGCTGAAGCGCCATATGATAGGGATTCAATGCGGCAGAATTCACTACATCGTGCATGGTCTGCATTTCTCCTTTGAAACACAACGAAACATCCCCTAGCCGGTCGGTGTCTCGTCCAATTTTGCAATAAGTATTGTTCGTACGCTATCGGCCTTTGCCTGGCCACGAGTTTGTTTCATCACCTGGCCAATCAATGCCTGCAACGCATTTGTCTTGCCGGCGCGATAGTCGCTGGCTGCCTTGGAATTGTTGGCTATCACCTCCTCTATTATACGTTCCAATGCGCTCTGATCGCTAATGGGTGGTTCAATCCCTTTTTCCTTGACAATAGCATCGGGCATCTTGCCGGAAGCAAAAGCTTCTTCCAGTACTTCTTTGGCCTGTTTACCTGTTATACGTTCTTTATCGAGCAGATCAAGCAAGTTGGCCGATGCTGCTGGAGTAAGCGGACTCTCGTGTACGGATATGGAGTTGGTCTTCAGTAACCGTACTACATCGTTGAGCACCAGATTAGCGGCAGCTTTTGCTCGAGCCTTGAGATCACTCGTATGAGAGGTTGCTAAAACCTGCTCAAAGTAGTCGCCAAGCGCTTTATCTTCAGTCAATACATTTGCGTCCTGGGCTGAGAGTCCAAAATCGACAATGTAACGAGCGCGTCGAGCATCGGGGAGCTCTGGAAGTTTTGACCGTAACTCTTCAACCCATGCGCGGCTAATGAAAAGCGGCGGAAGATCCGGCTCCGGGAAGTAGCGATAATCGTGGGCATATTCCTTACTGCGTTGTGGTACGGTTACACCCCTTGTTTCAACCCAGCCACGAGTTTCCTGGTGAATAGACTGTCCAGATTCGAGCAGCTCGATCTGTCGCTGTGCTTCAAATGTAAGCGCTCGCTCTACCGAACGGAAGCTATTCATATTTTTGATCTCTGTCTTGACTCCCAACTCCTGCTGTCCTCTTGGACGTATGGATATGTTGGCATCGCAACGCAGGCTACCTTCCTCCATACGTCCTGAAGAAACACCCAGGTACACCAGGATTTCGCGCAGTTTCTGCATATAGAGCCGTGCTTCTTCTGGCGAACGCATATCAGGCTCGCTGACAATCTCCATCAACGGTGTGCCAGAACGGTTTATATCCACCAGGCTATAGCCTTCATGGTGCAGTAAACGGGCGGTATCTTCTTCGAGATGAACTCGAGTAATGCCAATACGCTTTATCTGACTATCGTGATCAATGGTGAGATACCCATTTTTACTCAAAGGAATATCATATTGAGAGATTTGGTAACCCTTCATAAGATCAGGATATGGATAGTTTTTGCGGTCGAACTTTGAGTATTCAGGAATCTCACAGTTGAGGGCCAGAGCTGTCATAATTGTATATGCAATGGCCTGCTCATTAATAACAGGTAACACACCGGGCATACCCATACATATAGGACAAACATGAGTATTTGGCGCGGCATAAGCATAATTCGTGCTACACGAACAAAACATTTTGCTTTTCGTTAGTAGTTGCGAATGTACTTCAAGACCAATGACGACCTCGAAGTCAGCGGCAATTATGGTATTCATAGCCATTTTTTCCTACCTGACCTTTTGTGTCTATGTATATTCTTAGCGAGTCCAATTGCTTGTAAGTCTAGCCCTTTCAAGGCCATTCGTCAATGGCTGAAAGTCAAGGTCTCATCACATTTTTTAAAGAGCATATTCACTACCTCTTAACATATCCAGAACTCGCAGGGTCGCCCACCCATCCTCAGGTGGATAGAGCAAAGGAGTTTTTTCCATCACACAGGATGTAAAATGCTCCACCATGAGTTGATAGGGATCAGCAGGAGCAAACTCCTTTCGCTCAAACACCGCTCCTCGCTGGATTAGCAGCATTGTTGTATCGTCACGCCAGGCTGTAAAGGCAAGTGGCGCCGTGACAGCGCCTGTTGTGCCCACTACCTCTATTGTCTGATGCTCGGCGGCTACAAAGCTACATTGAATGTGCGCAGACACATCTTCCCCAAAACGCAGAACTGCACTTGTATTGAGATCGATAGATTCATGGCTATAGGAAATCACAGCGCGTGATGAGTCTGGTTCGGAACCAATGAGCCAGCGAGCGGCATTTACACAGTAACTACCTATATCCAGCAGGGCACCACCTCCAAATTGTCTATAAGCACGATAATTGCCTGGCGCATTGAAATTGAAAGAAAATGCTGCATGTAAGAACCGTATATCGCCTGGTTCGCGAGCCACCAGCATCTGCTTTAGATGGAGCATGCGTGGATGGAAGCGATACATCACAGCCTCCATCAATAGTATATTCGCTTGCTGGCATGCGGCTATCATTTCGTTGCATTCAGCAGCATACATCGCGAGCGGCTTCTCACATAATACATGTTTACCTGCCTCTGCCGCGCGTATTGTCCATTCGCGGTGCAGGTGATTCGGTAGAGCAATATAAACTACATCAACATCAGGATCATCAAGCAGAGCCTGGTAGCCAGAATAGGACCGCTCTATGCCAAAGCGGATAGAGACTTCTCGCGAACGCTCTTTGTTGCTGCTTGCAACAGCTAATACACGCGAGTTAGATACCCCTTGTATGGCAGGGATAATAGCACGAGTTGCAATGAATCCAGGGCCAAGAATTCCCCATTTACAAGACATTTTTTTGCTCCCATCATCGCAGGAACCGGACGTACTGATTGCCCGTTCCCTGTGTCTTTCTACGTCTTCTTTTACACCTCTAGCAAAACGACAACAAGTACTACCCTTTTTTCCTACTCACTCAGTATTCATAGGAATAAAGTACTAACCTCTCGCAGACCTCTTACACAAGGCGCCAAACAGCCAAAAATAGCGATATACTGTCGTTTAATTAAAGGCGCAAGCTTTTGAGGGCCTTCACAGCTCAATTGACATCCAGGTAAAATACTGTATACTGTTGCGTAACAAAGATGATTGAAACAAGGCGACCGAATGAAAGGTCGCCTCTACGGTTTACCTCGAAATCGTGATGAGTGCGTTCTGGTAGTGACACGTTTCAGCGGGTAGGAGAATAACCTCGAATGTCCCTAATAAACATGGCCAAAAGAGAAATTAACTGCAAGATAGTCTACTACGGCATTGGTCTGTGTGGCAAAACAACTAACCTGCATTACATACACCAGGCAGTCAACCCAAAAGATGTAGGCGACATGGTCTCAATTGACACTGAGACTGAGCGTACTCTGTATTTCGATTTGCTTCCCCTTGAACTCGGCAAGGTTCATGGCTTTCAAATTCGCTTCCAACTCTATACTGTGCCAGGCCAGGTGCTATATCAACAGACGCGTATTTCTGTACTCAAAGGCGCTGATTGCGTAATATTTGTCGCTGACTCGCAGGCCAGCAAATTGCAAGAGAACATCGAGAGCTGGAACGAACTTCAGGAGCAGCTCCGGCGTATGAACAAGGATATCAACGATTTTCCCCTGGTTATGCAGTGGAATAAACGAGACTTGCAGGATATACTGCCGGTCTCAGTACTTGAGCAATACCTCAACCCTTACCACGTACCGAGCTTTGAGTCTGTCGCAGTTACAGGTAATGGCGTGATCGAATGCTTGCGTGTAGGTATCAATTCCACCTTAAGACGCCTCGAACGCATTTAGTTGCAAGAAACTCGCAGATATCACCAGATTGGCCCTCTAACGATTGTTCAACGCGTGATTTGTGTGTATAATGATGCAATAGTTGGGAAAGTGCTGAAAGCACAACTTCCCGAACTACACTCCCCCCTTGAAACTTGAGGAGTGGATGCTTTCTATTTATTTGGGAATAGAACGATAGAAGTGTAGGCAGTACAGCGGCAATTCCGCTCTAGCTGCTCTGCTGCGAGGAATTTGATGGAAACGATAAGAGTGATCGTCGTTGATGAGCAACCCCTGTTTCGTCAGGGTATATGCTCCACGCTCGAACAAATGGGCGAATGTGAGATCATCGGTAAATCCACTGATGCTGAAGAGATTCTCGAACTGTCGCGCAACGGAAACCCTGATGTGGCGCTTATCGATGCGGGTCTCACCTCTGCTGATCCACTGGAGATAGCCAGGCAGATGCGCCATCTTGTTCCACAAATGGCCATTATGATCCTTACTCCTTCGGAAGATGAGGAGCGCCTGTTTCAGTCGATCAAAGTAGGGGCTGCTGCCTACTATACGCGCAATATCACACCAGAAGAATTAAAAGATGCAGTACGCAGAGTCAGCCACGGCGAATATCTCATCAATGATGATGTACTTTCGAAGCCACAACTCGCCAGCCGTGTCCTCAAATCGTTTCGCGAGCTGTCGGTAGAAGAGGAAGAAGTCCCTGGCAAAGATACCCACTCACCGTTGTCAAACCGTGAAGTTGAAATCCTGGACTATATCGCAGGAGGCAACAGCAATAAAGAGATTGCTAAATCGCTGAAGATAAGTGACCAAACAGTGAAGAATCACATTACGTCTATCCTTAAAAAGCTATCAGTCAATGATCGTACCGCTGCTGTAGTGCACGCGCTACGTCATGGCTGGATTCAGATGCACGACAGTTAAAGTAAAGGAATCAGGTTCTGTGAAAGTTTTTGGCCGCATGACGGTCTTCCCTACCATGCCTTCCCGCATTAGTCGACTTTATGAACTAGCCTATAATCTGTGGTGGAGTTGGCACCCAGAAGCACTCGATCTGTATAGAGAGCTTGATCCAGACCTATGGGAAGATGCAGGGCACAATCCCGTTCGTTTTCTCAGCGAAGTACAACCCCAGCGCCTGGAACAAATAGTTAATAATACTGCTTACCTGGAACAATACGATCGTGTTCTCAGTGATTTCGACC
>Ga0208575_1000004_pt1 | contig 13243 bp, 10 predicted proteins | sample ForSoiNitroNN397_FD_187884 | JGI IMG/M metagenome (GOLD analysis project Ga0208575, IMG submission 187884) | Forest soil microbial communities from Willamette National Forest, Oregon, USA, amended with Nitrogen - NN397 (SPAdes) | ecosystem: Environmental > Terrestrial > Soil > Boreal... | reverse complement strand
CACATGGCATCGGCCTTGCCGCCCCACATCTGCAGCGCCTCGCCGAGATATTTCGACCAGGCGAGCGCGTCGCGCACGTCGGCGCCGCGGAACGGCAGCAGATTGTGGAAATTATGGGTGCAGTTTTCCGCGAGATTCAAGAGCTTGTAGCGCGGAACGAAAAAATGCATTTCCGCCGGCGCTTCGCTGTTCGGCGCCATCTGGAATTCGAATTCGAGGCCGTCGATGGTGCGCTTGTCGCCGGTCGCCATGATGAGATCCGAGGGGCGCAACAGCGCCACCAAGCCCGCCGCCATCGACTTGCCAAGTCCGCAATCGACCTGTCCCCGCGAACCCCTGGCCAGGAACGGCCCGAACTGATATTGCGCGCGGCGCAGCATCGCAGGCCCTGCGATGATGTTTTCCGAAACCGCATGCTCCATGAACAGATTGGGCGCGATGATCGGGATTTTCCCGCCCGCCAGAGCCGCGTCATCGAGCACGCCGCGCGCGCCGCCCCAATGGTCGGTATGGGTGTGGGTGAAGATGACAGCGGCCACGGCGCGTCTTCCGCGATGCTGGAAATAGAGTTCCATCGCGGCGCGCGCGCCTTCGATCGAGGTCAGCGTATCCACCACGATCACGCCGCGCTCGCCCTCGATCAGCGTCATGTTGGCGATGTCGAGCCCCCTGACCTGATAGACGCCGGGCACGACCTCGAAGAGTCCGTGGTTCATGTTGAGCCGCGACTGCCGCCACAGGCTCGGGTCGACCGTCGGCGGAGCTTTTTCTTCGGAAAGAAAGCCGTAAGGCTCGAGGCTCCAGACCACCCTGCCCTGCGCGGACGTGATCCGTGCATTTTCCAGCGTGCCGAGAAAACCGCGCGACGCCTCCTCGAAATCGCGCGTATCCGAGAACGGCAGCGCCTTCAGCGTCGCCGCGTGCTGCGCGACCACCGATGCCGAGGCGTCCTTGGCTGTTTCGCTGGCGCCTGTTTGGGTCATTGAGTTGTCCTCCCTTGCGGTCGCGTCTCATGGGCCACCTGGCTGGTCACGGAACCCGCGGCGCTGATCAACCCGACCCTACACAGAGATGTCGGCCCGGACACGATGCAAAGTTTTGGATGCGTCGACCTCGCGATCTGGAATCAAAACGTGGCCGTCGTCAATCCGGCCAAGCCGGATGAAAGCGGACTACGAGAAGCTGACGACGGTCGTCAAAGCCTCCGGCATGACAGGCTCAACCGAGAGTCCGCGGCGCCGCGATGAGCGCAATTGCGCTCACGCTGGGGTCCCTGCATTCGCAGGGACGACTCGTTGAGACGCCAGCCGGGAAAATTCCATATGCGATAGCCCTGCCGCAAGCGGGACGAGGGAGAAGCACGGGGCGCTCACTTCTTGACCTTGCTGGCGTCCATCTTGATGGATGTGTCCAGCAGCTTTGTCGTAAACGCCGTTTCCACGGCGAACGGCTTCTCCATGCCGAGATAGGTCTGCACCAGTTCGTAATCCTTCTTCATCCGCTCGGCGTCGATCCAGCCCAGCGCCTTGGTCGTCGTAAAATCGTCGGTCATCAGGAACTTGATGCGCTCCCACTGGCGCTCCTGGTTTTCCTTGTCGAGACCTGACACCTGGTCGAGCAGCGCCTTCAGGCAGGGGGCGACGTCGGCGACGCAGGCCGCAAAAGCCTTCTGGCTGATCTTTACAAAATCCTCGGCCAGTTTTGGATTTTTCTCGAGGAATGCACCGTTGACGATCAACGAATTGCCGTAGGGATTGAGACCGATGTCCTTCCAATTGACAAACCCGAGGTCGCTGCCGAACTCGATCGCCTTCAAATCATGCTCGTTGTAGAAATCGCTGATGATATCGACGGTGTGACTCTTAAGCGCCGCGATCTTCGCGGTCGGTCCGACGTTCACGAAGCCGACCGCGTCGGGTGCGATCCCCGCCGCCTTGGCGAACGCCGGCCACATCACGCGCGAGGCGTCGCCCGGCGGATTGCCGATCTTGTGGCCGGGAAAATCCCTGGCGCCGTTAACGCCATAGCTCTTCAGCCAATAGAAGGTCTGGCCGGTATTGGCGTAGATGCTCATCAGCGCCACCACATCGGCGCCCTTGCCGCGCGCCACCAGCATGGTGGCGAGATCCGCGATGCCGAACGGCGAGCCGCCGGAGCCCACCTTCAACGACGAAACGCCGGAACCCTTGCCGACCTCGATGTTAAGATCGATACCGGCTTTCTCGTACCAGCCTTGTGCCTTGGCATAGTAGAATGGCGAATGGTCCGCGGTCGGCGTCCAGTTCAGAATGAGATTGACGGACTCAGCGGCCCCGGCAGGCAACGAAGGCGCCAGCAATGCGAGCGCCAGTCCCGCGATCCCAAAAGCTTTGATCCCAAAAGCTTTCATGGCACCCTCCTCGTTTGCGGCCCGGCCCGACCGAACTTTCCGACGGCCTTGTCGTTACCGGTCGTTGCGTCTACCAATGCAACAAGGGACGGACCGAATTGTCAACTGTCTGGAATTATCAACTGTCTGGTTGGAAATGCCTAAACAACGATCAAATGGTACGCAGCGGCGCGACCCGGTTGCCACCCGCAAAAAACTGCTGACGGCGGCGCGGCGGGAATTTGCACAAAACGGCCTCGCCGGCGCAAGGGTCGACGAAATCGCGGCGCGTGCAGGCGTCAACAAGCAACTGGTCTATCATTATTTTGGTGACAAGGACGCGCTTTACCTTGCCGTGCTCGAATGGGTCTATGAGGAAATCCGCACCCAGGAGCGCAAGTTGAACCTGGAGGGACTGCCTCCCGAACAGGCCATCAAGACGCTGATCGAGAGTTCATTCGACCACCTCGCGGCGCATCCCGATTTCATCGTGCTGCTCAACGATGAAAACCGCGGCGGCGCCCGGCATGTCCGCGGCTCCAGCAAGATCGAGGCCATGCATTCGCCCCTGATCAGCATGGTCTCGAAGATTCTGAAGCAGGGCGTTCGGGATGGAACCTTCCGCAAAGGCATCGACCCGGTGCACCTCTACATTTCGATCGCGGGTCTCAGCTACTTCTTCTTCTCGAACACACCGACCTTGTCGGCGATCTTCGGCAAGGACCTCGCCAGCCCGGCGGCGAAGCGGACCCGCCGCAAACACGTCGTCGACCTGGTGATGCAGTCGCTTCGGCCGTAGCGACAGCGGTCATTGCGAGGAGCAACGCGACGAAGCAATCCGGGCTTTGTCATTCCGGGATGGTCCGAAGGACCAGACCCGGAATCTCGAGATTCCGGGTTCGATGCGGAGCCTGTCATCGGGCCGCGCTTTGCGCGGACCCGTTGGCATCGCCCTGGAATGACGGCTTCAATTGCTTTGCGTGGATCCGTTGGCTTGCAATGACGTCCACGACTAATCCCGTTGATTTAATCAACCATATGGTTGAATGTGTGCGGCGGTCACGGTAGATTGGGAACTGCCCGCGCTCGTTTAAAGAACTGCAACTAGGAGCACATGGTGTCCAGCGACGGAATCCGTTCCGCCCGATCGTTTGCGATCATCCTGATCGTGCATCTTGCCGTGATCGTGCTGTGGCAGGTTCTGGTCGACGCTTTCCACGTGCCGAAATTCGTACTGCCCTCGCCACTGGCCACCGTCGCGACGCTGACATCCGCGAAATATGCTTGGCTTTCCAACCTCGCGGTGACAGCGGTGGAAATCCTCGGCGGCTTCGCGCTCGGCGCGCTCGTCGGCGTTGCGCTGGCAGTCGTGTTCTGCTGGTCGCCGCTGGTGAGCCTGCTGCTGCTGCCCTTGTTCGTCACGCTGAACATGGTCCCGAAAGTGGCGCTCGGCCCGCTGTTCATCGTCTGGTTCAGCTACGGGATTTTTCCGAACATCCTGATCGCCTTCAGCATCTGCTTCTTCCCGATCCTGCTGACCACCGCGCGCGGACTGAGCGAGGTCGAGCCTGATCTGCTGGATCTCGTGAAATCGCTGCGCGGCTCGCGCTGGACCTTGTTTCGCAAGATCCAGTTGCCGGGCGCGCTGCCTTACGTGTTCTCCGGCATGAAGGTCGGCGCTATTCTGGCGGTCGCAGGCGCCATCGTCGGCGAGTTCATCGCGTCCGAACGCGGACTCGGTTATCTGATGATTCAGGTCCAGTCCTCGCTCGACACGCCCGCGATGGTCATGGCGGTTGTTCTTCTGACCTTGCTGGGGGTCGCACTCTACGGCCTGGTGCTTGGGCTCGAACGGCTGTTCGTGGTCAGGGACGTGCGGCTGCGATAAAATCGGTCAGGAAAGACACATGCTGCTGACGCCCGAAAATTTGCCGGAGACGATCGCCGATATCGCGGCGCTCGACGATCTCTTGTGCCGGCCGAGCCAGGCGCTGATCGACGATCTCCAAAAGGTCGATGGCGATATCATGATCCTCGGCGTCGCCGGAAAGATGGGGCCGACGCTCGCCGGCCTCGCCAAGGCCGCCCTGCCCCATCGACGCATCATCGGCGTGGCGCGATTTTCCGACGCCAGCGCCAAGGCGTGGCTAGAGGCGCGCGGCATTGAAACTCTGAATTGCGATCTGCTCGATGAAGCCGCCATCAAGGCGCTGCCAAAAGTCAAAAACATCGTCTTCATGGCCGGACGCAAGTTTGGCGCCGACGGCGAGCTGTCGCTGACCTGGGCGATGAACGCCCATGTCCCCGCCCTGGTCGCGCAGGCTTTTGCGCAATCGCGGATCGTGGCGTTCTCGACCGGCTGCGTCTATCCGTTCGTCCCGGTAAACGGCAACGGCGCCGATGAAAATCTTGCACCCGATCCACCCGGCGAATACGCGCAATCCTGCGTTGGGCGCGAGCGCATGTTCGAATATTTCTCGCGCCAATTTGCAACGCCCGGCCGGTTGTTCCGCCTGAACTACGCGATCGACATGCGATACGGCGTGCTGCACGACATCGCGACCAGGATCCTCGGGGGCAACCCGATCGACGTCAGCCTCGGCCATGTCAATTTCATCTGGCAGGGCGATGCCTCGGCGCAAGCTCTGCGCTGCCTCGCGCATTGCGATACGCCGACCTCGCCGATCAATGTCAGCGGCCATGAAATCCTCAGCGTGCGCGATCTCGCGGCAAAACTCGGCACGCGCCTCGGCCGCGATCCCATCATCATCGGTACCGAACAACCGACCGCCTGGCTCACCGACACCTCGCAAGCCGTAAAACTGTTCGGCCGGCCGACCGTCGATACCGAGCGGTTGATCGCATGGACAGCGGACTGGGTCGCGCGCGCGATGCCGAGCCTCGGCAAGCCCACCAGATACGAGGTGCGCGATGGCCGGTACTGACCACCTCGCCATCGTTCAGCTCGGTCCGGACGACGCGCTCGCCGGGCTTGCGCTATCCACAGAGGCGCACTGGAATCAGAACGAGGCCGACTGGCGTTTCTTCTTGACTAACGGAACCGTGTTCGGTGTGCGCGATCATGACGGCCGCCTCACCGCCAGCGCGGCGCTGCTGCCCTACACGTCCGGCAATGCCTGGATCAGCATGGTGCTGGTGACCGCGCGTTTCCGCCGCCGCGGCTTTGCAACCAGACTGATGGATGCCTGTCTCGATGCCGCGGCGAAACAAGGTTTTACAACCTGGCTCGACGCGACGCCGGCGGGCGCTACGGTTTATGCACCGCTGGGCTTTACGCCGACATTAGAGCTTAGGCGATTGCGGCTTGAGAATCTTGCAGTGCCGAAAGCCACAATGCTTCAATCGCCATCGAGCTACAGCCTCGATGAATTCATAGCGCGCGATATCGGCACCATTGGCTTCGATCGCCGCGCTCTGCTGGCGGAGCTCGGCGGAAGGCCAGGCTCGCGGCTGATGTCGAGCGGCGGTGCCGCCGCGCTCGTCCGCGATGGCCGCAAGGCCCGGCACATCGGTCCCCTGTTTGCCGATGGTCCGGACCCCGCGCTTGCGCTGGTCCATGAGATTATCCGATCCGAAACCGGACCGGTGTTGATCGATGCCATCAGCACCCAAGACCAATTTCTCGAGGGGCTAACCAGCTCCGGCTGGATCGTCGAGCGGCCGTTTCAGCGGATGCGGTTCGGCGGCGCCACGGCTCGACCAGCGGAACTGCCGTTCGCCGTCGCCGGCCCGGAATATGGATAAGGAGTTGCACGATGCACCATAGCGCGATGAAATCCGAGGTGCGGCGCCTGATTGCCGATGGCACGGTGATCCCGGCGCACCCGCTGGCGCTCGACGCCAACCGAAAGCTCGACACCATCCACCAGCGCGCGCTGACGCGCTATTACATCGACGCCGGCGCCGGCGGCCTCGCGGTCGGCGTCCACACCACGCAATTCGCCATCCGCGACGTCGGCCTCTACCGGCCGGTACTGGAATTGGCTGCGGAGACCGCGGCTAACTGGAGCAAACGGCCGCTCGCGCTGGTCGCAGGTCTCGCCGGCCCGACACAACAGGCCATCGCCGAGGCGGAGACCGCGCGCGGCATCGGCTATCATGCGGGCCTGCTGAGCCTCGCGGCGATGAAATCGGCTTCCGAAGACGAGATCATCGCCCATTGCGAGGCGGTGGCGCGCGAAATTCCGCTGGTCGGCTTCTATCTGCAGCCGGCGGTCGGCGGCGTCGTCCTCAGCGCAAACTTCTGGCGGCGGTTTGCGGCAATCGACAACGTCGTCGCTATCAAGATCGCGCCGTTCAACCGCTACCGCACGCTCGATGTCCTGCGCGGCGTTTGCGCTGCCGGCGCGCTCGATCGGATCGCGCTCTATACCGGCAATGACGACCATATCCTGCTCGATCTTGCGCTGCCGTTCGACCTGCGCGATCGGGGCGTCACCGTCAGAACCTATTTCCGCGGTGGCCTGCTCGGCCATTGGTCGGTGTGGACCGAAAGCGCCATCAAGCAATTCGAGATGTGCCGCGCCGCGCGCAACAAGGACACGGTGCCATCAGATCTGCTGGCGCTCGACGCCCGCGTCACCGACTGCAACAGCGCGTTCTTCGACGTCGCCAACAATTTTCACGGCTGCATCGCCGGCTGTCATGAGATTCTGCGGCGGCAGGGATTGCTCGAGGGTATCTGGTGTCTCGATCCCGCCCAGGGCCTCAGCCCCGGCCAGATGCGGGAAATCGACCGCGTCTGCAACGAGCATGCTGATCTTAGTGACGACGATTTCGTCGCCGCCCGCCTACCAGAATGGCTGGCATGACGGAAGAGCCCTTCATTCGTCTGCGCAGCGTCCGCAAGGTCTACCGTTCGCATGGCGCGGAATTTCTCGCGGTCTCCGACGTCACCATGGATGTACGGGAGGGCGAGCTGATCTCGCTGGTCGGCCCAAGCGGCTGCGGCAAGACCACCGTCTTGAAGATCCTCGCCGGGCTGCACGACGCCGACGGCGGCACCATTCAAATCGGCAACGCGCGAACGCCGTTCGACCCCGCGCGCGACATCGGCATGGTGTTCCAGCAGGCGCTGCTGTTGAAATGGCGAACCGTGCTCGACAACGTGTTGTTGCCGGCGGAGATCGTCGGCTTGCCGATCAAGGCCGCGCGCGCCCGGGCGCGCGATCTGCTCAATCTGGTCGGGCTCGCCGGCTATGAGGAAAAATATCCGCAGCAATTATCCGGCGGGATGCAGCAGCGCACGGCCATCGCGCGCGCCTTCATCCACGATCCAAAACTGATCCTAATGGATGAGCCGTTCGGCGCGCTCGATGCGCTGACCCGCGAACAGATGAATCTCGAAATGCTGCGGATCTGGCGCGAAAGCGGCAAGACCATCATCTTTGTCACGCACAGCATCCAGGAGGCGGTGTTCCTCGCCTCGCACTGCGCCGTGCTGACCGCGAGCCCGGCGCGAATGGCGGAATATTTCCCGATCGATCTGCCGTTCCCGCGCGCGCTGCCGATCAAGACCACCGATGAATTCGGCGCCTATGCTCGGCGGATTTATGCGAGCCTGGGGCTTGGCTCGAGTGCGTAGCCCGCTGCCTGACTAGACCAATCCCAGCTCCGCCGGGTGGACGCCCGCAAAAATCCGCTGAACGCTCGCGGTTTCCAGCCCGAACATGCGCTGGAACAGCCCGGCGAACATGGCACGATAGTCGGTCAGAACCGGATAGTCGCGGTTTTGAAAAAGGCTTGCCTGCTCGATTTTGACTTGTTCGCCGAGGATACGGCCGCCATTGATGCCGCCGCCCAGTACCCAGTAGACGCTGCCGTGGCCGTGATCGGTGCCGCGGTCGCCGTTCTCCCGAAAGGTGCGGCCAAATTCGGAGATCACGACTACCACCGTATCGCGCCATCCCGCAGGTCCAATCTCTTCGGAAAAACCTGCAAGCGCGCGGCCGAGTTCGCCGAGGCGGTCGGCGAGATATCCTGTCGCCGCACCCTGATTGACATGGGTGTCCCAGCCGCCGACATCGACAAAACCAAGGTTGAACTGCTCGCGCATCAAGCGGCCGATGCGCCGCGCCGACAGCTCGAAGCCGCGCGGCGAAACCGCGCCGCGATTGGCCGCGGTCATCTCTTCGGATATCGATCTGTAGACATCGTCCCGAACCCTAAATCCCTCCGAAACCGACGAAGCAAGATCGCTTTGAGCGTACATGTTCTTGATCAGCCTGGCCTGGCGATCGTCGACGCCCGGCTTGCCCACGCTGTTTATCCCGGTATTCGGAATCTGCGACTTGCCGCGAAAGATCAGCGGCAACTGGTCGGTGAAGGAAATCGGCTTGACCCGCGTCAGCTCGGTGGCGAGCCGGCTCATGAAGCCCGAGCGATAGTCGCGGGAGCCGCCAGTCGACTGGCCGAGCTCAATCGTGTCCTGGGTTTCGAAGTGGCTCCGTGTCAGATCATCGCTTGTGCCTGCAAAGGGAAGAAACGCGATTTCCCGCTTTGCCCAGAGCGGATAGATGCTGTCCCGCAATGCCGGGTGCAGTCCCCAGTCCGGGTTAAGCGATAGCGCCGAGTTTGGATTGCCGACGTCGGGTTTGGCAATGCCGAGGGTGGGCCGCGAACTATGGTAGAAGTCGCTGGACACGGGCACGACGACATTGGCGGCATCGTAGGCGCCGCGCAAAAAGACCACCAGCAGCCGCGCATCGGTGGCTGGCGCTGCCCAGACGCGGCCAGCCACCGTCAGGGGAGCTATTGCGGCGAAAGCCTTGATCAGATCACGGCGGTTCATGGTGCGACCCTCCTGATGACTTCTTGATTGGACGCGTTTTCTTGACGCGAACCGGTCTCCACCCCCGGATCAAGTCCGAGGGCATGCTTCGCTTGAAAACGCTCTACCGCATGAACTCGGGCGACGACAGAAACAACGTGTTCCAGTCCTGTGGCGATACCGCCTGGTCCAGCGCGGCCAGCGTCGGGGAACCCAAGGTCTGCCGCAGTCCATTGAAGTAGAGCGAGTTCTGAATCAGAGGGAACGCGGGCTGGTCGACCGCGTTCGGCACATCCGGCTTGAACAGGCCTGAGGAACCCGAACCGATTTGCCGCGCGATCTCGAAGCGCAGCATCATTTGTCCCGGCCCGTTCCACGACGCCGAGGTCATGGCGTAGCCGTCCGGCGTATCGTGATTGAACAACCCTTCGCTCAAACGGTTCAACCAGCCCTGGATCGATGACGTATTCAGGATCACCTTGTCGTCGTAAGCGAGGCGAACCGCCGAGAATACGTATTGCACGGGATCCTTGAATTTCGTGCCGGGCTTGAGCGACGCAATAAACTCCGGCGCATGAACCATCGCAGCGAGCACCGCCGCGATATCGCCGTCGGTGGCCTTGAAGGTTTGCGCCATCCGCTGCACCAGCGGCTCCGGCGGATTGTCCGATACAAAATAGGTCGCGATCTGCCGGCAAAGATGGGTCGCGGTCGCCGGATGGTGGACAAGGATATCGATCGCCTCGTCCACTTCGGCCAGTCCACGGCCCTTGATCGCGTGGCCGAGGAAAGTCTTGTCGCCATAGTCATGCCGGGCAGGATTGAATTCAAAAGCGCCCTCACGCACGAGCTGCGATTGCAGTTCCGGCTTGAGCTTCGGGTCTTCCGGTTTCAGGTCGATACCGACGCCGGTCAAGATCCGTGCGAGCGCCTCGACATCGGATTGCGCGTAACCGGAACCGACGCCCATGGTGTGCAGCTCCATGATCTCGCGCGCATAGTTCTCGTTGAGATGCCCGGCGGCGTTATCGGCATTGTCGAGATAGCGCAGCATCGCCGGATGATGCAGCGTGGCGACGAGGAGATCGCGGAACTTGCCCAGCGCATAGGGTCTGATCGCGCGATCCTCATAATCACCCACCACGATACGAACGTTGGCCTTGTATTGATGCACGTTGAAATGGTTGAACCAGAACCAGGTCATGCGTTCGCGCAGTTGATCCGGCGAATAGAGTGCGCGCAGGATGGTGCGGGCCGCCGCCTGCTTCGCCCGGTCATTCATCGCCTGTTGATAGACCTGCTGCGCGGCCTTCCTCTGCTCGGGGTCGGCGACCTGGTTGGCGGACTTCGCCTGCTGGTCGAACGCCACCACAATGTCGAACGGCAACTTGTGGACATCGGGCATGGCCTCGATTTGCGCCCGTGCGGCGTCGGGCAGTGCCGTGTTGGAAGCCGGATGCAATTGTTCGGCGAGCCAACGTTCGGTGCCGACCGCCTGTAAATGCGCAGCACTCGAGGCATTTATGCCCCATGTCAGCCGATCGAGCAGGATCGTGTCCCGGGGGGACAACTCGGCCGCATCCGAGGCCACGACGGTGAGGATTCCGAGCGCTGCGGCGGCTGGGACCAGCCCCAACCATCCGGCCCAAGCTGACCGGCGAGATCTTTTCGAGGCTTTTGGTTCAGTCATCATCCTACAGTCCAGCAAAGCCGGCCCGATCCGAATCGATCAAGAGTGTTCGGCGCTATGACGTTAGACCAATTCTTGACGCAACAGGTGAGCGCAGTCCCGACCTGTCGAGAATTTGACCCAGGGTGCATGAACATGTTCTGAACGAAAAGTTCATGAACGTGGCGGAAACGTTTTTGGCGGGAATCCGTGTTTCAATGGACGAGGGTGTGAACCCATGAGCGCGCCGATGGATGCATTCCCGAGTCCGCTTTGCGTCCGATCGCCACCGAAATTTTGCAGCGCCGCGCAACGACAAGATGTGCTACCAGCAGGCACAAGGTTGCGCAGCCGCCAAGGCGCGTGGGCATAGCACTGAACCGCACCCCGTCCCTGCACGCAATTATTGGTTGAAATTTCTCGCTGGGCCCGGTGTTAATGTACTATTAAAGCCATTCCATGGGGAGGACACCGTGAAAATCGCCGCATATCTGATTGCAGCAATTGCGCTACTTGTCGGACTTCCGAACGGCATTCCGCCTGCATATGCGGAAACGATCGCCCTGAAGGCAGACCTGAAGGGTGCCAACGAAGTTCCACCCAACGCGAGCCCGGCTACGGGAAAAGCCGAGGCGAAGTTGAATACCGAGACAAGAGTTCTAACCTGGACCGTTACTTACGCGGATCTGACTGGGCCGGCTCTCGGCGCTCACTTTCATGGTCCCAGTGAGCAAGGCAAGAATGCGGGAATCGTGTTGCCGTTCAAGACTGTGCAAAGTCCCATCGAGGGGACGGCAACGCTTACCGAGACCCAGGCGGCCGACCTGCTCGCAGGCAAATGGTATGCAAACATCCACACACAAGCCAATCCCGGAGGCGAGCTGCGCGGACAGATGATGAAGTGACGGATTATGCGACCTGCGCGGCCTGCCGAACTGTCGCCTCGGCAAACGCGCTTGATTGGTTAAATTCCACTAATTCATCGAACTTCCCGAACGGCAGTGGCGGCGAAACGAGATAACCTTGCCCCTCCTCGACGCCACAAGCCATCAGCGCCTGAACTTGTTCGAAAGTTTCGATCCCTTCGGCGATAACCGTCATATGCAAATCTCGTGCGAGCCGCGCGAGCGTCTCCACGATGGTTGCGGCTGATCCACCTTCCGTGATCGTATCGACGAAGAACTTGTCGATCTTGATTGTGTTGGCACCAAGTCCCTTCATTTGCGATAGCCCGCTGTGCCCGACCCCGACGTCGTCCATCGCTACCCTAAAACCAAGTTCGCGCAGCTCCTTCACCACCGCCGCAGCCCTGTCGAGGTCGAGCAGTTCATTGCGTTCGGTAACTTCAAGCATGATCTGACGCGCCGAAACTTTGCTGCCGACGACGACACGACGGAGCGTTTCAATGAAGCCGTCGCTGACCAGATGGCGCGGCACCACATTGAAAGACAGTTTGAATTGCTTGTCTTCCCGAAGACGAGGGTACAGTTCCTTGAGAGCGGTTTCCAAAATCTGCCATGTCATTGGCTCGATGCGCCCGCTGGATTCTGCGAGCGGGATAAAACTCATTGGTGGAATGATGGTGCCATCCTCACGTATCCACCGAGCCAGCACTTCACATCCAAGAATGGCGCCACTGCGCAGATCGAATGTTGGTTGATAGAACGGCTTGAACTCGCGTCGAGCCAGCCCTCGATCGATATCGGCTATTGGGCCCTCCAGTCTGGCCGTTGTCTTTGTCAAGAGCACACCAAAGGCCACTCCCAGCCCTAAGGCGATCATCATTGTTGGCCAATAAGCCTCGCTATTCCATCGCTGCAAAGCACTACGTTCGACGTGGATCGTCGCTTGGAGAGGGTAGCGGCTGGAAACATTGTTGGAGCTGACCAGTTGGGCGAACTCAGCGTGACGTTTCAAGGCAAACCGGCCAACCTCGGAGCCATTGTTCAGCTCAAGCAGTACCTCGCTATGGCCGCGCAATTCGGCCGGCATGATGTCGAATAGGTAAGAGTTTATCCCGAGAATTGCGACCAGGGAATTTCGCTCGTCAATATCCCTGAGAACGCCAAGAGCGAACCCGCTGAACTGATCGACGCGGAAAAGCAGCAGACGGTTGTCTCTGGAAGGCAACATTTCCGGACGATCGACCCATCCGTTATCAAATTCCAGCGTCTCGGAATAAGCCGAGCAGATAACCGAGCCATCGCGATTGACCAGGCGGATGTCCTTCACTGCGGACCGTTGATAAACTTGAAGACGAACGGCCTGCAGTGACGCTGGATCGCAAGTCAGAGGCCCACGCCTGGCAAGCTCATCGAGAGCTGCAGCTCCAAAGTCGACTGTAACCTCAGAGCGCCGCAAAGCGACGTCCGTCAGTTCCTCAAGTTGCCGCGACTGCTGCCCCTCAATAACCGCC
>Ga0208575_1000003_pt1 | contig 13614 bp, 6 predicted proteins | sample ForSoiNitroNN397_FD_187884 | JGI IMG/M metagenome (GOLD analysis project Ga0208575, IMG submission 187884) | Forest soil microbial communities from Willamette National Forest, Oregon, USA, amended with Nitrogen - NN397 (SPAdes) | ecosystem: Environmental > Terrestrial > Soil > Boreal forest/Taiga... | reverse complement strand
ACCCGCCGACACTCCTTGGCGTAGCCAAGCCCTGCCTTCACCATTGGGAACATCCGGCCCATTTGCAGCGCCAGGGTCAAGTCGATGACGCCTTTATCTCCCCATTGGGCCCGGATGGCCTCGCGAAATTCGCCGTCATCGACGGACCTGCGAACCACGGCGTCGGCAAACCGGAATCCGAGAATGGTGGCACTGTTCATGGCGCGCGGGTCGCGGCGTAGCACCGCTTCGATCTGGTCCTTCGGCATGCCCGCTTCCAGCGCCATATCGACACACAGCTGGGTGCAGGGACCGCAATCCTCGGACAGGGCGCCGACGAGTTTGGCCGCGAAACTGGCATCGACCGCTACCACCTCGCGGTGGCTGGCCGCCTTCATCAGGGATGCGAACTTGAAGAAAGCCGACGGCGATTGCTTCAGCATCATCTCAAGATAACTGGTGTCGTAACCATAGCGCTTGCTCGTTGCGCGCAGCATCCGGCGCGCGATCCAACTACGCATGACGTTCTCCTGGGGTTGGGAAGGCGGAATAGAGGGCGAGGGCCGACGGCAGCACGACGGCAAGCAGGTCGGTCGCGGTATGATGATCGTGCCCGGTCGCGATCGCCACCAGATGGATCAGGGCGTGAGCGGCCAGGAAAGCCGAGCCTGCGACCGCTGCCTGCCAATACACGGGCCGCCAGGCGCGCGCCGCGAGCGCAAGACCCGCGACAAGGAATGGCGCGCCGATATCCTGAACAAAGTGGGGATTAAAGGGGCCGGTTTCGGACACTCCGGGCACGCTCGCGTACCAGGATGGGCCGGCAAACAGCATCATGGAGCCGTTGAGGGCCGTCAGTGCCGCCAAAACTCCCGCAATCAATCTTCGCATGGGTACCTCCTGCGCCCTAGACGAGCGAGGAGGGTGCGGTGTGACAGGGCGGGCGAAAAGATTTTAGGGCGATCTTCGCGGGCCCGAAAATGCCGGAAATTAGCCCTTGGCAAGCCGGAAAAGACTCGTTAAAGGATCGTTTCCGGGCGTGCTGGCTGTCGCTGGCACGTCTGTGCTCGCATTCAGAAAACCCGATACGATAGGAGATCATTCCTTTCAGGACATCCGCATGGATTGCTCGAAAGGATGAGAAAACCCGTCGTTTTGGAGGGATGTGGGCAGGGGTTTTCCGGCTTGCCGGATGGCCTCGATCCTGTCCAAGACTGCAGGCGCCCGAGACGGAACCCGAAGTTTCTTCAACGGCTTAATCTCACGGCCTGCATAGACGGGTGAAGACCGGATTTCGCTTTGCGCCGCGCTTCTCGCGGCGGTCGGCGGATATGGTTCGAACCTCGACACCCCGCGCCTTTGGGCTCGGGAGGGCAGGCTTTTCAAATGTCGTCGTGCCCGACGTGTCCTGAGACTGGAATGTCTCGAGGTCAGGTTTTGGGCGGGACGATGGGTGTAACCCGGCGGTCCTGCCTTTTGGGCAAAGACCGCCAACCGGAGAGAGCTTGCTGTGGAAAGAGCGGCAAAAAAGGACGCGGTTGAGGCGCTGAACGGTCTTTTCAAGACCACCAGCGTTGCGGTCGTGGCTCATTATTCCGGCCTCACCGTGGCCCAGATGCAGAAGCTGCGCATGCAGATGAAGCTGGCGGGTGCGTCGGTGAAGGTCTCGAAGAACCGTCTTGCCAAAATTGCTCTTGAAGGCACGGACGTCGTTGCCATCGGCGCCCTGTTGAAGGGGCCGACCGTGATCGCGACTTCAAACGATCCGGTGGCGGCGCCGAAGGTTGCCATCGAATTCGCCAAGACGAATGAAAACTTCGTCATTCTCGGCGGATCGATGGGCAAAACCGTCCTGAATGTCGATGGCGTGAAGGCACTTGCCGCCCTGCCGTCGCTCGATGAATTGCGCGCGAAGATCCTCGGCCTCCTTGTGGCGCCGGCGACCAAGATCGCTCAGCTCACCACTGCGCCCGCGGCCAAGCTCGCGCGCGTGGTTCAGGCCTATGCCTCAAAGAGCGAAGCGGCCTGACGCCCTTCGCTAATCAAACCTGGTTCGAACCGATACGCTTAAGGAAACAGACCAATGGCTGACTTACAGAAGATTGTAGACGACCTCTCGGGCCTCACCGTGCTCGAAGCTGCCGAGCTCGCAAAGTTGCTTGAAGAAAAGTGGGGCGTGTCCGCCGCCGCCGCCGTCGCGGTGGCTGGTCCGGCCGCTGCCGCCGCTGCTCCGGTTGAAGAAAAGACCGAGTTCTCGGTCATCCTGCTGGCCGCGGGCGAGAAGAAGATTGAAGTCATCAAGGAAGTCCGTGCCATCACGGGCCTTGGCCTCAAGGAAGCCAAGGACCTCGTCGAGGGCGCGCCGAAGCCTGTCAAGGAAGGCGTGAACAAGGACGAATCCGAGAAGATCAAGGCCCAGCTCGAGAAGGCCGGCGCCAAGGTTGAGCTCAAGTAACGCGTGTTACCTGAGCAAAATTCCCGGGGGAGTGGCGCGGGCCCCGGGGATTGCGGCAGAAAAGACGTGAATGGGATAGTCCGGACCACGTTGTACACAGAAATGTGTGGGGATTCGGTGGTTTACCCCTCGAATCTCCACGATTGCCATCCCATATCGGGACGGCAGCACGAAAGCACGGTTGGCGGCGGGAACGGCAGCGTTTCTGTGCGTGCCGTTGGGAGACAGGGCAATTTCGGGCTTTTTCGGTCCGTGACTAAGCAAGTTTGGACGGGCGGGTGCGGTCAAGCGCCCCGCGCGTCGTTTTGCGTTCCGAAAGTCCAAAGCTCGAGACCAGGATTAAAATCCTGACATGGGGCTTCGAAGTTTCGGAATGTGTCGAAATTCAACCCGGGGGCGATGCCAATCGCGCTTCGGAAGGTTCGCCCGTGACGGGTGACGAAATGAGAGGCCACGATGGCGCAGCAGACATTCACCGGTCGCAAACGCGTTCGCAAGTTCTTCGGACATATCAAGGAAGTCGCGGAGATGCCGAACCTCATCGAGGTTCAGAAGGCGTCCTATGACCAGTTTTTGATGGTCGACGAGCCTGTCGGCGGGCGGCTGGACGAAGGCTTGCAGGCGGTGTTCCGGTCCGTGTTTCCGATCTCGGATTTCTCGGGCACCTCGATGCTGGAATTCGTTCGCTACGAATTCGAGCCGCCGAAGTATGACGTCGACGAGTGCCGCCAGCGCGGCATGACCTATGCGGCGCCGCTGAAGGTGACGCTGCGTCTCATTGTGTTTGATATCGACGAAGAGACCGGCGCCAAGTCGGTGAAGGACATCAAGGAGCAGGACGTCTACATGGGCGATATCCCGCTCATGACCATGAACGGCACCTTCGTCGTCAACGGCACCGAGCGCGTCATCGTCTCGCAGATGCATCGTTCGCCCGGCGTGTTCTTCGACCACGACAAGGGCAAGACCCATTCGTCGGGCAAGCTGCTGTTTGCCGCGCGCGTAATTCCCTATCGCGGCTCCTGGCTCGATATCGAATTCGACGCCAAGGACATCGTGTTCGCGCGTATCGACCGCCGCCGCAAGATTCCGGTGACCTCGCTGATGTTCGCGCTCGGGCTCGACGGCGAAACCATCCTTTCGACGTTCTACAAGAAGATCAGCTACAAGCGTACCAAGGATGGCTGGCGCGTGCCGTTCGACGCCAACCGTTTCCGCGGCTACAGCACGATCAACGACCTGATCGATGCCGACAGCGGCAAGGTTGTGCTCGAAGCCGGCAAAAAATTGACCGTGCGCGCCGCCCGTCAGCTGCAGGAAAAGGGCCTCAAGGCGCTGCGCCTGTCGGACGAAGAGCTGGTCGGCAATTACCTTGCCGAAGACCTCGTCAATCCGAAGACCGGTGAAATCTACGCCGAGGCCGGCGAGGAAATCACCGAGAAGTCGCTGAAGGCGCTCAACGAGCACGGCTACAAGGAATTGCCGCTGCTAGACATCGACCATGTCAATGTCGGCGCCTATATCCGCAACACGCTCGCCGCCGACAAGAACATGACGCGTGAGGACGCGCTGTTCGACATCTATCGCGTGATGCGCCCCGGCGAACCGCCGACCATCGACTCGGCCCAGACCATGTTCCAGTCGCTGTTCTTCGACTCCGAGCGCTACGACCTGTCCGCGGTCGGCCGCGTCAAGATGAACATGCGCCTCGAACTCGACGCGCCCGACACCCATCGCACGCTGCGCAAGGAAGACATCCTCGCGGTGATCAAGACGCTGGTCGACCTGCGCGACGGCAAGGGCGAGATCGACGACATCGATCACCTCGGCAACCGGCGCGTGCGCTCGGTCGGCGAGTTGATGGAGAATCAGTATCGTATCGGTCTGCTCCGCATGGAGCGCGCGATCAAGGAGCGCATGTCCAGCGTCGATATCGACACCGTGATGCCGCAGGACCTGATCAACGCCAAACCGGCGGCCGCCGCGGTGCGCGAGTTCTTCGGCTCGTCGCAGCTGTCGCAGTTCATGGATCAGACCAATCCGCTGTCGGAGATCACCCACAAGCGTCGCCTCTCGGCGCTTGGTCCGGGCGGTTTGACCCGCGAGCGCGCCGGCTTCGAGGTGCGCGACGTGCATCCGACGCATTACGGCCGGATCTGCCCGATCGAGACGCCGGAAGGCCCGAACATCGGCCTGATCAACTCGCTCGCGACGTTTGCGCGCGTCAACAAATACGGTTTCGTCGAAACGCCCTATCGCAAGGTCAAGGACGGCCGCGTCACCGACGAGGTGGTTTACCTTTCGGCGATGGAGGAGGGCCGCTATCACGTCGCCCAGGCCAACGTCGCGCTGGATAATCGCGGCCGCTTCACCGACGACCTCGTGGTCTGCCGCCATTCCGGCGACGTGCTGATGATCACGCCGGACAAGGTCGACTACATGGACGTGTCGCCGAAGCAGCTGGTTTCGGTGGCGGCGGCGTTGATTCCGTTCCTCGAGAACGACGACGCCAACCGCGCGCTGATGGGCTCGAACATGCAGCGTCAGGCCGTGCCGCTGGTGCGCGCCGAAGCGCCGTTTGTCGGCACCGGCATGGAAGGCGTGGTCGCGCGTGACTCCGGTGCTGCGATCGCGGCCCGCCGGACCGGCGTGATCGACCAGATCGACGCCACCCGTATCGTGATCCGCGCCACCGAGGATCTCGATCCGACCAAGTCGGGCGTCGATATCTACCGGCTGATGAAATATCAGCGCTCCAACCAGTCGACCTGCATCAACCAGCGTCCGCTGGTCAAGGTCGGCGACCTCGTGCACAAGGGCGACATCATTGCCGACGGTCCCTCGACCGATCTCGGCGAACTCGCGCTCGGCCGCAACGTGCTGGTCGCGTTCATGCCGTGGAATGGCTACAACTTCGAAGATTCGATCCTGCTGTCGGAAAGAATCGTGAAGGACGATGTCTTTACCTCGATCCACATCGAGGAATTCGAGGTGATGGCCCGCGACACCAAGCTCGGCCCCGAGGAAATCACCCGCGACATTCCGAACGTCTCGGAAGAAGCGCTGAAGAACCTCGACGAAGCCGGCATCGTCTATATCGGCGCCGAAGTGCGTGCCGGCGATATCCTGGTCGGCAAGATCACGCCGAAGGGCGAAAGCCCGATGACGCCGGAAGAAAAGCTGCTGCGCGCGATCTTCGGCGAAAAGGCATCCGACGTTCGCGATACCTCGCTGCGCGTGCCTCCGGGCGTGCAGGGCACCATCGTCGAAGTCCGCGTCTTCAACCGGCATGGCGTCGACAAGGACGAGCGCGCTTTGGCGATCGAACGGGAAGAGATCGAACGTCTGGCCAAGGACCGTGATGACGAGCAGGCGATCCTCGACCGCAACGTCTATGGCCGTCTGGCCGAGCTTCTGGAGAACCGCCAGGGCATCGCCGGTCCGAAGGGTTTCAAGAAGGACACCAAGATCACGCGCGCGGTGCTTGATGAGCATCCGCGGTCGCAATGGTGGATGTTCGCGTCGCCCAACGACAAGCTGATGGCTGAAATCGAGGCGATGCGGAAGCAGTACGACGAATCGAAGAGGGGCCTTGAACAGCGCTTCCTCGACAAGGTCGAGAAGCTGCAGCGTGGCGACGAATTGCCGCCCGGCGTGATGAAGATGGTCAAGGTCTTCGTCGCGGTGAAGCGCAAGATCCAGCCCGGCGACAAGATGGCGGGCCGCCATGGCAACAAGGGCGTGGTGTCCAAGATCGTTCCGATCGAGGACATGCCGTTCCTTGAGGACGGTACCCACGCCGATATCGTGCTCAATCCGCTCGGCGTGCCTTCGCGCATGAACGTCGGGCAGATTCTCGAAACCCATCTCGGCTGGGCCTGCGCCGGCCTCGGCAAGCGCATCGGCCAGGCGGTTGATGCCTATCTTGCCAGCGCCAAGCAGGACACCAAGCCGCTGAAGGAGACCTTGAAGAAGATCTACGGCGACGAGGAGACCATCAAGTCGCTCAACGACGCCGAATTGATGGAGCTTGGCGGCAACCTTCGCCATGGCGTGCCGATCGCGACGCCGGTGTTCGATGGTGCCAAGGAAGCCGACATCGAGGAGATGCTGAAGCTTGCCGGTCTCGACGCCTCCGGACAATCGACCGTTTACGACGGCCGGACCGGGGATGCGTTCGACCGCAAGGTGACGGTTGGGTACATCTATATGCTCAAGCTGCATCACCTTGTGGACGACAAGATCCACGCACGTTCGATCGGACCGTACTCGCTCGTGACCCAGCAGCCGCTGGGTGGCAAGGCGCAGTTCGGCGGCCAGCGTTTCGGCGAAATGGAAGTGTGGGCGCTCGAGGCTTACGGCGCGGCGTACACGCTCCAGGAAATGCTGACCGTGAAGTCGGACGACGTCGCCGGCCGTACCAAGGTGTACGAGGCGATCGTGCGCGGCGACGACACGTTCGAAGCGGGTATCCCGGAATCGTTCAACGTGCTGGTCAAGGAAATGCGTTCGCTCGGCCTTAACGTCGACCTTCACAATTCCAAGGTCGGCGGCACGACGTCCGAGGCGGCCGAGTAACCAAAAGCGTCATGCCCGGCCTTGCGCCGGGCATCCGCGCCTCGCTCGGACGTTGAGCAGGGCGCGTGACTGAAAATTTTCGAATTTGCTGCCGGTGACGATCGGCACGCGAGGAGAAGACCATGAACCAAGAAATTATGAATCTTTTCAATCCGACGACGCCGGCTCAGGTCTTCGACCAGATCCGGATTTCAATCGCGTCTCCGGAGAAGATTCTGTCGTGGTCCTACGGCGAGATCAAGAAGCCGGAGACCATCAACTACCGCACCTTCAAGCCCGAGCGTGATGGCCTGTTCTGCGCGCGCATCTTTGGCCCGATCAAGGACTACGAGTGCCTGTGCGGCAAGTACAAGCGCATGAAGTACAAGGGCATCATCTGCGAAAAGTGCTCGGTCGAAGTGACGCTGTCGCGGGTCCGGCGCGAGCGCATGGGCCATATCGAGCTGGCCGCACCGGTTGCGCATATCTGGTTTTTGAAGTCGCTGCCGTCCCGCATCGGCCTTCTGCTCGACATGACGCTGAAGGATCTCGAGCGGATTCTCTATTTCGAATACTACGTCGTTCTCGAGCCCGGTCTCACCGCGCTCAAGGACCGTCAGCTGCTGTCGGAAGACGAGTACCTGAAGGCGCAGGACGAATACGGCCAGGACAGCTTCACCGCCATGATCGGCGCCGAAGCGATCCGCGAATTGCTGAAAGGGCTTGAGCTCGAAAAGCTCGAGGCCTCCCTGCGCGTCGAGATGCAGGAAACCGAATCCGACATCAAGCACAAGAAGCTCGCCAAGCGCCTGAAGATCGTCGAGGCGTTCCGCTATTCCGGCAACAAGCCCGAGTGGATGATCCTCACGGTGGTGCCGGTGATTCCGCCGGATCTGCGTCCGCTGGTGCCGCTCGATGGCGGCCGCTTCGCGACCTCGGATCTCAACGATCTCTACCGCCGCGTCATCAACCGCAACAACCGCTTGAAGCGGCTGATGGAGCTGCGCGCGCCCGACATCATCATCCGCAACGAAAAGCGCATGCTGCAGGAGGCGGTCGACGCACTGTTCGACAACGGCCGCCGCGGCCGCGTCATCACCGGCGCCAACAAGCGCCCGCTGAAGTCGCTGGCCGACATGCTCAAGGGCAAGCAGGGCCGCTTCCGGCAGAACCTGCTCGGCAAGCGCGTCGACTATTCCGGCCGTTCGGTGATCGTGGTCGGTCCCGAACTGCGGCTGCATCAGTGCGGCCTGCCGAAGAAGATGGCGCTCGAACTGTTCAAGCCGTTCATCTATTCGCGGCTTGACGCCAAGGGTCTGTCCACCACGGTGAAGCAGGCGAAGAAGCTGGTCGAAAAAGAGCGTCCCGAGGTCTGGGATATTCTCGACGAGGTGATCCGCGAGCATCCCGTGCTGCTGAACCGCGCCCCGACGCTGCATCGCCTGGGTATCCAGGCGTTCGAGCCGGTGCTGATCGAAGGCAAGGCGATCCAGCTGCATCCTCTGGTCTGCGCGGCGTTCAATGCCGACTTCGATGGCGACCAGATGGCCGTGCACGTTCCACTGTCGCTGGAAGCGCAGTTAGAGGCGCGCGTGCTGATGATGTCGACCAACAACATCCTGCATCCGGCCAATGGTCAGCCGATCATCGTGCCGTCGCAGGATATCGTGCTCGGCCTGTATTATCTGTCGGTGTTGCGCGAAGGCCTGCCGGGCGAGGGCAAGCTCTACGGCGAAATGGCCGAGATCGAGCATGCCTTGCACGCCAAAGTCATCCACCTCCACACCAAGATCAAATATCGCTGGCAGGGTGTCGACGAGAACAACAAGCCGATTACCCGCTGGTACGAAACCACGGCCGGCCGCGCCATGCTCGGCCAGGTGCTGCCGAAATCGCCGAAGATGCAGTTCGACGTTGTCAACAAGCTGATGACCAAGAAGGAAATCTCTGGCGTCATCGACCAGGTCTATCGTCACTGCGGCCAGAAGGAGACGGTGATCTTCTGCGACCGCATCATGGCGCTCGGCTTCTACAATGCGTTCAAGGCCGGTATTTCGTTCGGCAAGGACGACATGGTGGTGCCGGCATCGAAGTGGAAGATCGTCGAGGACACCCGTACGCTCGCCAAGGAATTCGAGCAGCAGTACAATGACGGCCTGATCACCCACGGCGAGAAATACAACAAGGTCGTGGATGCCTGGTCGAAGTGCACCAAGCGAATCTCCGAAGACATGATGACGGAAATCTCCGCCGTTAAGAAGAATCCGAAAGGCGGCGAGGCCCAGATCAACTCGATCTTCATGATGTCGAACTCCGGCGCGCGCGGTTCGCAGGACCAGATGCGTCAGCTTGCCGGCATGCGCGGCCTGATGGCGAAGCCGTCGGGCGAGATCATCGAGACGCCGATCATTTCCAACTTCAAGGAAGGTCTTTCGGTGCTCGAATACTTCAACTCGACCCACGGCGCCCGCAAGGGTCTCGCGGACACCGCGTTGAAGACGGCGAACTCGGGTTACCTGACGCGTCGTCTGGTCGACGTGGCGCAGGACTGCATCATCACGGCCGATGACTGCGGCACCAAGCTCGGCATCAAGATGCGCGCCATCATCGATTCCGGCACGGTCGTCGCCTCGCTGGCGTCCCGCATCCTCGGCCGCACCAATGGCGAGGATCTGCGCGACCCCGCGACCAACAAGATCGTGGTCAAGCGCGGCACGCTGATGGAGGAGATGCACGTCGACGCCATCCAGCAGGCCGGCATTCAGGAAGTGAAGATCCGCTCGGCACTGACCTGCGAACTCGTCAACGGCATCTGCGGCAAGTGCTATGGCCGCGATCTCGCCCGCGGCACGCCGGTCAATCACGGTGAAGCGGTCGGCGTCATCGCAGCCCAATCGATCGGCGAGCCCGGCACCCAGCTCACGATGCGGACGTTCCACATCGGCGGCGCGGCGCAGATCAACGAGCAGTCGTTCATCGAGTCGAATTTTGATGGCAAGGTGACGATCAAGAACAAGGCGATCGCGAAAAATGGCGAAGGCCATCTGGTCGCGATGGTCCGTAACATGGTGGTGGCGGTGACGGATGCCGACGGCACCGAGCGTGCGACCCATCGCATTCAATACGGCGCGCGGATGCGGGTCGACGAAGGCGATATGGTCAAGCGCGGCCAGCGCATCGCGGAATGGGATCCGTACTCGCGTCCGGTTCTCACCGAGGTCGAGGGCACCATCGGATTCGAGGATCTGGTCGAGGGACAGTCGATCTCGGAAACGCTCGACGAGTCCACCGGTATCGCCAAGCGCGTCGTCATCGACTGGCGCACGTCGCGGGGCGGGGCGGATCTGCGTCCGGCCATCGTCATCAAGGGCAAGGATGGAAAGATCCTCAAGCTCGCGCGCGGTGGCGAAGCCCGCTACATGCTTTCGGTTGACGCGATCCTCTCGGTCGATGTCGGCGCCAAGGTCAAGACCGGCGACATCCTGGCGCGTATTTCCACGGAAAGCGCCAAGACCAGGGACATCACCGGCGGTCTGCCGCGGGTGGCGGAACTGTTCGAGGCCCGCAAGCCTAAGGACGCCGCGATCATCGCGGAAATCGCCGGCACCATCCGGTTCGGTCGCGACTACAAGAACAAGCGCCGCATCTCGATCGAGCCGATGGACAAGAACGAGGAGACCCGCGAGTACCTGATTCCGAAGGGCAAGCACATCCATCTGCAGGACGGCGACATCGTCGAAAAGGGCGATTTCATCGTCGAAGGCAATCCGGCGCCGCACGACATCCTGGCGATCAAGGGCATCGAGGAACTCGCTGCCTATCTGGTCAACGAGATCCAGGAGGTCTACCGGCTGCAGGGCGTGCTGATCAACGACAAGCACATCGAAGTGATTGTCCGTCAGATGCTGCAGAAGGTGGAGATCACCGACCAGGGCGAGACCGACATGATCTCGGGCGAACAGATCGACAAGATCGAGTTCGACGTGCTCAACGCCAAGGCCAAGGAAGAGGGCAAGAAGATCGCCACGGGAACGCCGGTGCTGCTCGGTATCACCAAGGCAAGCTTGCAGACCCGCTCGTTCTTCTCGGCGGCCTCGTTCCAGGAGACCACCCGGGTGCTCACCGAAGCCGCCGTCAACGGCAAGGTGGACCCGCTGGAAGGCCTCAAGGAAAACGTCATTGTCGGCCGGCTGATCCCGGCGGGCACCGGCGCCTCGATGGCCAAGATTCGCGAAGTCGCGGTGAAACGCGACAAGCTGATTCTCGACGAGCGCGAAAAGCAGGCGACCATCGTGCCCGCGGCTCCGGAAGTCGAACCTTTGGCGCTGCCGCCCGCGGAGTAATCGGCAACGAATCGCAACAACTGAAAAGGCCGGCCTCGCGCCGGCCTTTTCTTCGTTCGGGTTGGAATGATTTTCAAGGCCGACTTAAGGTTGAAAATCGACAGTGGTCGACACGCACGTCTTTAACGCGTCGAGTATGATCCGAAAAAAGCCTGCCCCGCACGTCGGCAGCGAATGGGATGTTTCCGGTTTTCGTTGAACAAGGGAGGGGCGTTTCTGCGGCCACGTGCTCAATCATGACAGAGCAACAGCGTGGCGAAGCTCGTCCTCAAATGATCCCGCTGTATCGGTTGCGCGATCATCAAACGCTTCTTTGGGCGCGCGTGCGCGTCAACAATTCGTGTTTCGCAAGTGATACAAGGCGATAGTGCGGGCGAAAGCCGCCAATTCTCTCACGGATGTCCGCTTCGAAATGTGCGTCGCAAAAGTTTTGCTTGACCGGTGACTCCCTCATTTACAATGTAAAGATAAGAGAGGTAATGGCTGAAAGCTCAGCGCGTTCTGATCGTCGCGCCGGCCATCACAGCAAGGATCTATGCGGCCAGAGCCTGTGATGTTGTCCTGTGTTTCCCTGAGCGGCTTCGCCACGCGTGTCAGCGAGCCCATCAGCATAACGCCGGTCGGCTTCAATCAAGGCAGCCCGAACGTGTGGATGGTTCCTCGGTTCTCAGGAGCCGGGCGGCTATGCGCCAGCCGTAGTTGCCTTCGACACTCCGGTTGATTGATAAAGTCAGCCGATAGGGAAGTGCTTTGAACATCCACTGCATGGGACTTGAAGTCGACCTTCAGGGTTGGGCCTATTGGCCCGGGCGGGATGACCTCTCAGTCGAGTTCACGCGGCTCGTTGGCGCGGCGCAGGAAGGCGGGGCGACCGTTGCCGAGTGTTTCGCCACCGCAAGCCGCATCGATTTCTCCGACGATCATTCCTGGTACCGCGAGTGGAAGAAGACCGCGGACGCGAGTCATCAGCGCGGCAATGACGCGCGCGGCAGAGGCAATCTGCTGACGGCGAGAAGCAACTGGCTTCGTGCCATCAACTACTACCAGGCCGCGGTATCGCCTCTCGACCTTGCGGACAAGAATCATCAGGCCGCGATCGCAAGCATGCGGGAATGCGCCGGCCATTATCTTCAGCACAGCAAACCATCCGGCGAAGTCGTTTCGATTCCCTGGCCGGGCGGCTATCCGCTGGAGGGTTATTTTCTGCCGGCCCCGGCGGCGGGTTCCGTTCGCGCGCCGGCCATCATCTGCATGGGTGAGCCCGGCCAGCGCAAGGAAGAGTACCTCTTTAAGGTGGCGCGCTATGCGCGCGCGCGTGGGATCACGCTGCTCGCGGTGGACCTTTTTGGGTCAGGGCCGGATGCGCGATTCGAGGAGGAGGCGGTCGGCCGTTCCGATCTCGAAATGACGATCGGCCATATCATGGACTACCTGGTGGCCAGGGACGATGTCGATGAGCATCGAATCGCAATCCTCGCGGATGGATGGGGCTCGTCCTTTGTGGCGCGGGGAATCGCCTTCGACGACCGGTTCGTCGCGGCGGTTTGCGACGGCGGCATCTGGGACTTGCACGAGCGGGCGTTTCTCAGGGATCGCGTGGCGCATCGCGATGCGGCTATCCTTGGCCAAGCCCGGCTGAGCAGGGTTGCCCGAAACATCAAATGCCCCGTGCTGATTTCCACGGGCGAGCGCGGCTGGCTCAAGGCCGAGCGCGTGCGGGAACTGTACGACGAACTGCAAGCCTGTGGCCGGGACGTGACCCTCAAGATCTTCACTTGCGAGGAAACCGCGGCGGCGCAAGGACACGCGGACAATCCAACGCTCGCCAACGAGTACATCTTTGACTGGATCGGCGCCAAGCTCGGAATCAACGCCTAGCAGGACGGCCGCCCGCGCCTCGTCGGGGTGAAGGTGGGCGAGGGCGGCAAGCCCGGCGGAATCCGGCATCCATGCCATCCGGCCGCGTCGCGAGCGGCTTCCCCAAGTTCAGGTGTCCACGACCACCTTCAAGCAGGCCTTCTCCAGCCGATTCTTGAGTGCCGCCAGTTTGCTGGTGAACTCGTCAAGTTGCTGGTCGTTGAACTCGGCGAAGATAAACTCGTTCAAGGCTTCCTGCTGCGAGGCCAGGCCCGCCAGATGCTTGTAAGTCTTGTCCGTCAGCGACATCTGGACGATCCGCGCGTCCTCGGTCGAGGTGCGGCGGCGCAGAAAACCCTTCTTTTCCAGAACCTTCGATTGAGTGGTGATGAACGACGAATCCACGTGCAGCTTCTTCGAAAC
>Ga0208575_1000002_pt1 | contig 13622 bp, 11 predicted proteins | sample ForSoiNitroNN397_FD_187884 | JGI IMG/M metagenome (GOLD analysis project Ga0208575, IMG submission 187884) | Forest soil microbial communities from Willamette National Forest, Oregon, USA, amended with Nitrogen - NN397 (SPAdes) | ecosystem: Environmental > Terrestrial > Soil > Boreal... | reverse complement strand
GAACTTAAGACGTAGATGGCCGGGACAAGCCCGGCCATGACGATTGTAGATACTATCGGTTTCGACGAAGCGACAGAGAATTTTACTTCTTCGCGGGCGCCATCTTGGCGTCTTTAGCCGCGTCCGGCTTGGCCTCGCCCTTTGTCGCTGCGTCGTCGGGCTTGTCCATGCGCTCGACCTTGGCGGTTTCGCGCAGCTTCGCCACGTAATCCGCCTGCGCCTTGCGCGTCACATAGGTTTCGATCTGGGCCTTGACCTGCTCGAACTCGGGCGCCTTGCGGTTGCGCTTTTCCTCGACCTTGATGATGTGCCAGCCGAACTGCGACTTCACCGGGTCAGAAATCTTGCCGGGCTCGAGCGCGAACGCGACGGTGGAGAATTCCGGCACCATCTGATCCTTGGTGAAGAAGCCGAGGTCGCCGCCGTCGGAGGCGCCGGGATCCTTGGATTTCTTCTTGGCGAGTTCGGCAAAATCGGCACCCTTTTTGAGCTCTTCGGCGACCGCCTTGGCCTCGTCCTCGGTCTCGACCAGGATATGCCGGGCATGAACTTCCTGTTCGCCGGCGATCTGCTTGGAGGCGTCCTCATAGACCTTCTTCATGGCGTCGTCGGTGGTTGCCGACTTGCCCTCGCTCGCCAGCAGACTGTCCATCAAAAGCCGGCTGCGGGTGAACGCCAGCCGCTTCTTGAAATCCTCGTTATTTTCGACTTTCTTGTCCTCGGCGGCCTTGGCGACGATCTTCATGTCGATCAGGAACGACAGAACGTTGTCCTTCTTGGCCGCGGGGTCCATTTGCGCGAGGCTGGGCCCGAGTTCCTCTTCGGCGAGCGCGAGGTCGCTTTGCCGGATCTCGGCGCCGTTCACCTTGGCGAGCACCGGATTTGCGTCTTCCGCGCGTACCGGGAGACCGCTGAGCAGCACCATGGCAAGACAGGCCGTCACGGCGGCACAGGCGAGGCCACGCAGGCCGGGTTTCGTTTCCGGGAACGAACGGGTCATGGAAAATCCTTATCTCTTAAAGATGGGGCTGTTTGGAGCGGCGGGACACTCGCCCAATCATGTGGCCTTGGCAACGCGAAAAGTCTGTCAAAATGATGAAATCCTTGACAGGGGAGTGCCCTGTTTCCGAAGTTCGTGGTCCATTTGCGGCACCCTCTGACACGAACTTCGGAAACAAACGGGGCACTCCTAAAAATACCAGGTCCCAGGGCCGCTTATCGATTTGAAGCCCCTGGTATGAGCGTGCTGCAACCGCTGCAGGGGCGTCAAATCGGCGGCCCTGGCGCCGTTGACAAGGCTCTGGCCCAGCCATATCTCTGCAAAACCTAAGTCAATGGCGATAGCGCGTTTTTGGCTGCGTTTTTGGCCGTTGAACCTTGGATTGCGCAATTCCCACTCATACGGCGGATGCTCCCGGATCGGGCCGGCGCCGCGATGCGTCACGATGAGTTGATAGGCAACCTGGTGGACCACGTCACGGCGGCAACGCCGAACCGTAAAGACAGGAATTTGGTATGATCGGCGCGCTCGCCCGCAAGTTTTTCGGCTCCGCCAATGACCGGCGGATCAAGGGGTACCAGGCCCGCGTCGACGCCATCAACGCGCTTGAACCGGAGATCGCCGCCCTCTCGGACGAAGCGCTGAAGGCCCGCACCGCCGAATTCCGTAAACAGCTTGCAGACGGCAGGACGCTCGACGACATTCTGGTCCCGGCCTTCGCCACCGTGCGCGAGGCGGCCAAGCGCACGCTCGGCCAGCGCCATTTCGACGTGCAGCTGGTCGGCGGCATGGTGCTGCACGAAGGCGATATCGCCGAGATGAAGACCGGCGAAGGCAAGACGCTGGTCGCGACGCTCGCGGTCTACCTCAACGCGCTGGCCGGCAAGGGCGTCCATGTCGTCACCGTCAACGACTACCTCGCCCGGCGCGACTCCGAATGGATGGGGCAGATCTACAATTTCCTCGGCCTCACCGTCGGCGTGATCGTCCATGGCCTCGACGACGCCGAGCGCAAGAATTCCTACGCCTGCGACATCACCTACGGCACCAACAACGAATACGGTTTCGATTATCTGCGCGACAACATGAAGTACCGGCTGGAGGACATGGTCCAGCGCGGTCATTTCTACGCCATCGTCGACGAGGTCGACTCGATCCTGATCGACGAGGCGCGCACGCCGCTGATCATCTCCGGCCCGCTCGACGACCGCTCGGAATTCTACAACACCATCGACACCTTCTTTCCCAAGCTCGACAAGACCGATTACGACGTCGACGAGAAACAGCGCACGGTGACGCTGACCGAAGCCGGCATGGAAAAGATCGAGACCCTGCTGCGCGACGCCGGCCAGCTCAAGGGCGATTCGCTCTACGACGTCGAGAACGTCTCGGTGGTCCATCACATCAACCAGGCGCTGCGCGCGCATTCGCTGTTTCAGCGCGACAAGGACTACATCGTCCGCGACGATGAGGTCATCATCATCGACGAGTTCACCGGGCGCATGATGCAGGGCCGGCGCTATTCGGAAGGCCTGCACCAGGCGCTGGAAGCCAAGGAGCACGTGCAGGTTCAGCCGGAAAACCAGACGCTGGCCTCGATCACGTTCCAGAACTATTTCCGGATGTACGAAAAGCTCGCCGGCATGACCGGCACGGCGTTGACCGAAGCCGACGAACTGTTCGACATCTACAAGCTCGAAGTCGTGGAAATTCCGACCAATGTGCAGGTGGCGCGGCTCGACGAAGACGACGAGGTCTATCGCACCCAGAACGAGAAATACGCGGCGATCCTGGCCGAGGTGGAACGCGCCAATGCCCGGCTGCAGCCGGTGCTGGTCGGCACCGCCTCGATCGAAAAGTCGGAAGTTCTCGCCGAATACCTGAAAAAGAACGGCTACAAACAGATCGATTTCGGCAACGAAAACGCGATGGAGAAGCTTTACGCCGCGGCCCGCGCCGGCAAACCCGCAAAGCTGTTCGCGGTGCTGAATGCGCGCTTCCACGAACAGGAAGCCTACATCGTCGCCGAGGCCGGCGTGCCCGGCGCGATCACGATCGCGACCAACATGGCCGGCCGCGGTACCGACATCAAGCTCGGCGGTTCGCTTGAAATGCGGGTCATGCACGAGACCGCGGGCATCACCGACGAGGCCGAGAAGGCCGCGAAGATCGAGCTCATCAAGGCCGACGTCGAGCGTTTTCGCGATATCGTGCTGAAGGCGGAAGACGTGGTCGAGATCGAGCCTGCGAAGGGCGCGAAGCCGGCGAAGACCGCGACCCGGCCGGGCGGCCTCTACATCGTCGGCTCCGAGCGCCACGAATCGCGGCGCATCGACAATCAGCTGCGCGGCCGGTCCGGACGCCAGGGCGATCCCGGGCGCTCGAAGTTCTTCCTGTCGCTGGAAGACGATCTGATGCGGATTTTCGGGTCCGACCGGCTCGACAGCATGCTGACCCGGCTTGGCCTGAAGGAAGGCGAGGCCATCATCCATCCCTGGATCAACAAGGCGCTGGAGAAGGCGCAGCAGAAGGTCGAGGCCCGCAACTTCGACATCCGCAAGAATCTCCTGAAGTTCGACAACGTCCAGAACGACCAGCGCAAGGTGATCTTCGACCAGCGCGTCGACCTGATGAAGGACGAAAGCGTCGCCGAGACGGTGGCCGACATGCGCCGCGCCTTTGTCGAGGATGTCGTCACCAAACACGTGCCCGAACATGCCTATGCCGAGCAGTGGCACGTCGCCGAGCTGAAGGAAGAGTTGAAGCGGGTGCTCGACATCGATCTGCCGGTCGACGCGTGGGCCAAGGAAGAAGGTATCGCCGACGAGGAACTGCTGTCGCGCATCGAGCAGCGCGTCGATGAACACATGGCGGCCAAGGTGGCGCAGTGGGGCCCCGACGTGATGCGTTACGTCGAGAAGACCATCCTGCTGCAGACGCTGGATCATCTCTGGCGCGAGCATCTGGTGATGCTCGATCATCTGCGTCAGGTGATCGGCTTGCGTGGCTATGGCCAGCGCGATCCGCTGCAGGAGTACAAGTCGGAAGCGTTCAGCCTGTTCGAGGCGATGATCGCGCATCTGCGCGAGGCGGTGACGGCGCAACTGATGCGCGTCGAAATCGTGCCGCCGGAAGAGCAGCCGGCGCTCCCTCACATGGAAGCCCACAAGCTCGATCCGAACACCGGCGAGGACGAACTGGCCTTCGCCAATGCCTCGCTGGTGCCCACGGCCACCGCCGACCGCGACCCGAAGAATCCGGCGAGCTGGGGCAAGATCGGCCGCAATGAGGATTGTCCCTGCGGCTCGGGCAAGAAGTACAAGCACTGCCACGGCAAGTATGCGTGAGGCGCGCTTGGGTTACGCTTGATCGCGCGCCGACGTCGTCTCCGCGAAAGAAGCGTAGGTACAGGGTCGGCAAAGGTGCTCTTCGCGCCGTGCCCACCCAAATATTCAACAGCGATGATGGTCCGTGACAGTGGGCTCGCTTCGCCTAGCCCGCCCACCGATTCTGCGCGAGTTGCGGCTTACCTAAACGACTGGAACCGGCTGTCGAACGAATTCGGCGACACGATCGGCTGTGAGCCGGCGACCAGGCTGTCTTTGGCGGGGGCCGCTGCGGGTGGTGGCGGGGGGTCGGCGAGCGCCGGCTTTTGTGGCGGCCGGGCGGCGGCCTGCTTCGTGGTGTCAGGCTTCGGCGTTGCGGCGGTGGCGGTCTTTGGCACCGAGGCAACCGGGTCGCTGCGCTTGGCCTCGATGATTTTCGGTTTTGCCGGAACCGCAGGCTGCGGGCTCGCCGCTGCGGTGGTGTCGGCAGCGCCGAGGCCGACCTTGCGGGCAAGGCTGCTAAAGAAATTGTCGGATTGCGCATTCGGCGCCGCGGATGCGACGCGCGTCGCGGGTGCCTGAGCCGGCGCCAGGGAGGCTGCCAGCGGCTCCTCCGGGGACGTAACCGGCCCGCGCGGCGGATTGACATGGGAGGGAATGGTGCCGGGCGCGCGGGAAAGCGCGACCAGCGACAGGCCCTGTCCGTCGCCGCCTTCCGATAGGCCCGTGCTGCCATCGGGCAGCTTGGAGGCGAACACCTTGTTCATGCCGCCGTCGATGCCGGTGTTGATTCGGGCCATCGGTGTTCCCTGGGCAGTCAGCTTGGCGGTCTCGGCCTGATCCGCCTGCTGCTTCTCCGCCACGGCGCTGGCGATTTCATCCGGGATCACATAGGCCGGGCATTTGGCGGAGGCTTCGAATGCCGGATCCTTGGCGGCGTCCGGCGGCTTCGCGGCGTCGAATACATATTTCTTTTCGCAGAACTCGACCTTTGGCTCCTGCCGCGTCACCTCGAAATGATCGTAGCCTTCCTTGATCATTTTCCAGAACGGCATGTTCGGATTGTTGCGATGCCTGGCCATGTTCAGCGGCGTCATCTTGAACGGATAGGCCTGCAGCTGGAAGGCGCGCTGGCCGCCGAAGAAGGATTCGCGGCCCAACGAATAGATTTCCGCGATCTGTTCGTCGGTCATGGCGTAGCAGCCGCGCGACGAGCAGTCGCCATGCACCATCAGCTGCGAGCCCGAGCGTCCCAGCGCCTTGTCGAAGGCGTTGGGGTAGCCGGTGTTGAACGAAAGATAATACGCCGACTGCGGATTCATCTGTCCCGGCGAGATGGAATAGAAGCCTTCCGGCGCCTGGCGATCGCCTTCGCGGACCTTGGGTCCGAGGTCACCCGACCAGCGGCAAATCGGGTAGGTTTTCAGAAGCGCGAAGCGGCCGGAGCGATCCTGCTTCCAGACCTCGAGTTCGGCTTCCTGCTTGAACAGCCGGACCAGCATCGGCGATTGCAGGTCCATGTTTTTTTCCGCCATGTCGGCGACGAGCTTTGGCGGCACCGGCTGGTTGGCCTTGGCGTTATTCGCCAGCGAGATTTCGTCGCTGTTGCAGCCGGACAGCAGCACACCAGCCGTGAGCGCGACAGATGTGATGAGCGCGCGAACCAGCGAGCGATTTGTCAATGCAGAGCTCCACACCCTACGGGCAATCTGCGCACCCCAATCATAGCGCTCATGCCCTGAAGCCATTGATTAAAATACTATCCTTTGGGGCCCTTGCTCGCAAGCCGGTCGAGCCGTCACGGCAGTTACGCATCAGGCATGGTCAACAGACGTTAAATATCGGTGTCTGGGCCTAATTGGGGCCGAGACTGGCGATTTTCGGAAAACCCGGGTTTATACGGGCCAAACGGCCGTTTTGGCGGCCATTTCCCGCAAAAAAGCCGCGTCTCAGCCCAGTTTGCGGCCGATATCGAGGAATTTCTGACGCCGCTGCTTGCGGATCGTGTCCGGATCCAGATTGCGCAAATCGTTCAGGGCTTGCGCGATGGCATCGCCGGTGGCTGCGATCATGGTGTGGGGATCGCGGTGCGCGCCGCCCGAAGGCTCCCTCAAAATCGAATCGATCACGCCGAATCGCAGCATATCCTGTGCGGTGATCTTCATGCTGGTTGCGGCTTCCTGGGCCTTGGTCCCGTCGCGCCACAGGATCGAGGACGCTGCCTCCGGCGAAATCACGCTGTAGATGGCGTGCTCGAACATCAGCACGCGGTTAGCCGTGGTGATGGCGATGGCGCCGCCCGACATGCCTTCGCCGGTGATGATCGCGACATTGGGTACGCCGAGCGACAGACACGCGTCGGTAGAGCGCGCAATCGCTTCGGCCTGTCCGCGTTCCTCCGCGCCGATGCCCGGATAGGCGCCGGCGGAATCGACGATCGATAGCACGGGAAGCCCGAATCGGTCGGCCAATTCCATCAGCCGGACTGCCTTGCGATAGCCCTCGGGACGCGCCATGCCGAAATTATGCTTGATGCGGGATTCGGTGGTGGCGCCCTTTTCCTGGCCGATCACGCAGATGCTCTCGCCGCGGAAGCGGCCGAACCCGCCCACCAGTGCTTCGTCCTCGCCGAACTTGCGGTCGCCGGCCAGCGGTGTGAATTCGGTGATCAGCGCGGCAATGAAATCGGTCAAATGGGGGCGCTGCGGATGGCGCGCCACCAGGGTCTTCTGCCACGGCGTCAGATTGGCATAGAGATCGCTCAGCGCCTGGGCGGCCTTGTCCTCGATCCGCGAAATCTCTTCCCCGATGTCGCTGCCGGTCGCCGCCAGCGCCCGCAGTTCATCGACCTTGGAATCGAGTTCGGCGACGGGCTTTTCGAAATCGAGATAACTGCGCATGTGATCCGGCATCAAATCAATATAAGGACGAACGCGGTTTCAGGCGAAGCGGATTTCGGTTCGCGTCGGGAAAGCGCGCATCTTCAATGGTTTAGCGCGCATTCCGACGCGAGGGCGAGGCCGCTTTGCGAAAGTGCGAGCAAAGCAGGTCGCGGGCGGGAAATGGCTCTTTCACGGCAGAAGGGAAAGAAGTCAAGGCGGCAAAGCGTAAGGCTACTTCTCCGCCAGCGGATGCAGGTCGCGAACCAGGCTTTTCAGGCGCTCCTCGACCACATGGGTGTAGATCTGCGTGGTCGAGATATCGGTATGGCCAAGCAGCGTCTGCACGATGCGCAAATCGGCGCCGTTGTGTAAGAGGTGGCTGGCGAAGGCATGACGCAACACATGCGGTGAGACCAGCCGCGGCGCCAGTCCGGCGGCGGCGGCGAGTTCCTTGAGGTCGCGCGCGAAATGCTGCCGCGTCAAATGTCCGCTCTCCCCGAACGAGGGAAACAGCCACTTCGAGGCGGCGGCGTTTTTCTTCTTCTCAGGCTTGAGCGCTTCGATCGCGGCGAGGTAATCGGCCATCGCCTGTCGCGATGCCTCGTTCAGCGGTACCAGCCGTTCCTTGTTGCCCTTGCCGCGCACCACGATCATGCGGGCGTCGCGTCGCGACGCCGAGAGCGGCAGCGTCACCAGTTCCGTCACCCTGAGGCCGGTGGCGTAGAGCACCTCGAGCAGGCAATACAATCGCTTCGCGCGAAGCCGCTGCGGCGCAGAGGCTTCCGGCGCATCGGCCAGCGCCTTGGCGCGCACCAGCAGGCGATCGACGTCGGCGATCGACAGCACCTTCGGCAGGCCGCGGCCGCGCTTCGGCCCCGAAAGGATCGCGGCCGGATCGTCGCTGCGAACCCGCTCGTTCAGCAGGAAACGAAACAGGTGCCGCATCGCCGACAGCCGCCGTGCCACGCTCGACGATTTGAAGCCGCGCGCGTCAAGATCGTCGAGGTAGTCACGCAGCGCCTGGGTTTCGGCGCCGGCAAAGCCCCTGCCGGCACGGGCGAGAAATCCCGAAAAATCGGTGAGGTCGCGGCGATAGGCATCGAGCGTGTTGTGGCCGGCGCCCTGTTCAGCCGCCAGCATGTCGAGGAACAGATTGATCCATCTGGCGTCGGAGGTCTTGCTGGAACGCATCCCCTGGTGTCCCCCATCGGAAGTTCGCCTCTCACGGGCGATCGGCAGAACGAACGTCGCAATCAAGGATACTAAGAGAGACTTATGGTTCTAGTGTGGTTTGGTTCGGGCGTTCGCGTAACGGAACTGGTACTGAGCTGAACAGGACAGGTGAATCGCCAGACCAGCCTTAGCCCAATCTTGGCCCAATCTTGGACCAACCTTGCGCATCGGCGCCGGCGCCTATTTCTTGAGGAACCGGTCGGCGGGAATGGTGACGGTCATTTCTCGGGGTTTTGGGTTAACGAAATTCGCCAGCGCGAAAATCACGCCGTAGACTATTCCGCCGATCACGGCGACGACCGTCAGAAAGCGGAACAGGCTGGGCATGTCAGAGCCTCAGGCGGCGTATTAACCATTAAAACTATCGGGGATGGTCGGGTTTGATTACCAACATGTTCGCCGCGCCGTTGCAAGAGTCTCTGGCAACGGCGTCGGCGGGGGTAGTATAGGTGGCGAGGAACGCTGCAATCCGCGGCTAAAGAGCCATTCGATGTCTGAAACAGCCTCGCCGGCCAGCGCCAGCGCATCCCAGGACGCCGAGATAACCGCGGCGCTGGGAACACGCTCGGTCGTGCTGGTCGGCATGATGGGTGCCGGCAAATCCACCATCGGGCGGCGGCTGTCGGCACGGCTGCGGCTGCCGTTTCTCGACGCCGACATCGAGATCGAGGCGGCGGCCGGCATGTCGATATCGGACATTTTCGAAACCCACGGCGAGTCGTATTTCAGGGACGGCGAGGCGCGGGTGATTGCGCGGCTGCTCGACAGCGGCCCCGCCGTGCTCGCGACCGGCGGCGGCGCCTTCATGCGCGAGGAGACCCGTAATCGTATTCGCGACAAAGCGATCTCGATCTGGCTCAAGGCGGATGCCGATATCATCATGCGCCGGGTGAGGCGCCGTGCCGACCGCCCGCTGCTGCAGACCGCCGATCCCGCCGCGACCGTCGGGCGTCTGATCGAGGAGCGTGAACCGGTCTATCAGCATGCGGACATCACGATCTGGTCGCGCGACGTGCCGCACGAGAAAATCGTCGACGAATGTATCGAGGCGTTGCACAGCTGGCTGTGCGGCGACGGCACGGCCCCGGTTACGCAGGAAACATCCGACCCCATGGGCGCCACCCGATGACCGCGCCGCTGAAACATTCCGAACCCGTCACGGTCGATGTCGCGCTTGGCGAGCGCGCCTATGAGATTGTGATCGGCCGCGACGTACTGCCATCGCTGGGCGCCCGTGTCGCCGCGTTGCGGCCCGGCGCGCGGACGACGATCGTAACCGATCGCAACGTGGCAAGGCATTGGCTTGAGAAGACCGAGGCCTCGCTGTCGGAAGCCGGCATTGCCTCGTCGCGAATCATTGTCGATGAAGGCGAAGGCTCGAAATCCTATGCCGGTCTCGAACAGGTCAGCGAGGCGCTGATCGCGGCCCGGATCGAGCGCAACGATCTGGTGGTCGCGCTCGGCGGCGGCGTGGTCGGCGATCTCGCCGGCTTCGCGGCCGCGATCCTGCGCCGCGGCGTCGATTTCGTGCAGGTGCCGACCTCGCTGCTGGCGCAGGTCGACTCGTCCGTTGGCGGCAAGACCGGAATCAATTCGCCGCGCGGCAAAAATCTGCTCGGCGCGTTTCACCAGCCGGTTCTGGTGGTCGCGGACACCGCGGTGCTCGATACATTGTCGCCGCGCCAGTTCCGCGCCGGCTATGCCGAAGTCGCCAAATACGGCGTGCTCGGCGACGAAGCGTTCTTTGCCTGGCTGGAGAGCAACCACGCCGATATTTTCGCAGGCGGTGCGGCGCGCGAACATGCCATCGCCACTTCCTGCCGCGCCAAGGCCGCGATCGTGGCGCGCGACGAGCGCGAGACCGGCGAGCGCGCGCTGCTCAATCTCGGTCATACCTTTGGCCACGCGCTGGAAGCCGCGACCGGCTTTTCCGACCGGCTGTTCCATGGCGAAGGCGTTGCCGTCGGGATGGTGCTGGCGGCGGAATTTTCCGCGCAGCTCGGCATGATCTCCGAATCAGATGCCGCGCGCGTCAAGCATCACCTTGCCGAAGTGGGTCTGCCGACCCATCTGCAGGATATCGCGGGATTTACCCAGGAGGGACTCGGCGATGCCGACGCGCTGATGACGCTGATGGCGCAGGACAAGAAGGTCAAGCGCGGCAAGCTCACCTTTATTCTGTTGCAGGCGGTCGGTCGCGCCGTGATTGCTCCCGATGTCGAGCCGTCGCTGGTTCGCGATTTTCTGAGCGCCAGGCTGGCGCGCGAAACCCGAGCGTGATTTGGAAGGGCGGAAACCGGCTTTCCAACCGATCATGCTCCAACGATAGATGAAGTGAATACCACGCCATGGACTGGCTTACATTCTCCATCGTCATTGCGTTGCTGCTGGTCTCGGCGTTCTTCTCGGCGAGCGAGACCGCGCTGACCGGCGCGTCGCGCGCCAGCATGCTGCGGCTGTCGAAGCAGGGCAACCGCGAGGCCGGTGTCGTCTCCAGCCTGTTTGCGATGCGCGAGCGGATGATCGGCGCGCTGCTGCTCGGCAACAACATCGCCAATATCGGCGCTTCGGCGCTGGCGACCGGCATTTTCACCGCCTGGTTCGGCGAAGTCGGCGTGCTCTACGCCACCGGCGTGATGACGGTGATGGTCGTGATCTTCGCCGAAGTGCTGCCGAAGACCATCGCCATCAACGCGCCGGACCGGGTGTCGCTCTTGGTCGCGCGGCCGATGAAGGTGATGGTGTATGTGCTGGGACCGCTGCTCACCGTGATCGAGGCGATCGTTCGCGTGTTGATGCGGGCGCTGGGCATCAAGATCGGCATCAACCAGCCGATCCTGTCGCCGACCGAGCGACTGCGCGGCGCGGTCGATCTGCTCCATCACGAAGGCAAGGTCGAAAAGCAGGACCGCGACATGTTCGGCGGGCTCTTGGATCTGAGCGAGCTGCAGGTCTCCGACGTCATGGTTCACCGCACCGAAATGGTGATGATCAACGCCGACCTGCCGCCCGAGGAACTGGTGCGCGAGATGCTGGCCACCGAATATACCAGGATCCCGCTGTGGCGCGAAAAGCCGGAAAATATCATCGGCGTGCTGCATGCCAAGGATCTGTTGCGCGCGATCCGCGCCGCCGAAGGCGATACCTCCAAGATCGACGTCTCGACGATTGCGCTGCCGCCATGGTTCGTGCCGGAGATGCGTCCGGTATCCGAACAGCTCAAGGCGTTCCGCCGCCGCAAAACCCACTTCGCGCTGGTGGTCGACGAATACGGCGAAGTCGAAGGCATGGTGACGCTGGAGGATATTCTGGAGGAAATCGTCGGCGATATTTCCGACGAGCACGATGTGGTGGTGGCCGGCGTTCGCGCCCAGCCCGACGGTTCGGTGGTGGTCGACGGCTCGGTGCCGATCCGCGATCTCAACCGCGCGATGGACTGGCACCTGCCCGACGAAGAGGCGACCACCGTGGCGGGCCTGGTGATTCACGAGGCGCGCTCAATTCCGGAACGCGGCCAGAGCTTTACGTTCCACGGATTTCGTTTCCGCGTCCTGCGCCGCGAGCGCAACCGCATCACCGCCCTTCGGATCGTGGCAGTGCTGCGCGAGGCCGAGGTCGAGGAGAAAAAGCCGAAGCGGGCGGGAACGGCGTTTTAGGTGCGATTTTCGTCAAATGCTGGCTGCGCTATCAGCCAGCTTCCCCCGGCGCCAGCGCCTTGATCGCCAGCGCGTGCACGCTTGCCGCGAGTTCCGCTGCCAGCGTCGCGTTAATCATGCGATGGCGTTCGATCCGGCTCTTCCCTTCGAAGGCAGGCGACACAATATAGACGCTGAAATGCGTCTCGCCGCCCGGCCTGTGGCCGGCGTGGCCCTCATGCAGATGTGATTCGTCCGTGACGTCGAGGCTTTCCGGCGCGAAAGCTTCACGCAACTTGTTTGTGATGGTATGCTGGATGGTTTTTTCGGCACTCATGTCCGCGGCAATACGTCCATGACCGCGTTTCGTCAATGGCGCATCAAGAGCGAGGGTTTCGCAATGTCAAGACTTGAAGCTTTTCGGATTGCGTTGTCATAGTCAGACATGCCGATTGATTCATCCAAATTCTTCGACTCCATTCGCATCAAGCCCAACAAGCTGAGCGCGAAGCAGCAGGCGGCCGCGCGCGAAGCAGCCACGATGTGCGAGTGGCCGGACTGCAAGAACAAGGGACCGCACCGCGCCCCCAAGGGCCGCGCCAACGACAAGGAGTACTGGCACTTCTGTCTCAATCACGTTCGCGAGTACAACCAGTCCTATAATTTCTTCTCCGGCATGAATGCCGACGCGGTTGCGCGTTACCAGAAGGATGCGCTGACCGGGCATCGTCCGACCTGGAAGATGGGCGCCAACACCAGCTCCAAGAAGGGCAAGGGCAACCCGGAAGCCGATCTGGAAGGCGCGTCCGATCCGTTCAGCATGTTCAGCGAGCTCAATGGCCGCGGCCGCTGGCGGCCCGGTCCGGGCTCAGGCATTGGCGATGAACCCAAGCCGGAAACCCGAAAAATATTCAACGCCGAGCGCAAGGCGCTGCAGGTGATGGGCCTCGGTCCGGATGCGACGCTCGAGGTCGTCAAGGCGAAATACAAGGCGCTGGTGAAGCAGCACCATCCCGATGCCAATGGCGGCGATCGCTCGACCGAAGATCGCCTGATCGAAATCATCAAGGCGTATAATTATCTCAAGACCGTCGTGCGCGGCGCGACCTGAGGCGTCTCCACGTTGTCGCGGCGTTCGCCGGGACGACTCGTGGAAAGACTAGCGTCGTCCCGCCTTGCACGACGACCTTTGGCGTCACGCCAGACCTATGAGGCGGCGCATCGCACGCCGGGCGTCTTTTCCAGTTACTCAATCTGCATCAAGAGCGCCGGTTGGGTCACGGCGCATGGTTCCGTCGATCAGATTTTCTTATCGTTGACGCTCCCTATTACGATTAGACCTGATCGGAAACCTCTCCTACCGTGCGGTCAATCCGCACCCAGCGCCAGCGATCTCCCCCACTGCACCGGCGGCAGAGTGCGTTCGATCACGACAACAACTTCAATATGAAAGGAATTGTGGATCATGACCGCGCCCCAACGAACTCAGTTTTCAAACAGTGCCAATCTCGTCGATGAGATGTTCACGGAAGCCAACATCGATGCT
>Ga0208575_1000001_pt1 | contig 15275 bp, 12 predicted proteins | sample ForSoiNitroNN397_FD_187884 | JGI IMG/M metagenome (GOLD analysis project Ga0208575, IMG submission 187884) | Forest soil microbial communities from Willamette National Forest, Oregon, USA, amended with Nitrogen - NN397 (SPAdes) | ecosystem: Environmental > Terrestrial > Soil > Boreal... | reverse complement strand
GACGTTCACTCGCTGGTAGAGAAACAGGCCGGCGTCGGCAATGTCTGGTCGCTGGAGACGTTGCGCCGCTGGCTTGCCGAAAAAGCCGGAAGCTCCGACGTCGCGACTTTGCAGGAATATGTCAGCGTGATTCCTGCGCATCTGGTCCGGCGTTTCATTTCCGCCGATCAGGATGCGGTGGTGGTGTCGGGCCGGGTTCCCGATCTGGATTCAAGCCAGATTCTTCCCGTGGTCGAAAATCTCGATCATGCGCTGGATACGGTGCGCAAGGACCATCCCGGCTACGAGATTGCCGTCACCGGTCTTTCGGCGATCGCCGCGCGCAACAGCGCCAGCATGATCGAAAAACTCAATCGCGGGCTGACCATCGAGTTCGCATTGGTCGCGGTCTTCATCGGGCTGGCGTTCCGCTCGGTGGTCGTGATGCTGTCCTGCATCCTGCCGGGCATTTTCCCGGTGGTGCTTTCCGGCACGGTACTCTACGCGCTGGGGGAGGGACTGCAATTCGCGAGCGTGGTTGCGCTCACGGTGTCGTTTGGCCTCGGTCTCAGCGCCACGATCCACTTCCTCAACCGGTTGCGGCTGGAGACCGAGCCGGGCGTCAGTCCGGAACTGGCGGTCGAGCGCGCGACCGTGCTGGTCGGTCCGGCGCTGATCCTCACCACGGTGGTGCTGGCCTGCGGTCTGGTGGTGACGGTGTTTTCCGACCTGCCGTCGCTGCGCCTGTTTGGCTGGCTCAGCGCGTTTGCAATGGTTGCGGCCCTGATAGCCGACCTGTTTATCCTGCGGCCGACGGCGATGTTCCTGATCAATCTGGAGCGACGGCTTCGCGGGACGGCAGGCCGTGCGAAGCCGGCGGAGTAGACAAAGGCGGCGAAGGAGGGTGTGGCGTCAGCCGCCCTTCGTCATCGTGATATTCACGCCCCTGATTTCGCCCTTGGAGTTGATCTGCACGCTTTGCCGGTTACCCATCGTGCGCAACGTCAGGTTGGCGGCAAATCCCGAAGCCTCGACGAACACGTCGATCTGACCGCCGCCCGCCGTGCCCTGCAGATTGCCGAAAATATTCCGGCTGGCTTCGCTCCAGTTGCCGGAAATGCGGTCGCCCTGGCTCGTCACATCGCTGCTCAGTTCGAATTTGTAGCTATCGCTGGCGCAGCGGAGAGATTGTTTCAGACCTAGTCCGGAGCCGTTGACCTTGTAATCGGCTTTGCATCGGATGCGCTCGGTCGTTCCGTCCGACAGCGCAACGGTTCCGTTGCCAGACCACGCGCCTTCAAAACCGGCAAACGGGCCGGCTTGGGCGTGGCCCGCCGACACCGACAACATCAGCGCGGCGCCGATACCGGCAGCCTTGATCGCCTGTCCAAACAAGCTGGCACCAAACAATTTCATTTCGCGTTTTCCCATTCAAATTGACGTTCTCATACAAGCGTTCTCATACAAGATTACGTCTCGCCGCATCGAAGATTTAGTGTCGCCGCAGTGTGTTAGGTTCAAATGACAAAATCGACCGCTGCCCGCAATTACGCCGGCCGGCCTTCGTCGTGGGACCGGGATTATCGGCAAAATACCCGAATCGATTGACGCCAGGCGAACGGCATTTTTCGGTCAGCGAAATCAAAAAAGTTTCGGATATCGCCACGTTTTATCTGGCAGCATCTAGCTGTTGGCCGGCTTCGCCTGCAATAGTCAATTTCAAAAAAAGCCAATCAATAAATAAGTCTTTTGTATCAAACGGTTATTGGCGTTGTCGGGTTTACCTGCAAGTGTGCTGCATTTGCATCGGATCGCCGCAAATTTGGCCGCATTTAGCAGCGCTTCTGGTTCGCGCGTTGCTTGGGTTCGCGACGTTTGCAATCTAAACAAATCTGTCCTGGTCATGCCTCGACGCTAGTCGGGATCGAGATTTTCTCTGGCTTCAGAATGAAGGAACACGATGCGTAATTTTTTCCTGGCACTTACCCTGTTTTCGATCTCGGTTTCCACCGGTGCCATCGCCCAGCAGCAGCAGCAGCGCAGCGGCACGCCGGAGGAGCAGAAGGCCTGTTCGCGCGATGTCGAGCGCCACTGCCGCCCGGTGATCGATCAGGGCGACTTCACCATTCTGGCTTGCCTGCAGCAAAATCGTCCGAAGTTGAGCGCGGCATGCGCGCAGGTGCTGAAAGACCACAACCAATAGGACAGCACTCGCATCCGGCAATTGCCGCTGCCGGCCGATTGATGGCCTAATTCGGACAGTCGGAGTGTGCGAGAACTCACAGATTGCGTTGGTTTTGGCGTCGTATTCCCCTATATGGGGTTCGCGATCTTTCCGCATGCGCGGATTACCGGGCATGCGAGGTCGCCATGCCCAGACCAATGTGGCAAGTTCTTGATGACCAGTGCGAGCGAACTGCGATCCGGCAAGACTCACCGCGACGAAAATTTTCCGGTCGCGTCATGGATCATTCATCCGCGCCACCGGGCGCTGATTATTGCGTTCTACAATTTCGTCAGAACCGCCGACGACATCGCCGATCATGCAACGCTCGCTGAGCGCGACAAGCTCAACTATCTCGATCTGCTCGAAGCCGAACTGCTGGGGCGGGGCGACAGCCAGCCCGAGGCGGTCAATCTGCGGGCCGCGCTGGCGCTGCGTTCGATGCCGCCGCGCCACGCCCTCGACGTTCTGATCGCATTTCGTATGGATGTGACCAAGCTTCGATATGAAAACTGGGACGAAGTGATCCACTATTGCCGATACTCGGCGATGCCGGTCGGGCGGTTCATGCTCGACGTCCACGGCGAGAGCACGTCGACCTGGGCGGCCTCGGACGCGCTCTGCGCCGGCCTGCAAATCAACAATCATCTTCAGGACTGTGGCAAAGACTACCGGGAACTCAATCGCGTTTATCTTCCGCGCGATGCGCTGGCGGCAGCGGGGGCCTCCGTCGAGGCGCTCGGACAGAAGCAAGCATCGGCGCCGCTGCTGCAATGCCTGCATTCGATGGCGGCGCAGACCGAGATTCTGCTCGACGAAAGCAAGCCGCTCAGCGCCGAGGTGCGGGATTTGCGGCTCGGGCTCGAGATCTCCGTGATCCAGGCGTTCGCCGACAAGATCGTCCGTCTTTTGAAGGTGCGCGATCCCTTGAGCCAGACCGTGCATCTCGGCCCCACCGAACTGATCGCCCACAGCCTCGGCGGCTTGGCAGGCGAGATGGCCCGCCGGGCGGTGGGACGGCGGCCCGTGTCCAAACCGGCAGCCGGCGCATGACGCTTCAGACGGCGGCGGCCAACGCTAGCTACGGGACCACCGCGTCCGGCAGTTCGTTTTATGCGGCGATGCGCATTTTGCCGCGCGAGCAGCGCGAGGCGATGTTCCAGATCTACAGTTTTTGCCGCCAGGTCGATGACATCGCCGATTCCGATGGGCCGCGGCCCGAACGGCTGGCCGCGCTGCAGCAATGGCGCGACGATATCGACGCACTCTATCAGGGCCACCCGCCGGCGCGATTGCAGGCCTACGTGGCCTCGGTTCGAACGTTCGATCTCAAGCGCGAGGATTTTCTGGCCATCGTCGATGGCATGGAGATGGATGTGCCGCGGGATATCCGGGCGCCGGATCTTGCGACGCTCGATCTGTATTGCGACCGCGTCGCCAGCGCGGTCGGGCGCTTGTCGGTGCGGGTGTTCGGTCTGGCGCGGGACGACGGCATCCTGCTCGCGCACCATCTTGGCCGCGCGCTGCAATTGACGAATATCCTGCGCGACGTCGACGAAGACGCCGCGATCGGCCGGCTTTATCTGCCGCGCGAAGGTCTGCTGCACGCCGGAATCACCAGCTTCGATCCGCTCCAGGTGATCTCCAGCCCGGCGTTGCCAAAAGTATGCGCGCCGCTGGTCGAGCGGGCGCGGATGCATTTCGAGAAGGCCGACGAAGTCATGGCCCGCAATCCGCGGCGCGTGGTGCGCGCGCCGAAGATCATGTCGAAATATTATCGGGCGATCCTGGAGCTGTTGGTCGCCAGGGGGTTTGCATCGCCGCGCATGCCGGTTCGTCTCCACAAGATGGCCCGCATCGCCATCGTTCTGCGCTACGCGCTGATCTGATGCAGAACACCGTCCACATCATCGGCGCTGGAATTTCGGGCCTCTCGGCAGCCGTTCGGCTGGCGAATGCGAATTTCAAGGTGCATGTCCACGAGGCCACGCAGCAGGCCGGCGGCCGTTGCCGGTCTTATTTCGACGCGGCGACCAACCTGACGATCGACAACGGCAACCATCTCCTGCTCTCGGGCAACCGTCACGCGCTGGCTTACGCAAGGTCGATCGGCACCGAGGCGGGACTGGTCGGGCCGAAGCGCGCGCAATTTCCATTCGTCGATCTCACCACCGGGCAGCGCTGGCAGCTCGACCTCGGCGACGGCCGGCTGCCGCTGTGGGTGTTCGACGAGGCCCGTCGGGTCCCCGACACCGGCCTGCTCGATTACCTCGCATTGGCGCCGCTGATTTGGGCAGGGCAAGGCAAGCTGGTCGGTGATGCGATCCCCTGCAAGGGAACGCTTTACCAGCGGCTGGTGCAGCCGTTGCTGCTGGCGGCGCTGAACGTCGATCCGCCGGAGGGGTCCGCGGGGCTTGCCGGCGCGGTGGTGCGGGAGACCCTGTTGGCGGGGGGACAGGCTTGCCGGCCGCTGATTGCGCGCGACGGCTTGAGCGCGGTTCTGATCGAACCGGCGATCAAGCTGTTGCAGGAAAAGGGTGCCAGCATCCGGTTCGGGCATGAACTACGCGAATTCGCCATGTCGGCGGATGGCGTTGGGCAATTGAAGTTTGGCGAGGATTCCGTCGCTGTCGAATCCGGCGACGCCGTGGTGATGGCTGTTCCGCCGCGCGCGGCTTCGTCGCTGCTGCCGGACCTGAAAACGCCGTCCAAATTCCGGGCCATCGTGAATGCGCATTTCCGCTTCGATCCGCCGAAGGACCTGCCGCCGATTCTGGGGGTCGTCGGTGGGCTGGTGGAGTGGCTGTTCGCATTCCCGCAGCGGTTGTCGGTCACCATCAGCAGCGCCGACCGGCTGGTCGATATGCCGCGCGAGGAATTAGCGCAGGCGATCTGGCGGGATGTCTGCAAGGCTGGCGGCGTACAGGGCGAATTGCCGCCCTGGCAGATCGTGCGCGAGCGCCGCGCCACGTTCGAGGCGACCCCGGAGCAGAATGCGCTCCGACCGGGCGCGGTCACGGGCTGGAAAAACCTGTTTCTCGCAGGCGACTGGACTGATACCGGGTTGCCGGCGACCATTGAGGGGTCGGTGCGGTCGGGAGACCGCGCCGCCGATCTGGTGCTGGCGATGCTGCGGGCGTGATCGAGATCACAGTCGGTTTCGGTATAACCGGGCAAGTCATTTCAAATCATTTAAGGGGATGTCGAGCCAAATGCATTCCGTCAGCAAATTAGCAGGAATTGAGACCGGAGCCGCCTCGGATGCGGCTCTTGAGGCGAGCATCGCGTCGGCAACGAGCGCGCTGCTTGACGATCGGCGGCCGGACGGACACTGGATGTTCGAGCTGGAAGCCGATTCCACCATCCCCGCCGAATATGTCTTGCTTCGCTACTACTTAGGCGAAGCCGTTGATGCGGAGCTGGAGCGCAAGATCGCCAATTACCTGCGCCGGGTTCAGGGCGCCCATGGCGGCTGGCCGCTGGTGCATGACGGCGATTTCGACATGAGCGCCAGCGTGAAGTCCTATTTCGCGCTGAAGATGATCGGCGATCCCGCGGATGCCCCGCACATGGCGCGGGCGCGCGAGGCGATCCGCTCGCGCGGCGGCGCCATCCACAGCAACGTTTTTACCCGCTTCATGCTGGCGATGTTCGGGGTGATGACCTGGCGGAGCGTGCCGGTATTGCCGGTCGAGATCATGCTGCTGCCGATGTGGTCGCCGTTTCACATCAACAAGATTTCGTACTGGGCGCGGACCACGATCGTGCCGCTGATGGTCCTGGCGGCGCTGAAACCGCGCGCGCAAAATGTCGGCGGCATCGGCATCGACGAGCTGTTCCTGCAGCCGCCGCATTCCATCGGGATGACGGCCAAGGCGCCGCATCAGAGCTGGGGCTGGTTTCTGTTGTTCCGCGGACTGGACAGCGTGTTGCGGGTGATCGAACCCCTGTTTCCGAAGAAGCTGCGTGCCCGCGCGATCGACAGCGCGGTCGCCTTCATCGAGGAGCGGTTGAACGGCGAAGACGGCCTGGGCGCGATTTACCCGCCAATGGCCAATGCCGTGATGATGTATCAGGTGCTGGGTAAGCCCGCCGATTATCCGCCCCGCGCCTTCCAACGAAGGGCGCTCGACAGGCTTCTCGTGATCGGCGAGCACGAGGCCTATTGCCAGCCCTGCATGTCTCCGGTGTGGGACACCTCGCTGACCTGTCATGCGATGCTCGAAGCAGCTGGCGGGGAGGCGCTGCCCGCGGCGAAACAGGGCCTCGATTGGCTGCTGCCGAAGCAGGTGCTGGATGTCAAGGGCGACTGGGCCGTCAAGCGCCCCGACATTCGCCCCGGCGGTTGGGCGTTCCAGTACAACAATGCCTATTATCCCGATCTCGACGATACTGCCGTGGTGGTGATGGCGATGGATCGCGCGCGGCGCGCCAGCCAAAGCCGGGAATACGATGCTGCGATCGCGCGCGGCCGCGAATGGATCGAGGGCATGCAGAGCCGCGATGGCGGCTGGGCCGCCTTCGATGTCAACAATCTCGAATATTATCTGAACAACATTCCGTTCTCCGATCACGGCGCGCTGCTCGATCCGCCGACAGAGGACGTCACCGCCCGCTGCGTCTCGATGCTGGCTCAACTCGGTGAGACCGTCCAAGGCAGCAAGGCGGTTGCGGACGGGGTCGCGTATCTGCGCCGGACCCAGCTCGCGGAGGGCTCGTGGTACGGCCGCTGGGGCCTGAACTACATCTACGGAACCTGGTCCGTGCTGTGCGCGCTCAATGCCGCCGGGGTGGACCACCAGGACCCCGTGATCCGCAAAGCCGCCGACTGGCTGCTGTCGATCCAGAACAAGGACGGCGGCTGGGGCGAGGATGCCACCAGCTACCGGCTCGACTACAAGGGATTTGAGGGGGCCCCCACCACCGCCTCGCAAACGGCATGGGCCTTGCTTGGGCTGATGGCGGCAGGCGAGGTCGGGCATCCCGCGGTCGCGCGCGGGGTGGAGTACCTAAAAGGCACACAGACCGAAAAAGGGCTGTGGGACGAGCAGCGCTTCACGGCAACGGGCTTTCCGCGGGTGTTTTATTTGCGTTACCATGGCTATTCGAAGTTCTTTCCGCTCTGGGCTTTGGCGCGGTATCGAAATTTGAAGGGCACCAACAGCAGGGTGGTAGGGGTCGGAATGTGAAACTGCGGGCGGGGGAAGACGCGATCGCGGGCAATTCGATTGATCCGCGGCCGGTGTTGATTGTCACCGGTCTGGTGCAGGAGGCCCGCATTGCTGCAGGGCCCGGCATGACCGTCATCTGCAGCAGCAGTGATCCGCAGCAACTGCGCGCACTCCTGACGGTGTTCGACCCGTCGACGATCAGGGGCGTCATCAGCTTCGGCGTCGCGGGTGGACTTGATCCTACATTGAAATCGGGCGACGTCGTGGTGGCGACCGAAGTTCTTTCCGGTGACGCCCGCTGGCTGGCCGGTCTGGCGCTCAATGAAGAACTGATCGCCAGCGTCGCACTGGGACGCCGGCGCGTCGTCAGGGGGTGTCTTGCGGGCGTCGAGCAGGTGATCCTCGCCCGCGCCGCAAAGGCCGCGCTGCATTCGAAGACCGGCGCCGCTGCCGTCGATATGGAGAGCCATATCGCCGCCGCATACGCGGCCGAGGCGGGCCTTCCGTTCGCGGCCTTGCGCGTGATCAGCGACCCCGCCCACCGTGCCCTGCCGGCGCTGGCGATGGCCGCCATCAAGCCCAACGGAGACATCGACCTGCGCAGGGTGCTGCGCGGCCTGGCGCGCAATCCAACGACGCTGCGCGCGCTGGTCTCGACCGGGATCGATTTCAATCGCGCGCTGAAGAGCCTACGCGGCTGTCGAGGCTTTCTCCTTGGCGAGGGCCTCGTCGCGGCGGATGTCTGACAGGCGCTTTTGCACTTCCGCCGAGAAGATGTACTGCGCCGGACGCTGCTGATCGAGACTGATCTCGGGCGCCATCGGACCGGTGGTGCGGACGCCGCGCAGCGCCACCCACATCGCCTTCAATGGATTGGCAAAAGCCGCATTCGCCGCGGTCGGCTCGTAGCCGCAATGCGCCATGCAGTCGGCGCACTTCTCGTACTTGCCGGTGCCGTAGGTCTCCCAGTCGGTCGTCTCCATCAGCTCCTTGAAGGTCTTGGTGTAGCCTTCGCCGAGCAGATAGCAGGGCTTCTGCCAGCCGAAAATGTTGCGTGCCGGCATGCCCCACGGGGTGCATTCGTAAGTCTGATTGCCCGCAAGAAAATCCAGGAACAGGCCGGAATGCATGAAATTCCACGTCTTGCCCTTGCCGAGTGCGAACACGTCGCGGAACAGCTTCTTGGTCTTGGTGCGGTTGAGGAAGTGCTCCTGGTCGGGGGCGCGCTCATAAGCGTAGCCCGGCGACATTGAAACGCCGACCCCGAGTTCCGTTGTGAAGTCGAGGAATTTGGCGATGTCCTCGGCGGCGTGCCCGTCGAAGATCGTGGCATTGACGTTGACGGTAAAACCCTTCGCCTTGGCCGCCTTGATCGCCGAGACCGCGCGATCGAACACGCCTTTCTGCGAGACGGCCTTGTCGTGGTGCTCTTTCAAGCCGTCCAGATGCACCGAGAAAAACAGATATGGCGACGGCTCGAACAGGTCGAGCTTCTTCTCCAGCAGCAGCGCGTTGGTGCACAGCGACACGAATTTCTTCCGCGCCACCAGGCCGCGCACGATCTCGCCGATTTCCTTGTGGATCAGCGGCTCGCCGCCGGGGATAGCCACCATCGGCGCGCCGCACTCGTCGGCGGCATCCCAGCATTCCTGCGCCGACATGCGCCGATTGAGGATCGCATCGGGATAGTCGATCTTGCCGCAGCCGACGCAGGCCAGATTGCAGCGAAACAACGGCTCGAGCATCAGCACCAGCGGATAGCGCTTTCGGCCAAGCAATTTCTGCTTCATCAGGTAGCCGCCGATACGCATTTCCTTGAAGAACGGTATTGCCATTGCAGGTTTTCTTTCTGGACTTAAGTGAAGTGGATCAACCCGCCGTCAGTTCAGCCGGGAGCCGGAATTCGATATTTTCTTCGCGGCCCGGAAGGACCGACACCGTCACCGGTCCGATCCGTCTCAGGGCCTCGATCACGTCGTCGACAAGAACCTCGGGCGCCGAGGCGCCGGCGGTGATGCCGACGGCCTTGGCGTGCTTCAGCCATTCCGGGTTCAGCTCGCTTCCGTCGGCAATCAAATAACTTGCGACCCCGACTTCGGTGCCGATTTCGCGCAACCTGTTTGAGTTGGAACTGTTAGTGGCCCCCACCACCAGGATGACATCCACGAGCTTGCTCAGGTCTCTTACCGCAGATTGGCGGTTCTGTGTCGCATAGCAGATATCCCGGATGTCGGGGCCTTGAATATCCGTAAATCGCTGCTGAAGGGCGGCAATTATGTCTTTTGTGTCATCCACGCTGAGGGTGGTCTGGGTGATATAGGCCACCGGCTTGTCCGCCGGCAGCGTCAATGCCGCCACATCGTCGACATTTTGCACCAGAAGTACCGGTCCGGGAACCTGACCCATGGTTCCCTCGACCTCGGGGTGACCGGCGTGACCGATCAGGATCAACGCCCGGCCCTTGGACATGTAGCGCTTGCCCTGGTTATGGACCTTGGTCACCAGTGGGCAGGTGGCATTGAGGACCGGCAGGCTGCGGACGGCGGCTTCCTCCTCCACGCTCCTGGCCACGCCGTGGGCGCTGAATACGGTGACCGCGAGCGGCGGCACCTCCGACAGATCCTCAACGAAGATCGCGCCTTTGTTCTTCAGGCTTTCAACCACGTATTTATTGTGGACGATCTCATGCCGGACATAGACCGGCGGACCATATTTCTGAAGCGCGCGCTCGACGATCTCGATTGCACGCACCACGCCCGCACAAAATCCGCGGGGCTGCGCAAGATATACTTCCATGGGACTTCCGTTACGCTAGTTGCACCAAACTCATACAGTATCTCCGCGCGGCTTTGGTCTGTGATCTATGCAACATCCGAACCATGACCGGGTTTCGTATCCCTTGCGCCACAGGGCGGCAGGCCCGAACCGGTATTATAATACAGTTCACCACAAAACAGCGGCAAACCAAGCCAAAACCCTCATTTGTGTTCGTTACGCGACCGGCGCCGGTCCCGATAATGTGAGCCGCTCCAGCGCAGTTTCGGCATTTTTTGCGCTACTTGTTGGTGTTCCTGAAGAAAGAACCCAAAACAACATTAGATCGGCTGACGGAACTCCGGTAGACAGCGTGCGTTTCCGGCAAGCTCTCCGCAGTTCCCGGCAAGCTCAATAACATCAGAAAGAGAAAATGTGCTGACAAGTATTGTTGTCTCAGTTGTGAAAGCTTGCACCCGGTTCGCGCCTCTCACGATCGTGGTCGCACTTATCCTTGCGATTGCGGCGGGCTACTACACGTCCCGGAACTTCATCATCAACACCGACATCAATACCCTGATCTCGCCCGATCTCGACTGGCGCAAGCGCGACAATCAGTTCGAGAAAGCGTTCGATCGGGATCGAACGATTCTGGCCGTGGTGGACGCGCCGACGCCGGAGCTGACCAGCGCTGCGGCGGCCGCATTGGAGCAGAAATTGTCTGGTGACGGCAGGCATTTCGAATCGGTCCAGCCGCTCGGCGCCGGACCGTTCTTTGAAAAGAACGGGCTGTTGTTCCTGCCGGTGGCGGAAGTAGCCCAGTTGACCGGCCAGTTCGAATCCGCAGCCCCGCTGATCGAGATCATGGCTGGCGATCCCAGCATACGGGGACTGACCGGCGCGCTGGAAACCGGGCTCGCCGGCGTCAAGCGCGGACAGGTCAAACTCGACAGCACCGAGCGGCCATTCACGCTGATCGCCCAGACCGTGGAGCACGTGCTCAAGAACGGCTCGGCGACCTTCTCCTGGCGCGAACTCACCAGCGACAAGCCGTTGACCGACTCCGATCGGCGCTCGTTCATCGAGTTCAAGCCGATCCTCGACTTCAAAGCGCTGGAGCCGGGCAAGGATGCGACCGATGCCATCAGGCAGGCCGCCCGCGATCTCAATCTCGCAGGCGAATATGGCGCGCGGGTCAGGCTGACCGGACCGGTTCCGATTGCCAACGAGGAATTCGCCACCGTCCAGGATGGCGCCATCGTCAACGGGATCGGCACCGTGCTCGTGGTGCTGTTGATTCTCTGGATGGCGCTGCATTCTGCAAAGATCATCTCCGCCGTGTTCCTGAACCTCTTTATCGGCCTTTCCATCACCACCGCCGTTGGGCTGTGGATGGTGGGTTCGCTGAACCTGCTCTCGATCGCATTCGCCGTTCTGTTCGTCGGACTGGGCGTCGACTTCGGCATCCAGTTCAGCGTCCGCTACCGGTCGGAGCGCTTCAAGAGCGACGACCTGCGGCTGGCGCTGAAAAAGGCAGCGGAACGCTCCGCGGTCCCGCTTTCGCTCGCTGCGATGGCCACCGCCGCCGGCTTTCTCTCGTTCCTGCCAACCGACTACAAGGGCATTTCGGAACTCGGCAAGATCGCAGGCGTCGGGATGCTGGTGGCCTTTACGACCAGCATCACGGTGTTGCCGGCGTTGCTGAGGCTGCTCAATCCTCCCGGGGAATCGGAACCGGTCGGCTATGCGTTCCTGGCGCCGGTCGATTATTTCCTCGAAAAGCATCGCGTCGTCATCATCGTCGGCACGCTTTTGATCGCGGTCGCCGGTCTGCCGCTGCTTTACTTCCTGAGGTTCGATTTCAACCCGATCAACCTGCGAAGTCCCAAGGTGGAATCGATCGCGACTTTTCTCGATCTGCGGAGCGACCCGAACACCGGCGCCAACGCCATCAATGTGATGACGAACTCGGACGCCGACGCCAAGAAGATCGAAGAACGGCTGTCCAAGGTGCCGGAAGTGCTCCGCGTGATGTCGCTGGATAGTTTTGTGCCGGAAGACCAGCCGGCAAAACTGAAGCTGATCGGGCAAGGCAACAAGATTCTTAATCCCGCGCTCAACCCGGACTCGATCGATGCGCCGCCGTCCGATCAGGAGAATGTCGAATCCTTGAAGGGATCGGCGGAAAACCTGCGCAGGACCGCCGGCGATGCCAAGGGTCCCGGCGCCGTGGCCTCGCGGCGGCTTGCCGACGCGCTGTCGAAGCTCGCCGATTCGGATCAGGCCACGCGGGACAAGACCCAGGCCATCTTCGTTTCGCCATTGAAGGTGGTGCTCGACCAGCTCAGGAACTCGCTGCAGGCCCAGCCGGTCAGCCTGAAGACGCTGCCGGCCGATCTGGTGAATTCGTGGAAGACCAAGGATGGCCTGACCCGCGTCGAGGCCCTGCCGCGCGGCGATCCCAACGATAACGACACGCTGCGCAAGTTCGCAGCCGCGGTTCTGGCCGCCGAACCGAACGCGATCGGCGGGCCGGTATCGATTCTCAAGTCCGGTGATACCGTCGTCAGGGCCTTCATCCACGCCGGCATTACCGCGCTGCTCGTGATCAGCTTTCTGCTTTGGCTGGCGCTGCGGCGAGTAACCGATGTGCTGCTGACACTGGTGCCGCTGTTGGTCGCCGGCGCGGTGACGCTGGAAATCTGCGTGCTGATCGGGCTGCCGCTCAACTTCGCCAACATCGTGGCGCTGCCGTTGCTGCTCGGCGTCGGCGTCGCGTTCAAGATATATTATGTCACGGCGTGGCGGTCGGGCAGAACCAACCTGCTGCAGTCGAGCCTGACGCGCGCGATATTTTTCAGCGCGCTGACGACGGCCACCGCGTTCGGAAGCTTGTGGCTATCGAGTCATCCGGGCACCGCCAGCATGGGCAAGCTGCTGGCGCTCTCCCTGGTCACGACGCTGGCCGCGGTGCTGTTGTTCCAGCCGGCGCTAATGGGCAAACCCCGCGATATCGGGGAGTAGGCAGATATCGCCAACCGCATCGGCCGGCTGCCCAGTCGCCAGTTTTTGACCGGGCATCTTGGGAGCCGGATTGGTCTTCGGCGCGGTGGCTGTTGTTGTCGATGCGGCGGTTTTGGGCGGAGCAGCACCCGCGGTCTTCGGACCGCCCTTGGCCATGCTGTTGGCCGGGCTACTGGGAATCGGGCCCGCGACGCGAGTCCAGGTTTCGCCGCCGCAGAGGAAGCCCAACACGCAACCTTGAATTTCAAGTTGGTCGGGACCAACCGGCTTGATCGTCGAACTGTAGAGTTGTCCGTCCTTGCCGTTATAGACTTGGCCTTCCCATTGATCGACGCCAGGCTTCTTCTTCATGCCGATCAGGATCGGCATTCCCAGGGTCGGCCGGCTTTGTTTTGCGACATCCGGATTGTTTGTGTCGTGGCCGCCCGGCGACTTCTCCCACGACACCGCGCCCCACATGCTTCCATTGCATTCCGCAACCCGGATGTTGGCGACGCCATCCGCCACCTTCCAGTCGCCTGTCGGATCCGCCGCAAAGGCTGATGTAAAGCAAGTCGCCAAAAAAAATCCGGAATATGCTAGTGTACGCGTGATGTTTCGAGGGCAGTGCAACATGGTTTAGACCTGTGCTTAATTAGATGATCCGAGTGAGGGCAAAACGCCGCATTGTGCGTTTTCAGTTGACGGAATGGCCACCAACCGAAGTATGTAACCGATGCTATATCCCAATCTAGACGTTTCCGAGATGTTTGTGGACCGCCAGTCGCAGCGCAGTTCCATGCATGCGCGCCACTTAAATGAGCAACTGGTGCGGGTCCTCAAGACAATTGGTTACGATGTCGGCTTCCAGAAGGGTCAAGGCCAGTATCTGTTCGACCGCGACGGCGCGCGCTATCTCGATCTATTGAGCGGTTTTGGCGTTTTTGCGATTGGCCGGAATCACCCGGCGCTGCGCCAGGCCTTGAAGAGCGTCCTCGACAGCGACCTGCCCAACCTCGTGCAACTCGATGTTTCGACGCTTGCGGGCGTGCTGGCCGAACGCCTGCTGGAGTTTGTTCCATATCTGGACAAGGTATTTTTTGCCAATTCCGGAGCAGAATGCGTCGAAGCTGCGATCAAATTCGCCCGCGGCGCGACGGGCCGGCCGGGCATCGTGTACTGCGCCCATGGTTACCACGGATTGACCTATGGCGCGCTGTCGCTGACCGACGACCCGAACTTCCGCGGCGGCTTCGAGCCGTTGCTGCCCGGATGCACCTCTATACCCTTCAACGATCTCGCCGCTCTGGAGCAGGCGCTGTCGTCGCGTCAGGTTGCCGCCTTTATCGTCGAGCCGATCCAGGGCAAAGGCGTCAATATGCCCACGGATGAATTTCTGCCGGGCGCCGCAGCGCTCTGCCGCAAGTACGGCACCTTGATGGTTGCCGACGAGATCCAGACCGGAATGGGTCGAACCGGGCGGTTCCTCGCGGTCGAGCACTGGAATGTCGAGCCCGACATCGTTCTGCTCTCGAAGGCGCTGTCCGGCGGACATGTTCCGGTCGGTGCGTTGCTTACCCGCAAGAGTATCTTCGAGAAGATCTTCAATCAAATGGATCGCGCAGTTGTGCACGGATCGACATTCGCGAAAAACGATTTGGCGATGGCGGCCGGAATTGCGACGCTCGAAGTGATCGAGTCCGAAAAATTGATCGATGCGGCGGCCAAGCGCGGCGCCGAACTTCGGCTCGCGCTGACCCGGATGGTTCCCGGTTATGAATTGATGAAAGAGGTTCGCGGCAAGGGGCTGATGATCGGCGTGGAATTCGGTCCGCCGAAGTCGATGCGGCTGAGGGCGTCGTGGAACCTGCTCGAGACCGCCAACAAGGGTTTGTTCTGTCAGCTCATCACGGTGCCGCTGTTCAAGGATCACAAGATCCTCACGCAAGTCTCCGGCCACGGCAGCCACACCATCAAGCTGTTGCCGCCGCTGACCATCACCGCCGGAGATTGCAACTGGATCGAGACCGCATTCGACAGCGTCATCGCCGCCAGTCACAAGGTTCCGGGCGCGATCTGGTCGCTCGGCAAGACTCTGGTCGACAACGCGGTGCGTAAATCGGCGTAGCCCATCCTCCCGTCAT